>Ga0224559_1000179_pt1 | contig 42760 bp, 31 predicted proteins | sample 714S33034metaG_FD_180676 | JGI IMG/M metagenome (GOLD analysis project Ga0224559, IMG submission 180676) | Peat soil microbial communities from Stordalen Mire, Sweden - 717 S3 30-34 | ecosystem: Environmental > Terrestrial > Soil > Wetlands > Peat | place: Sweden: Norrbotten County, Stordalen... | reverse complement strand
GTTCGTGCTGGCAGGCGCTCCGCCACTGCCGGTTGCTCCGCCACTGCCGGTTGCGCCGCCACTGCCGGTTGCGCCGCCACTGCCGGTTGCGCCGCCACTGCCGGTTGCTCCGCCACTGCCGGTTGCGCTGCCGGTTGCGCCGCCACTGCCGGTTGCGCCGCCGATCGCTCCGCCGCTGCCAGTCGCTCCGCCATTGCTGGTAGAGCCACCGTTGCCCGTGGTGCCGCCGTTGTTCGGGGGCTCACCGCTGCCGCCAGCGCCGCCGCTCGCAGTGCCAGCCGGCTGGGCGAGTAGGCAAGCACCCATCCCAGACAGAGCCGTGGCGAGCAACAAACACGGGAAGTAAAACTTCATCTGAAAACTCCTCGTAGGGAAGGGCAGGGGTTTCTCGAACACCGCCTAGTACGTGGCCTGTCCGGTCCTAGATGCTGCACGAATAGTTCGGGCGGTTCTGTTTTTGTCTCGGTTCCGCCGCACTTGCGCCAACATGTCCGATAGCATTTGAACTGTCAACCCGTGCGCCCAACCACGCAGGGCGATGTTACTAAAGACATGCACCGTCACGCTGGCATCAATGGAATGACATTACTCGCACCTGGCTGCGCTAGGATAGCGGCGAGTCGTTTGTCGGAAGGAACACCATGGAAGAAACGGAAATTGGAGAGGTCGGTGTCGACAAGCACGCCGAGGAAGCGCACGAAAAAGCCCAGGAGGAAAAGCACCGCGTGCCGTGTTTGCGTGGTCTCGCTGTTTCCTCGGCATGCCTGGCGGTTATCGCGGCCGTGGCGTCGCTCAAGTCCGGGCATTGTGCCAACGAGGCCCTGCTCAAGCAGTCCCAGGCAACCGATCAATGGGCCTACTATCAGGCCAAGGGCAACAAGGCGGCGACGCGCTTGGCGGAAGCCGAGATTCTGGCCGAGCTTCACGCCGATCCCGCGCGTGTCGCCACAGTTCGTGGCGACGTCGAGAAATACCAGCGGGAGCAGGAGGAGATCCGCGCCGAGGCTCAGCGCTGCGAGCGAGAATCGAAGGCGGACATGGCGCTGCACGAGTGGTTCGCCAGCGTGGTGACCTTGCTACAAGTGTCGATTGGGCTTTCCGCAATCGGGGCGTTGATAGAAAGCCGAAAGATCTGGCTTGCCTCCATGCTGGCGGGCGGTGCAGCTACGGTGGTGTTCGTGGCTCGTTGGATCCTTGGCTAGCCCATGAACACCTTCTTCGCCGAGCAGCACCCGATCGGTTCGGACTTCGTGATCGAAACCACGATCTCCGAATTCGACGCGTGTCACTAGCCGCTGGCCGAGTGCGACGCGGCCCGGCGCGGCCTGGCAATTCACGACTCCAGAAATTCCGCCCATCCGCCGAAGAAGCTTATCCGGGGGGGCTCGTCCTCTCCAGTGGCGTCATGCGATTGCGATGTGATTGTCAGGGACGGAGATGAGGCTAGTAGAGGTTCTGGCAGAACGGGGACTTGTTAATCCCAGCCAACTCGGCTCGTTGCTCGGGCAGGGCGGCCTTGGGGACGATCAGGTCGTTTCCTACCTCGTTGAAACAGGCGCCATTTCGACCGACCAGTTGGCCCAGGCGCTGAGCGTTGTCCACGGCGTTCCGCCGGCTCTGGACGCGGATTTCGCGCGTGCCGATCCCGCTTTGTGCAAACGGCTGCGAGCGCACCAGGCCTCCAGCCTCAAGGCGATTCCACTTTACCTCACCGCCAATCGGCGCGTGGCGGTGGCCATGGTCGATCCGATGCATCCCAAGGCCATTGATGAACTCGGTTTCGTGCTCGGCGCGGTCGTCGAACCGATGGTGACATCGGAGGTGGCGCACACCCGCGAGATGGAACGGCTCTACGCGCTGCCGCCGCGGCGAACCACGGGCTTTCATCCCGCGCCAGGCTCCGGATCCGGGAACTCGCCCTTGCGCGAGGCCGCGACTCGTTCACTCAACCTGACACCTCCACCAAACAGCCTCGAACCCGCCATCGATATGGCCGCGAACACGCGCCGCCAAGTCGCGACTCCGCCTGCCCGCACGCGGCTCAAGGCTCCGACCTTGTCCTATCAGGTGGCGGTCAGCGACCTGCCCATGTTCGTGCCGGCCGATGCCGGCGCACCCATCGCGCCGATGGTGGAAGAGTGCGCGCGCACGCCCCTTCCTCCCATGATTGCCGTCACGGGATCCGATTCGGCGGTGGAACAGATTCTCGCCGCTCCCGACCGCCAGGCCGCCGCGGACCAGCTTTTCGCGTTCATGCGCGCGTGCTTCGGCGCGGGGGCCATGTTCGCCGTCAACGGTGTCTTTGCCGAAGGACGTTTCGGCTACAACCTCGGCAATCCTTGCTCCGCCGTCGAGAGTTTGGTGTTCTCGCTGTCCTTGCCTTCGTGCTTCCACGCGGCCTACACGCAGAGCACGGTCTTTCACGGTTCACCGCCGCCCGACGGTTCTTCCATTCACAAACCGCTGTGGAATGCCCTGGGATGCCAGCCGCCGGTTGAGGTCTTGGTCGTACCGGTGGTTGCGGCCGGCCGGATTCCCATCTTGCTTTACGCCCAAGGACGCAAGGGTGGGCGTGTCGAGAGGTTCGCGGCCGACCGCATCGAGCGTGTGGCCGCGGCGCTTGCCAGCACGTTGGTTCGCCTGGCTGGATAACTCCCGCAGCGGGCGGGAATCGCGGTAATCTTCGCCGGCAAAAGGAGAAACGATGAGTACCGATGCAGTTCCGATCACCGTGAGCGGCTCGCTTTACACCTTTGCCTTCGGCACCACGGTTTTTGCCGTGGACGCGGCCAGGGCCGCCCGTGTCGTGACCTTCTCGCTCGGGGGCAGGAACATCCTGACCGCGCCCAAGAGCAGTGACGACAACAACTGGGGTTCGACCTTTTGGACCAGTCCGCAGAGCGACTGGAATTGGCCGCCGCCAGCTGAAATCGATCCCGGTCCGTACGCGGTGTCGATGGATGGAAACAAGGTCAGCATGACGGGCGCCGTGGCCACCGGGCTTGGGCTGAGCGTGAGCAAGCGGTATTCGGCCGATGCCGCCACGGGCGTGGTCACCGTCGACTACGTCATCCTCAATCGCGGCACCCAGGCGCGCGCGGTCGCTCCCTGGGAGATCACGCGAGTCGCGGCGGGCGGGACGACCTTCTTTCCCATGGGCGAAGGCGCGCCCACGCGCGGCATGCAGGAGTTGCTCAAGCTCGACATCAAGGACGGGATCGCATGGTTCGCCTATGAGGCAAACACCATCACCAGCGACCAGAAGGTGTTCGCCGACGGCCACGAGGGCTGGATCGCGCATGTGGATGGCGACCTCTTGCTCGTCAAGGCCTTTCGTGACATCGCACCCAAGAAGGCCGCGCCGGGCGAGGCCGAGATCGAAATCTACGCCGACGCTGGTCGCACCTACGTCGAGGTCGAGAACCAGGGTGCCTGCGTGAACCTGGCACCCGGGGCTTTCTCATCGTGGACCGTGCGCTGGTTCCTGCGCCGTCTCGAACCGTCCCTCGACGTGTGCCCCGGCAGCGCCGAATTGCTGGCCCTGGTGCGCGGCTTGGTTCGCGGCCAGCGCTAGAACACGACCCAGCGCCTGGGCAGGATGTACTCTTCGTAGGTGCGCATGGCGTAGCGGTCGGTCATGCCGGTGATGAAGTCGGCCACGGCGCGCGGAAGCTCTTCGCTTTCGGGCAGGCCTTTGGGCCAGTGCTTGGCGCGGAATTCGTCGCCGTGGTTGTTGAAGTACTCCCAGAGTTCGCGCACCACCCTCTGCGCGCGTTCGAACTCGGAACGAATCTCGGGGCGTTCGTAGACCTGGGCATACAAGAAATCGCGCAGGGCCATCAGCGCTTCGAGCACCTCTGCGCTCATCTCGATGTGGTGTTTTTCGTCCAGGCGCGACGCCGCTACCACGTCGGTGACCAGACGTGTGATGCGTTCGCTGTGGGTATTGCCCAGCACTTGGATGATCGGGGAAGGAACTTCGTCGAGGGTCAGGAGCTGGCCGCGGATGGCGTCGTCGAGGTCGTGGTTGACGTAGGCCGCGATGTCGGCCACGCGCGCGATTTGTCCTTCCAAGGTGGACGCCTCGTGCTCGATTTCATTGGCCAGGACCTTTCCCTTGCCCTTCGAGTGGCGCAGAATCCCGTCGCGCACCTCGGCCGTAAGGTTGAGGCCGCGGCCCTCTTGTTCGAGGATGTCGACCACGCGAACCGATTGCCGGCCGTGGTGGAATCCACCCGGGATCAGCTTGGCCAGGATGCGCTCGCCGGCATGGCCGAAAGGCGTGTGGCCCAGGTCGTGGCCCATGACGATGGCCTCAGTCAGCGATTCGTTTAGGCGCAGCGCGCGTGTGATGGTGCGCGCGATCTGCGAAACTTCGAGGGTGTGGGTGAGGCGGGTTCGGTAGTGATCGCCCTCGGGCGCGAGGAATACCTGGGTCTTTCCCGCCAGGCGGCGAAAGGACTTCGAGTGCAGGATGCGGTCGCGATCATGCTGGAAAATCGGTCGCACGTCGTCAAGCGGCTCGGGGCGTTTGCGACCGAGACTGGTGCGGCTTTTCTGTGCGTGCGGGGAGAGAACCTTCTCCTCGTCCGCTTCGAGTTGTTCACGGACTGTCATGTGCTTTCTTCATAGCACCGCTTCCGGAAATCGCCCTTTTCCCCGAAAGAACCCTGGGAGGGTTCTTTCAATCTCCCGCGATGAATCGCGCCGGGCAAAGCCCGCCGCGACTCACGCGACCGGGGTGCTGTTTCTATAAAGTTTCTTTCCGGTTGCTTGCGCGGGCCGCCCTAGTTTCTCCATGGCTAAATCTGGGGCGGGATGGCGACAGCGCCTTGTAACATCCGTCTCGGACCTCTACCTTGCGATGTGAAAGGATCATCCGCCATGCAGGCAAGGCAACTCGCGCTCGGCTCTCTTCTCGCTTCGATTCTGGTCTTCTCGCTTTTTCCGACAGGGGTGGCCTTCGGGCAGACACCGCCGGAGCCTGCCGCCGCGGTCGCTGCCGCGGCTCCCGCCGCACCCACCGCCGCGGCGCCTGGATCCACCAACGCGGAGCTTGCGGCGCGCGTGGCGGATCTCGAAGCCTACATCAACAACACGCCGCCCAAGACCCTGACCGCGCCCGGCCCCGGCCACAACGGCTGGATGATGACCTCGACCGCGCTGGTGCTCTTCATGACCTTGCCGGGCTTGGCGTTGTTCTACGGCGGGCTCGTCCGCCGCAAGAATATCCTCTCCGTGGTCGCCCAGTGCTTCGGCTGCGCCGGTCTGGTGACCATCCTGTGGTGGGCCTTCGGCTATAGCGCCGTGTTCGCCAACAGCGGCGCCGCCAGCGGCTACTCCGTGCTGGGCTCGCTCAAGTTCGCATTTCTCAAGGGCGTAGGCGCGACGCCGAATGCCGACTACTCGCCGTGGGTTTCCCAGTCCGTCTTCGCCATGTATCAAATGATGTTCGCCATCATCACGCCCGCGCTCATCGTGGGCGCCATCGCCGAGCGCATGAAGTATTCGGCGATCATGGCCTTCATCCTGGGCTGGATGCTCCTCGTGTATTTTCCCCTTGCGCACATGGTGTGGGGCGTGGATGGCTTGATGAACGGACTCGCTAATGCCAAGGCGCCCATCAAAGCCATCGACTTCGCTGGCGGCACTGTGGTGCACATGTCGTCGGGATGGTCGGCGCTCATGTTGGCTCTCATCCTAGGACCACGCAAAGGCTTCGGCCGCCGGCCATTCATGCCTCACAGCATGGTGCTGACCGCGGTGGGCACCGGCATGCTGTGGGTGGGTTGGTACGGCTTCAATGCGGGCAGCGCCGTGGCCGCCGACGGTATCGCCTCGGGCGCCTTCCTGGCCACCACGCTCGCCGCCGCCGTCGCTGGATCGGTGTGGCCGCTCATCGAGTGGATTACGCGCGGCAAGCCGACCGTGCTGGGTTTCTGTTCTGGCGTGGTCGCCGGCCTCGTCGTTATCACACCGGCGGCCGGCTTCGTGTCGGCCACTGGCGCCGTGATCATCGGCGTGCTCGCCGGGGTCGTGCCCTACCTCGCGTGCACCAAGCTCAAGCAGATTTTCAAGTACGACGATGCGCTCGACACCTTCGGCGTGCACGGCGTGGGCGGAACCCTGGGCGCGTTGCTCACCGGTTTTCTCGCCACGCCCGAGGTGAACGGCAACCTGAATACCAACCTCGCGGGCATCGTGGGCAAGACGCTCTGGCTTGAGCAGCTCAAGGCGATGGGACTGACCATTGTGCTCGCGCTCCTCGGAACGGTCGTGTTGGCCTACCTGCTCAAGGCCGTGCTCGGCCTGCGACCCGATCTCGAGAACGAAGAACAGGGCCTCGACATTCTCGATCATGGCGAGGCGGGCTACCACATGGACGAGGCCGGCGGAGGATAGCCGCAGCTTCGCCTTTGCCACGACGGGCTCTGCTACTATCGCGCCACCGTGTCCGTCGTGCTTGCCCCCCATCCTTGCGATCAGATTTCGCCGGAGGGCGGTGTGCTACGCGCGGCACGCCGCCCGCCGGGGTGGATCGCCACCGGCCCGCCGCCCGCGCTTCCCGCGGATCTCGACGGACTGTGGCCGGGACCCGAAGAGGATCTGTGCTGGCTCGTGGGCAATTGGCGCCTTTTGCAGCGGCTGGATGGTCACCGCACCTCCCTCGATGACCTTCTCACCGCGCATCTGGCCGCCATCTTGGTCGCCGACCAGCCACCCGGCCGTTGCCTCGATCTCGGCTGTGGCATCGGGAGCGTGCTCATGTTTCTCGCCTGGCGCTTTCCCGCGGCGGAATTCGTCGGCGTCGAAGCGCAGGAGGTGTCGGCCAATCTGGCCAGACGCTCGCTGGCCTGGAACGGCATCGCGAACCGCACGCAAGTGCTGACCCACGATTTTCGCGAGTTCCAGGCCTTGGCCGACCGGGCGCCATTCGGGCTAATCACCGGCACACCGCCCTATTTCCCCGTCGGTGCGGGTCCGCAATCGGAGCGCGCTCAACGCGCTCCTTGTCGGTTCGAGCATCGCGGTGGCATCGAGGCCTACTGCGATGCCGCGGTACTCCACCTGGCTCGTCACGCGCCCTTCGTGGCGTGCGAAGCCTGGAATCAGCGCGAGCGCGTCGAGCCCGCGGCGCACGCGGCGGGCTTGCGTCTGGTCCGCTGGCGCGAGGTGATTCCGCGTGCGGGCAAGGAGCCGCTACTTTGTGTCTTCGCCATGCGCAAGGCGGAAGACGCCGAGCCGGTGGTGGTGGATGCCCCCTTGGTGGTGCGCGACGAACGAGGCCATCGCACCGGGGATTTCAAGTCCGTGCGGATCGCCATGGGTATGCCGCCCTGAAGGCACGCCCGGCTGGAGGAGAGGCGCATGCACACAGAGAGGCGAATTGTACGCCTGCGTCGGCGCTGGACAAAAGGCAACGCTCGGCGTACACAATCAACAGCAGGGCATCACGCAGACGTTCTCCCGATGATCGCCGACACTTTGACTGGAGTGGATCATGAAAATACGCAGCATGTTCTCGTTGTCCATGGCGGTTGTCGCGCTCGCGCTTGCCTGTAGCGGCAACAGTTCACCTCCGTCCGGTACGGGAGGAAGCGCCAACACTGGGGGCCAAGTCGGTGTGGGTGGCACGGGAACGACGGGTGGGGCGACCGGATCGGGCGGCGGGCCGTGCGCCTGCACAGGCGGGAGTCCATCGTGGGGCGGCACCGGAGGTGGCGCTGGCGGCTCCGTTGGTGGTGCCGGCAGCGGCGGCTCGGGGAGCGGTGGCGCTACGGGGACTGGCGGCTCCACGGGATCCGGGGCTACGCCACCGAGCTGCCAATCGGGCGGCTCGGGCCTCTCCGACTGTGGAGCAAGCGGCGAGAGTTGCTGCACGAGCGTGAAAGTTCCAGGTGGCACCTTCTATCGGACGTACACCAATGACGGCAGCGGCGCCAAGAACACGTCCGATCCGGCAACGATCAGCGACTTCCGCCTGGACAAGTACCTGGTGACGGTCGGCCGGTTCCGTAATTTCGTGGCGGCATGGGATCAAGGCGACGGGTACACGCCCGACGTGGGATCGGGCAAGCACACGCACCTCAACGGCGGCCAAGGCCTCGCGGACAGCGGCGCTCCAGGGGCCTACGAGGCTGGCTGGCTCCAGGCGTACAGCAACAAGCTCGATCTGACGAACGACACTCTCCAGTGCCAAAGCGGTTTGTACACGTGGACGAATAGTCCAGGCGACCAGGAGAAGCTCCCGATGAACTGCATCAACTGGTTCGAGGCCTACGCATTTTGCATCTGGGATGGAGGTTTTTTGGCGAGCGAGGCCGAGTATGTGTACGCGGCGGCGGGCGGCAGCGATCAGCGCCGATTCCCCTGGGGAGCGACGGAGCCGGGGACGGGCAATCAGTATGCGATTTGGAATTGCGATTACCCGGATGGTTCGGGAACCTGTGGCGGGACCACCAGCAATATCGCACCGGTGGGCACGGCCAAGCTCGGCGCCGGCCGCTGGGGGCAGCTCGATCTGGTTGGGGAAATGATTGAATGGTATCTCGACTGGTTTGCGCCGTCATATGCCAACCCCTGCACGGATTGCGCAAACCTCGCCAGCGGCTCCGGTCGAGCGCCCCGGGACGGCTACTTCGGTAGCACTGACGAGACGTTGTTGCAGTCCTCGTATCGCAACAACGGTTTCTATCCGGCCAACCGCTTCTATAGCTACGGATTCCGATGTGCCAGGACGCCGTAGCCTTGAATTCAGCGTACCGTTCGCCGGTATGACAGTGGGCTCACGTGTTGGAAGCGGCGGAATACCTTGCTGAAGTGATTTGGGTTGGCAAAACCGTAGTCGCTGGCGATTGTCTTCAAAGGCTCGCGTGTTTCACGCAGCATGCGCGCGGCTTCGTGCACCCGCACCTCGGTCGCGAAATGCGCGGGTGTAAGCCCGGTGCGGGTCCGGAACAGATGGCTAAAGTGGCTGCGACTCATCCCGTACTCGGCGGCCAAGGCGTCGACGCCGACGGGACTGGGCAGGCCCGCCACAATGAGCGAGCGAACTTCCTCCAGCAGCCGATGTCCTTCGCCGGAGCTGTCACCTGCCTCGTGCGCCAAACGTTCGAAGGCGAGCACGAACTCCCACAAGGCCAGCTCGGCGTCGAAGCGATCGCGAAAATCCTTCTTGATGGCGGCTCGGACGAGGCGCAGGAAAATCCCGGTCAGCGCACTGTCGGGCCGAATGTCGACAAGCGGCCCGGTCGCTTTTACCTGCTTGGCCACCCTGGCTATCAGCCGTGGCTCGTGGATTCCGATCCAAGCGAAGGTCCATCCCGGTGAACTTGGCGGAAGATAGTAGCGATGTCGCGAAGGAATGATGGCGAAGAATGCTTTGCCGGGCGTGATTTTTCGGGGTGCCTCGCCGTACAACTCGAAATGGCCAAAGCCGGCCATGCTGAGCTGGAAGTAGAGCACGGGTGGGTCGTCTGGTTCCGGACGTTTCATTCCGTCGAAGTGGTAGCTTGTCGGATCCGTTCGAGTCTCCACACTGCCCGAAAGTGCGTTCCGCGGTGTCCACCATGTGGGGGCTGGCATTGGTGCGCGCACCAACTGTGTAAGCTGTCGCAGTGTCTTTGCCCATTCTGGTGGCGGCAACGGCCCAGGCCTTCGGCCAGCTACGACATCGGAGGTGAGCACCAGCTGAATTCGGCGCCGCCACTCCGCCAACTGCGACCTCGATCGGGGCGACACAAGTCGAGCTTACTTCCAACATCATGTACATCGCAATACGGATTTTTGGCCGACGACTGAACGCGTCGGTCGTCAGAGCTGATGTTCCAATCCTCGCTCCTCTCCGGGCGAGCGATGCATAAATACGCGGCTCGCGGTGCGGCGAATGGCCGTGGAACGACAGAGAAGGCAAACCGTGCACGAAGGCGGTTGCTGGCAGCTGGAAGACGGCAGGCTTGATAGTCCCCATCTCGTCCTTGCCACAACAGGATGGGTGAAAAGCAAAGCAGCAGGCGGCGGTTGATCTATGCTTGAAGGTGGGCGAAGAGGGAAAGGAGATTCGATGCAAAAAGTGGGCGCTGCGCGGAACGACAAAGACCTGGGCGCGCGGACAATGACTTGGGCTATGGGGGCGTGCCTTATCGTGCTGGCAGCCTGTTCAAGCCAAGTCAATGATGGCGGAGCAACCGGCGGCACGGGCCTGGGCGGCACAGCTGGCATTGGCTCTGGCATTGGCTCTAGCGTCGGTGGCATGGCTGGGGGCGGAGGGTTGGGCGGTGACGGTCAAGCGAACACCGGCGGAAGCGGGGCCGGCGGTGCAACGGGCAGCGGCGGGCGAGCCGGGAGCGGTGGCGCAATAGGCAGTGGCGGAGATGCCGCAACCGGCGGCACAATGGCTGCTGGCGGCGGGCGAACCGGCACGGGTGGCGCGTTGGCTGGCAGTGGCGGGCGAACCGGCACCGGTGGAGCGTTGGCTGGCAGTGGGGGAATAGGCGGCGCGGGCGGCAGCTCTGGCGCTGGCGGCTCATCAGCACCCACGATAGCAACCCAGTGCTCGACCGCGTTGCCGGCAGGCGCCGCGCCGGTGGACATGTCGAGTGCCACGGTGATTGGAACCGGGACGGTGGCCAGCTGCACATACAGTCAACTCAACGCCGCGGTGACCAAAGGCGGCAACATCAAATTCAATTGTGGAGCCACACCCGTTACAATCGCCATTACCAGCACCATGGTTCTGCCCACGGGCACCAATACGGCGATTGACGGCGGCAACCTCATCACCCTGGACGGGCAGAACGCGGTCCAGATCATGAATTTCTCCCACGCCGACTTCATGGTCAACGAGACGCGCGTGACCTTGCAACATCTCACGATCGTCAACGGCAAGACAACGCCCAAGCAAGTCATCCCCACCGCGCCCGCGCCGTGCTCGCAGGGCTACAACGACGGGGAAGGCGGCGCCATCTACATGCGCGACGGCAATCTCACGGTCATCGACTGCGTGTTCTCCGGCAATCAGGCCGCGCAGATTGGGCCCGACACCGGCGGAGGCGCCATCTACATCACGGGCAGCAAGCATGGCGCGCTGATTGTCGGCAGCGTGTTCACTGGCAATTCAGCCAGCAACGCCGGCGCTGTGGGTGCGCTTTTCGCCGAGCTGGACATCTACGACAGTCTCTTCTCCAACAACAAGGCGACTGGCAATGGAGCCAATTCGGACGACGCCACCAAATGTCCCAACAACATCAACAATGGCCAGCACGAAGTTGGTTCAGGTGGTAACGGCGGGGCCATCTACCAGGACGGTGGTAGTTCCACGAACGTCGTTCTGTGTGGCGTCGACGTCGAAACGAATGCCGCTGGCGCGAACGCCTTTGGTGGCGGTGTGTTCATGACGAGCAACGACTTCACTGGCTCCATCACCGTCATGGACTCGACCGTCATCGACAACACGGGCGGCTCATGGACACAAACCCATCAGGGCCCGGCCCTAGGAACGGCGTTCGGCGTGAATGCAAAAAGCTCCGCGATCGTGAATTCAACGCTTCAGGGCGTGAAGTAGGGGGGTGCCGCATAGTGGCGTGAAGGCGCCCGGAGGCGGACGGTGAACAAGTATTATTTCTAATAAGTTTCCTTGACATATCTTGTACATTTCCTTTAGGTTGCCCAAAAGTTAATCTACATCGGAATCGCGATTTATGCATGTTTGGCCTGCTCGACAGTGGACAATCGGCAGTCGTTTTGGGTACCGTGCGCTCGGTTTTCCTCAGCAGTTTCCGCGACGATGTACAAGAAACAGCAGGACGGGTCTACGAAGAAGGCGCAAGCTCCGACAGGCCAAGCAGCGCTTGCCTGCGCTGGCGTCTCTTGGCAGATGCGGCCTGAAAGGGGCGAGCAATGAGTGCTATGGGGGCGGCGATCGCTCCATCCAAAAACGGAGCAGCCGTCGTTCCAAGCGTAGGTCGCGTGGTCGTCGCCTTTGTCTGCGAGAACTGCGCTCGGCCTGGGCAAACACCCAGCTCTGGCATCCGCCTCGGGCCGACCACGCCGGATTTCGGCTGGCCCTTCCCGGTCAGCCAGGTTGTGGTTCCGTGCGCGGGTCGCTTGCAACCGGAACACTTTCTGAAGGCCTTCGAGGATGGCGCCGACGCCGTGGGTGTCATCTGCTGCGAGGAAGGCAACTGCCATCACCACGAGGGCAATCGCCGCTGCGGCCGGCGACTCGACCACGTGAACGGTCTGCTTGAGCAGATCGGGCTCGGTGCCGGCAGGATGAAGGTTTTCCACCTGCCCGGGTCGGCCCAGGAAGACATGGCCTTGGGGATAAACCCCGATTCCGCGGCCACGGTCGACCCCACGATGAATCGCAAGGTCTCGGCGGTGCGTGACGCCTTCGTCGCCCATCTCGCGACCCTCGCGGCGAACCCCATGCGCAAGGGCGCCTTGCCCGAAGAATCCCCCTACGAAGTGGACAGTGAAGATGAAAGCGATGAGTAGACTCTCCGAGAAGCTGGGCAGCGGAAAACTCGCACTCACGGCGGCTTGTCTGCCGCCGCACGATAGCGACGCGGTCGCGATCAAGAAGCTGGCGGCCTATTTTCCGGCGGCCATCGACAGCGTGGTGGTCGCCGACAACCCCAGCAAGGTGCGTGGCTCGGCCTTGGCCTGCGCGGCGCTCTTGGCCGCGGAAAAGATCGAGCCGATGCTGTCGCTGCTCACGCGCGACCGCAACCGCATCGCACTCGAGTCGGACGTGCTGGGCGCGGTCGCGCTGGGGGTGAAGAACTTCCTTTGCCTGACCGGCGCGCACCAAACCCTGGGCGCATCCCCGTCCGCGGCAGGCGCGTTCGACATCGACGCCGTCCAGCTTTGCCAGTCGCTGGCCAAGATGGCCGCGCAGGGGGTGGATTTCGACGGCAACAAACTTCCTTCTGCGCCCAATTTCGGCATTGCGGCTTCTATTCACCCGTACCTGCGGCCTGTCGAGCTCTCCGTCCTGCAGACCAAGAAGAAGATTGCCGCTGGCGCCCAGGTGCTGCTGACCGATCCCATCTTCGACGTGTCCGGGTTCGAGGAGTGGATGAAGGCGGTGCGCGCTGCCGGGCTCGACAAACAAGCCGCTATCATCGCCAGCGTGTTGCCGTTCGGCAGCGTGGCGCAGGCCGAGTTCCTGAAGGCTCGCTCGGGCTTCGCCCCGATTCCCGACGACGTCATCGCCAAGCTCAAGGGTGATGGTGATGTTGAGACGGCGGGCATTGCCATCGTGGCCGACATCGCCGCCAAGCTGAAGGCGATTCCTGGCGTGCGCGGCATCCACATTCTCAGCGACGGCTGTGAAGCGATGGTCGCCAAGATCGTCGAGGAGGCGCGCCTGGCGTAAGCCGAGCGAAACCACCCATGCCCGACAAGTATCACATCAAGGCCGCCGCCATCCCAGGCCGCTTTCGGCGCGTGGGTAAATTCGGCAGCGTCGACTGGCGCGAGGACTGCTCGCGCTGCACGAACTGCGTGAAACCGCGCTGCGTGTACGACACCTATAAGAAGGAGGCGGTCTACAACCGCGACCCTTCGACTTCCGTGGTGCCGCTCTACGAATGCCGCGGCTGTCTGTCGTGCGTACAGGGATGCACCAAGGGTCTCTTGGCCATCGCGCTCAATCCCGAGTACCTGGCCCTGGGCGACGAGTACTGGCGGCCCGAGATTTTGGCCACCACTTGGAATCAGGCGGACAGCGGACGCATTCCGGTCTCGGGCGCGGGCTATCGCGGCCGCTTCCACGGCCCTGGCTTCGACAGCATCTGGACCGACATGTCCGAGATCGTTCGTCCCACGCGCGACGGGATTCACGGGCGTGAATACATCAGCACCAGCGTCGATATCGGCAGCAAGCCCATGCGTTTGTCGTTCACCGCCGACGGCAAAATGGTGGGTGAGACCACGTCGCTCATCGACCTGCCGATCCCGCTCATCCTCGACGTGCCGCCATGGAAGATCGCCGGGCAGGTCTTGGCCAAGGCGCGGCTGTCCGCGGCCAAGGCGCTCAAGACCCTGGCCGTGGCGCCGGCCACGGAAGTTGCCGGAGCGCCCGCCGACCAACTGCCTCATCTGGTTCCACTCGTGGGCAGTGAAGGCTTGGGTGTCGTCGAGCCGCTCTTGCGCCAGGTGCGCATGGTCGAATTCGTCGACGGCCCTCAGACGCTCGACTTGATGACGAAGGTCAAAGCGAGCAATCCAAGCTTGATCTGCGCCTTGCGCTTGCCCTTGCAGGGGCAGGCCGTCGACCGCATCCTGGCTGGCAGTAAATCCGGCGTGAACGTATTTCACCTCGTGGCGGATCTGCGTGGGTGCGAAATCGGCGCCGAGAATCCACGTCACCTCAAGGATGTCTTGCGCGAGATCCACACCAGCTTGGTCAAGGCGTTCATGCGCGACGAGGTCACGCTCATCGTTTCGGGCGGCATCGCCCTGGCCGAGCACATGGCCAAGACCATCATCTGCGGCGCGGATCTGGTCGCGGTCGACACGACATTGCTGGTGGCGCTCGGTTGCCGCGTGTGCCGTGGCGCCACGGATGCGACCCACGTCGATCACTGCGCGGCCGAGGCGGGCGACTTGGATCCAGCCTACGCTGCCCAGCGCATGGTGAACCTGATGGCTGCCTGGCATTCACAATTGATCGAGGTCCTGGGCGCCATGGGTATCCGCGAGGTGCGACGTTTGCGCGGCGAAGTAGGGCGCGCCATTTTCAAGGAAGACATTGAACGGGAGGCCTTCGGTGACCTTGCCTGCAAGTAATATGCAATCCGCCATGGTAGCCGAGCCGGTCATTTCCGCCGGCGGCGAGCCGCAAGTGACGGTCGAGCGCGTGGTGCGGCCGACGCCGGATCGCTATCGCAATGCTCTCGGCAAATACAGCATCAATCGCTCGGCCGACTGCGTGGCCTGTGGCGACTGCGCCAAGTTGTGCCCCGAAGGCGTGCACGTCAAACCCAACGGCTACACCTTCTCGCTGCGGCCGCGCGACCACCTGTGCATCGGGCCCGAGTGCACCAAGACCGACCACTACTGCGTGGCCAAATGCAAGCAGAAGGCCTTGTCGCTGGCACGCAATCCGACGGTGGACGCCATGGGCGATCCACGTTGGACGTCGGACTTGATTCTGTCGACCTGGCACATGGCCGAGACCGGGCACGCGCCCAAGGCCGGAATCGAACATCGCGTGGGCGAGTCGGGCGGCGGCTTCGATCGCATTCACTTCGATTTTTCGGCGGCGCCGGCGAAAGTCGATCCAGCCAATATCGACACAGGGCTCGATCTCAATCATCGCAACGATGGCCGGCCCCAGCTGCACATCGACTTGCCCGTATACGGCGGCGGCATGTCGTTCGGTTCGGTGAGTATTCACACCATCGTGGGCAAGGCACGCGCCGCAGCTGCGTGGAACACCTTCACCTGCACCGGGGAGGGCGGTTTTCACGACCGGCTCAAACCCTACGACAACCACGTCATCACGCAGGTTGCGACGGGACTTTTCGGCGTGCGCGAAGACACCATTCAGCGCGTGCCCATCGTCGAGTTCAAGTACGCCCAGGGCGCCAAGCCGGGCCTCGGCGGCCACTTGCTCGGCGATAAGAACACGCCCGCGGTCGCGCGCATGCGCGAAGCCGTCGCGGGCAATGCTTTGTTCTCGCCGTTCCCGTTCCACAGCGTGTACAGCGTCGAGGATCACAAGAAACACCTCGACTGGATCAAGGAAGTCAATCTACGCGCCCTGGTCTCGGTCAAGGTGTCCACGCCCACCGACGTGGACATGGTGGCGGTCGGCAGCTACTACGCCGGCGCGCATATCATTCACCTCGACGGCAGCTACGGCGGCACTGGCGCGGCGCCCGACATCGCCAAGAAGAACATCGCGATGCCCATCGAGTACGCCATCGCAAAGGTGCACAAGTTCCTGGTCGCGGAAGGCATCCGCGACGCCGTCACTTTGATCGTGAGCGGCGGCGCGCGCAATGCCTGGGACGTGATGAAGGCCATCGCGCTCGGCGCCGACGGCGTGGTCATCGGGACGGCCGAAATGGTGGCCCTCGGCTGCGTGCGCTGTGCATGCTGCGAGAGCGGTCGCGGCTGCCCGCGCGGCATCGCCAGCACGGATCCCGAACTGATGATGCTCATGAGTCTCGACTGGGCCACGCAGCGCTTGATCAATCTTTTGGCGGCATGGCGCGAGCAGATGGTGGAAATCCTTGTCAAGCTCGGCATCCCGAGCACGCGCGAGCTCAGAGGTCGCAGCGACGTTCTCTACTACGCCAAGGAGGCCCGGTAATGCGTGACCTAGCTGAGCAACTGCTGGCCACGCGTTCGGAAGCTTATCGCGACACCGAACCCAACGACGCCGAGGGGAACGCCAGGGCGGAGGAGGGGGGATGTGGCGTCACCGGCTTCGCCTGCAACATCCCGGTGCGTGGCAAGTTCATCCATGAGCCGTCGATTCAGATGCAGAACCGCGGCAATGGCAAGGGCGGCGGCATTGCCGCGGCCGGCTTGGTGCCCGAGCAGATCGGCGTCTCGCGCGAGGTGCTCGATTCGCACTACCTGCTGCAAATCGCGCTGCTCGATCCATCGGCCGAAAGCGTGGTCGAGCAGAAGTTCGTGCTGCCCAATTTCGATGTCGCGCTCTCGACGCGCCAGCCGCACATCAAAGACTTCAAGGACATCCCTGGCCTGGAAGTGCGGCCGCCGGATATCCACCGCTATGTCGTGCGCGTGAAGCCCGCCGTGCTCAAAGCCTTCGGCGAATCGAATGGCTTGACCGCCATGGGTCCGCGCGAGCTGGAAGACGAGTTCGTTTGGCGCAATTCGTACCGTTTGAACGACACCATGTACGCGTCGCTTGGCGAAAAGCGCGCCTTCGTGCTGTCGCACGGCCGCGACCAGCTGGTGTTCAAGCTGGTCGGCTACGCCGAGCAGAACGTCGAGTACTACCAGCTCGAAGATTTCAAGGCTCACGTGTGGATCGCTCACCAGCGCTACCCGACAAAGGGTCGCGTCTGGCACCCCGGCGGCGCGCACCCGTTCGTGGGCCTCAACGAGGCGCTGGTCCACAATGGCGACTTTGCCAACTACCACTCGGTGTGCGAGTACCTGCGCCAGCGCAATATCAAGCAGCAGTTTCTGACCGACACCGAAGTCTCTGCGCAGCTGTTCGATCTATGGGATCGGGTCTACAAGTACCCCCTCGAGTACATCATCGAGGCCCTGGCCCCGACCACCGAGCTGGATTTCGACCAGCTGCCCAAGGACAAACAGAAAATCTACCGCGAGATCCAGGCCACGCACATCCACGCCTCGCCCGACGGACCGTGGTTCTTCATCATCGCGCGCAACCATCCCGACCAGAGGCGCATGCAACTGCTCGGCATTACTGACACGGCGATGCTGCGGCCGCAGGTGTTCGCGCTGTCGGACAGCGGCGAGGTGCAGATCGGCCTCATCTGCTCGGAGAAGCAAGCCATCGACGCCACCTTGCGTGGACTGTCGCGCGAGGATCCACGCTTCTCGCCGGTGGCCGACCGCTACTGGAACGCACGCGGCGGGTCTAGCACCGACGGTGGAGCCTTCATTTTTACGGTGGAAGGCGAGCAAGGAAAGCGAAAGCTGACCTGCGCCGACAAGTTCGGCCGGCAGGTCAAGCTGGATGTCGGCAAGATCCGCTGCGATCAACCGCGGACGCAGCCGCTGGTGGAAATCGTGTCGGCTGGCATTCGCAAAGCCGTGGGCGACTCGCTCAAACAGGGCAGGGCGCATGATCTCTTCACCCACGTGGAGCAAGGCCTACCAAGATGGCCGGCTAGCGGATTGCGCGATTTCTGCGACCAAGTCGTGGCCGCGGCCGACAACGGGCGGGCCAAGGCCACCGCAATTGAAGCCCTTTCTCTGCTCTACGACCGACGCTACGACACGGGTGAGAAGCGCCGTGCGACGGTGCTGCCGGTCTTGGACGAGACGCTGATGCGGCTCTTCGATGCGACGCCAATCGTCGGCGAGCCGGGCGAGGGGACATCTACCTTCCGCCGCTTCAACTGGGACAGCCGCAACAAGATCGTCGGTCCGCAAGCGGGCGAGGAAGTCCTGATCATCGACGCCGAGAAATTCCCGCCCGAGGGTGACGACTGCGATGCCGTGTACCTGCGCAAGGCATACCAGGCCGGTTGGCGGCGTTTCATCGTGTATCGGCTGCGCGGCCAGCGCTTCACCGGCGTGGGCCTTGGTCCCAACACCGAGGGCGTGCGCATCGACACCTACGGGTCAAGCGGCGACTATCTGGCGAGCGGCATGGACGGCGAGGAGATCTACGTCCACGGCAACGCCCAGGACCAGATTGGGCAAATCGCCAAGCGCGGAAAACTGGTCATCTATGGCGACGTGGGCCAGACCTTCATGTACGGCGCCAAGGGCGGCGACGTTTTCATCATGGGCAACGGCGCCGGCCGACCACTTATCAATGCCGTCGGTCGACCGCGCGTGATCATCAACGGCACCTGCCTCGACTTCCTGGCGGAATCCTTCATGGCGGGCGACCCGCTCAACGGCGGTGGCTTCGTCATTCTCAACGGTGTGGAATTCGATGGCCATGCCAAGCTGGTGCCGCAGGCCCATCCCTATCCTGGCAGCAATCTGTTTTCGCTGGCCTCGGGTGGCGCCATTTATGTGCGCGACCCGCACAAGAAGCTTGTCGAGCAGCAGCTCAACGGCGGCGTGTTCGCGCCCTTCACCGGCGCGGACTGGCGCTTGATTCGCCAGTATCTGGAAGAAAACGAGCGCCTTTTCGGCATCAGGGTGACCGACCTTCTGACCGTGAATGGCAAGTTGTGCGAGCCGGAAGAAGTCTACCGCAAAGTCAGCGCTCAAGCCTTGGCGGTGCTGGCGGCTGCGACGCCTCGCGTGGGCGCCGGCGGGCTTGGCCCGACGGAGCCCAACGCGGGAGTTGGAAAGAACCCTCCCAGGGTTCTTTCGGAAGGATTGAGGAAATGAATCTTGCCTCAACTGAGATTTCCGGCGATTTCACGTCGCTGGTCGAGCATGAAAGCCACGCGAACTTGATGGCGTGCTTGCAGTGTCAGAAGTGCACTTCGGGCTGCCCGGTGGCCGCGATGGCCGACGTAAAGCCGCACGAGATCGTGCGCATGGTGCAGTTCGGTCAGCGCAACGAGCTCTTGGCCAGCAAGATGCTTTGGCAGTGCACCTCGTGCCAGACCTGCGCCACGCGTTGCCCGCAGAAAGTCAGCGTCGCGGCCATCAACGACGGGCTTCGCCGGCTGAGCGTGCAGGCCAAGTCGCCGAGCAAGAGCGCGGTGCCCGCGTTCAACAGCATCTTCATGAACGCCGTTCGCAAGCGCGGCCGCATGAACGAGGCCGGGCTCATGGCCTCGTTCAAGTTGCGCACCATGCGCCTGTTCGAGGACATGGGCAAGCTGCCCATGATGCTTTGGAAGGGCAAGATGCCGCTCTGGCAGGCGGCGGCGCCCGGTCGCGAGGAGCGCGAAAAGATGTTCGACCGTGCGACCGAAGTGAAAGGTGGCAAGCAATGACGTACGCGTTCTTCCCGGGCTGTTCCATGGAAGGCACCGCGCACGACTACCAAAAGTCGACGGTGGCGGTGAGCAAGGCATTGGGGCTTGCATTGCCCGAGATTCCTGGATGGACCTGCTGTGGCTCCACCTCGGCGCACCAGACGGATCATTTGCTGTCGGTGGTGTTACCCGCGAAGAACCTGGTCGCCGCCGAGGGCAAAACCGTCGCCGTGGGGTGTGCTGCTTGCTACAGCCGACTGAAAACCGCCAACTACGAAATCGCCAACGACGCGCAGATGCGCACGAGCGTGGCCAAAGTGGTGGGCAAGGACTACGACGGCAAGACCGAGATTCTCCACTTGCTCGAGATTCTGGCGCGCGACGTGGGCATGCGGAAAATCGCGCAAGCGGTGAAGAAGCCGCTCAAGGGCTTGAAGGTCGTAACCTATTACGGCTGCCTCCTGTCGCGACCGCCCGAGGTGACCAAGTTCGACGATCCCGAGAATCCGACGCTGATGGACGAGGTACTGGAAGCTGCGGGCGCGACCATTCTCGAATGGCCCCACAAGACGGAGTGCTGTGGCGCCGGCTACTCGATCACCGACGTCACCATCGTCAAGCGCCTGACCCGCGAGATTCTCGCCATGGCCAAGGCCGCGGGCGCGGATTGCATCGCCACCGCGTGCCCTCTGTGCCAGCTCAATTTGGACCTGCGCCAGAAGGACACGGAAAAGGCAGCCGGGGAAACTTTCAATCTGCCGGTGTTCTACTTTACGCAATTGCTCGGCCTGGCCTTCGGAATTTCTCGCAAGGATCTGGGCCTGCGCAGCTTGGTGGTCAGCCCCCAGAAGCTATTGGCAGACCGCGGAATCAGCGTCTAGGGCATCACCATGAGCGAACAGAAACCAACCAACGGAGCATCCGCCAAGGCGCCCGAGGCTGTCGGCGCGGTCATGGTGTGTGGTGCTGGCATTACCGGCATTCAGGCGGCACTGGATCTGGCCGAGTCCGGCTTCAAGGTCTATCTGGTCGAGCAGTCGGCGGCCATCGGCGGGCGCATGGCCCAACTCGACAAGACCTTCCCGACCGGCGACTGTGCGATGTGCATCCTCTCGCCCAAGCTGGTCGAGTGCGCGCGCAACAAGAACATCGAAATTCTCACTCTGGCCGACATCGAAGGCTTGAGCGGCGAAGTCGGCAACTTCGAGGTCAAGCTACGCCAGCGACCGCGCTACATCGACATGAGCAAGTGCAACGCCTGCGGCGATTGCGCGATTGCCTGCCCGGTGTCGCTGCCCAATGAATTTGACCGCAACCTCGGCACGCGCAAGGCAGTGTTCCGCCCCTACGCGCAGGCCATTCCCAATGTCTACGGCATCTCGAAGTCCGAGGGCATGGCTCCATGCAAGGCCGCTTGCCCGGCGGGCGTGAATGCCCAGGGCTACGTGGCGCTGATTGCGGCCGGCAAGTTCGACGAGGCCTACGAGCTGGTCAAGGAGCGCTGCCCGCTGCCGGCCGTGTGCGGCCGCGTCTGCCAGCACCCCTGTGAGACCCAGTGCAACCGCAAGGAGCTCGACGAGGCGGTGGCCGTACGCGACCTCAAGCGTTTCGCCGCGGATCACGTGTATGCCAAGCGCGACAGGAAACAGCGCGCGCCGTTCACGCCAATCAAGGTTCAAAAAGAAAAAGTCGCCATCGTTGGTGGTGGCCCGGCCGGCCTGACCGCGGCGCAGGATCTGACCAAGCAAGGCTACGGTGTGACGCTGTTCGAGGCGCGGCCGTTCCTGGGCGGCATGCTTCGCCTGGGCGTGCCTGCGTACCGGCTGCCGCGCGATGTGCTCGACTACGAGATCGAGCAGATTCTCAATGAGCGCGTCGAGGTCAAGCTGGGCGTGAAGCTCGGCACTGGTCCGAGCGATATCACTATCGAGGGACTCAAGAAGGACGGCTATGCCGCCATCTTCGTGGCCACTGGCACGCACAAGAGCCAGAAGATGGGCTTGCCCGGCGACGACGCGAAGGGCGTGATGTACGGGCTCGACTTCCTCGGCCCCGTGAACCTGGGCGAGAAGGTACCCACGGGCAAGCAGACGGTTGTCGTCGGCGGTGGCAACGTGGCCATGGACGCCGCGCGCGCTGCCTTGCGCATGGGCGCGAAGGAAGTGACGGTTGTCTATCGCCGTAGCCGCGTTGAAATGCCCGCTCTGCCCGAGGAAATTCAGCAGGCCGAGGAAGAGGGCGTGAAGTTCGAGTTGCTGACCAATCCCGTGAAGGTCATCGCCAGCAACGGCCAGGTAACCGGGCTCGAGTGCTTGCGCATGAAGCTGGGCGAGCCGGATGCCTCGGGACGGCGCAAGCCGGTCCCAGTCGAAGGAAGCAACTTCACCGTCGCTGCCGACAACGTCATCATCGCCATCGGCCAGACCGCGGACATCGAGGGAGTGCCGCTCGAAGGCGGCAAGATCGCGGCCGACGCCTCGCTCGCCACGAAGGTGCCAGGAGTCTTCGCCGGCGGCGACGTGGTGCTGGGACCGGCTTCGCTGGTCGAGGCCATGGCGCACGGACATCATGCGGCCGAGGCCATCGGTGCGTATCTGCGCGGCCAGCCCATGCCCGTGCTCGACACCAGCGAGAAAGCCGTCGCGCCCAATCCCAATCCTGCTGCCGAGATCGCGGCCAAACAGGATATGCCCAAGATCATCGTCGAGGATCGCACGCGGGACTTCCGCGAGATCGAGACCGGCTACACCGCCGAACAGGCCATGGCCGAGGCCCAACGCTGCCTGGCCTGCGGCCTGTGCAGCGAGTGCGGCCTGTGCGTGAAGGCCTGCGGTCCCGGCGCCATCGTCCACGACATGCAGCCCAAGGCCGAAACCGTGCACGTCGGCTCGGTCATCCTCACGCCCGGCTACGAGGAGTTCCAGGCCAGCCTGCGCGGCGAATTCGGCCACGGCCGCTACGCCAACGTGCTCTCCAGCGTGCAGTTCGAGCGCATGCTCTCCGCGTCCGGCCCGACGGAGGGCCACGTGCAGCGGCCGTCCGACGGTAAACCGGTCAAGAAGCTCGCCTTCATCCAGTGCGTGGGCTCACGCGACAGCGCGCGTGGCAACGGCTATTGCTCGTCGATCTGCTGCATGTCCGCGACCAAGGAAGCCATGATCGCGCTCGAGCACGTGCAGGGGCTGGATATCTCCATCTTCTGCATGGACGTGCGCGCCTTCGGCAAGGAGTTCGACGGCTACGTCAACCGCGCGCGCGACGAGCACGGCGTGAAGTACATCCGCGCCATGCCGTCGCGGGTGGTAGAAATGCCCGGCACGAAGAACGCCCGCGTGCGCTTTTTCGACGAGAAAGGCGAAGAACACCAAGACGAATATGACTTGGTTGTGCTCTCGGTCGGTTTGCGTCCGAGCGCCTCGGTCAAGGAAACCGCGGCCAAGCTGGGCCTCGACCTGAACCAGTTCGGCTTCTGCGCTACCGATCGCCTGGCGCCCATGGCAGCGTCCAAGCCCGGCATCTACGTGGCCGGCGCCTTCCAAGAGCCCAAGGACATTCCCGAGTCCGTGGCGCAAGCCTCGGGCGCGGCCGCGTGCGCGATGGAGAAGCTGGCCCCGGTGCGCGGCACCATGATCAAGCGCCACGAATACCCGTGGGAGCGCGACGTCACCGACGAGAAAGCGCGCATCGGCATCTTCATCTGTCACTGCGGCCACAACATCGCCTCCGTGGTCGACGTGAAAGCGGTCGCGGAAGCGGCGGGCAAAATGCCCGGCATCGCGCACACGGAGACCAACCTCTATGCCTGCTCGGACACCAGCCAGCAGCACATCAAGGACATGATCCGCGAGAAGCGCCTGAATCGCCTCGTGGTCGCATCGTGCTCGCCGCGCACCCACGAACCGCTTTTCCAAGAGACCCTGCGCGAGTCGGGCCTCAATCAGTACCTCTTCGCCATGACCAACATCCGCGACCAGTGTTCGTGGGTGCATCGCAACGATCCCGTGGCGGCGACCGAGAAGGCCACCGACCTCATGCGCATGGCCGTGGCGCGCGCGCGCAACCTCAAGGCGCTGGGGACAGGCAAGCTGCCGGTGGTGCAATCGGCGCTGGTGCTGGGCGGTGGTCTGGCCGGCATGACCACGGCACTGGCGCTCGGCGATCAGGGGTTTGCCGTGCATCTGTGCGAGAAGGAAGCCGTGCTCGGCGGACAGCTGCGCAACATTCACTTCACCTTGGAAGGGGCCGATATCGCGAGCTACCTCGCCGAGTTGATCGCTCGCGTGCAGAATCACCCGAAGATCACCTTGCACTTGCAAACCAAGCCGGTGCAGATCGCTGGCCATGTCGGCAATTTCAAGACCGTCGTCGACGTGGCCGGCAAGCAACAGACCATCCCTCATGGCGTGATCGTGCTGGCCGTGGGTGGCAACGAACGGCAGACCGAGCTGCACCTCAACGGCAAGCACCCTGGCGTGCTCACGCAGCGGCAGTTGGAAGACAAACTGGCGAAGCAGAGCCTGGCCGGCAGTGAATCTCCGACCATCGTCATGATCCAGTGCGTGGATAGCCGCAACGACAAGCATCCGTACTGCAGTCGCGTCTGCTGTTCCGAGGCCATCAAGAACGCCCTGGAATTGAAGAAACAGAAGCCCAAGGCCAAGGTGGTGGTGCTGTACAAGGATATCCGCACCTACGGCTTCCGCGAGCTGGCCTACCAGCAGGCGCGCGGGGCGGGTGTGCTATTCATCCGCTATAACGACAAGCAAGATCCGGTGGTCGCCGACAAAGGCGGCCTGCAGGTCAATGTCGTGGACGCCAGCAACGGCCGCGAGCTTTCGCTCAAGCCGGACATGGTGGTCCTGTCGACCGGCATCGCACCGGCCACCGACAATCCCATCATCTCCGGCCTGCTTCGCAGCGCTCTGACCGCGGACGGCTTCTTCCTGGAGGCCCACCCCAAGCTGCGCCCGGTAGATCTGGCAAACGAAGGCGAATTCCTCGCGGGACTCGCGCACTCGCCCCGCTTCATCGACGAGACCATCGCGCAGGCCAAGGCCGTCGCGGGCCGCGCCGCCACCGTGCTCTCGCGTGCCTACCTCGACATTGCCGGCCAGGTCGCCAAGGTTGACCCAACCAACTGCGTGGCCTGCGCCACCTGTGTGAAGGTGTGTCCCTACGGAGCGCCGATGATCAATGACCTCAAGAAGGCCGAAATCCAGGGCGCCAAGTGCATGGGCTGCGGCTCGTGCACGGCCGCCTGCCCCGCCCACACCATCACCCTGCAACACCAGGAATGCTCGCAGATGACCGCCATGCTCGACGAGCTGCTGGTCAGCGACGGAGGCGCGCCATGACTGCGCTCGTGACCGAGACCAAGAAACCCATGGCCATGGCCAAGTGGCAGCCGGAAATCCTCGCCTTCTGCTGCAACTACTGCGCGTACGCCGCCGCCGACTTGGCCGGCTCGCGCCGCATGCAGTACCCGGCGAACGTGCGCGTGGTCCACGTGCCGTGCACCGGCAAGATCGAAATGGAGCACATCCTGTCGGCTTTCGAGAAGGGCATCGACGGCGTGCTCATCGCCGGGTGCCTGGAGGGCGGCTGTCACTTTCTGGAAGGCAATCTGCGCGCCAAGAAGCGCAGCGAGTATTTGCGCGACATGCTCGACCAAATCGGCGTGGGCCGCGACCGCCTGCGCATGGTGAATCTGTCGGCGGCCATGGCGCCGACTTTTGTCGAGCGCGTGAAGGAAATCGTCGAGACCGTGGAAAGTCTGGGCCCGAATCCCCTGAGAAAGAGTGGAGCGCCATGATCGTTGCCAGCCCCAAACCCGTTACCGAACTCAAGCAACTCATCGACCGGCACAAGAAGGTGCTTTTCGTCGGCTGCGGCACCTGCGTGACCGTGTGTCTGGCGGGCGGCGAGCGCGAAGTCGGCATTGCCGCCTACGCCACGCGCATGGCGCGCAAACTGGCCGGCCAGCCCGTCGAGCTGGAGCAGGTCACCATCGAACGCCAGTGCGAAAATGAATTCATCAAGGATCTGGCCGCCGCCGTCGAGCGCAACGAAGCCGTGGTCTCGTTTGGCTGCGGCGCGGGCGTGCAAGCCATCGCCGAGCGCTTCCCCACGAAGCCCGTGTACGCCGGTCTCAACACCAATTTTCTCGGCATCCTCGAAGAGCAAGCCGTGTGGACCGAGAAGTGCATGGCCTGTGGCGATTGCATGTTGGCCGAATTCGGCGGCATCTGTCCCGTCACCCGTTGTGCGAAGCACATGCTCAACGGCCCGTGCGGCGGCAGCACCGCCGAGCGCTGCGAAGTCGCCGAGGACCGTCCCTGCGCCTGGCAGCTCATCTACAAGCGGCTCAGCGCGATCGGCCAGCTCGACCGCCTAGAGAAGATCCAGCCGCCCAAGAACTGGAGCTTGGCCTGGTTCGGCGGGGCGCGAAAGCTCGTCAGGAACGAGCACCGGGTGTAAAAGGGGCCAGGCCCAACCCCAGCGAGACGCGAGATTCGTCATTCCTCAGTCGCATTTCGCGGTGGGTGCAGCACAAGCCCTATCCCCTCTGCCTCCAAGCTCCTCACCGCTTGATCAATGAGCGGACGCGCATCGAAGCGTCGGGCTTGGGCGGGGGAAAGAACTCGAACGGCCCTGGTCTGGGCTACCTGAGCCGTGAGGGTCATCTGCAATGCACCGTCGGGACTCGTTTCCCACCGCGGTTCTCCCGACGTGCTGAGCACCACAAGAAGAGCCTTGTTCCCAAACGTCAGCCACTGCGTCCAAAGAACGGCGGCAGTTCCGGCGTTCCGATCCACTTCTGCACCTTCAGATCCTAGAGTCACACACTGGGTAAACGGCTTGCCGCTCGGTCTCGCAACAGCTGCGAGCACTCGAAGGGCATCCTCTTGCTGCCTTAGCGTGCCGAATCGTATTCGGGTGTCGCTTGGGACACCAAATGCGGCCATCACGATTCCTGCGTTTTCGATTGCGGCTGCATAGCCCAGGACCTCAGATGTGATTTGGGAAGCCGGCCATGAGGCTGGAGATCTCGCAAATTCTATCCGGCTTTCGCCGTGGACAAAGACAAGCCGGATCCCACCTCGTCGTGTTAGCCGAAGTAGTCTGGCCGAATCCACCGCCTCCTCTAGTGGCCCTACTCGATCTGCCGGGGGCAAGTCGAACGAGACGGAGGCGTGAGGGGCCTGGTCGAGGGGAATGCTCGGCGTGAGAATGCACTTGAAGCCACCAGCGACCAACGCGATCTTACGATACTTTGGGGGAAGAAATGGGAAGACGTTCATCGCGAAGCGGACCTCGCAGGTGAGGGAGACTGTCTCAAGTCCCCGTTCATCCGAGGCCTCAATGCTGATTTCCATCTGAGATGGAATTCTCGGGATGTGGAGGAATCCATTCCGGGTCTCGCTGGGGCCTTTGATGCTAGAGGGAATCCCAAATCGCGACTCTCGCATGCGCAGGTTAACTACTGGCAACTGGTCTCGCTCACCAATTGCAAAGTCGGCCATCATCTCGTACAGATCGTCAGTTTCGCCGAGGTCAAACTTGAATATCCCTCGGTAGCGATAGTTGTCGTAACCGATAGTGTCGATCCAGTTCCTCTTCATGGCGAAATAGCGGCCGGAATCGTTTCCAATGGCACTACGTAGACCGTCCAATAGTGCGATTCCGTTGAGCGAAGGGAGTGCGTTGGAGGTCTGCACAGACAGCGACATCGTGCGCTTGTGCAGTTTGTTTTGGGCTTGCGGTTTGAGCTTTCTCAGTCGCTTTAGGACTCTTGCGATTTCTTCCGCTGCGACATGGATCAAGAAGGCACGCTCTTCCTTGTCTGTGCGCCCTACTTCGAGCACGAAAAAGAACGCCGGGAGGGGTGATTTTGCGAGGCGTTCCCAGTTCGACAACTTGATCGGGATCGGTCTGTTTGCGTTGCGGGTGGCCTTGACCTGTACCAGGCAGGACAGTTCCGGAGGCTCCAAGTCGAGTGGGTTCGTCGGGATAGGATCGGCGGGGGACTTAGGCAGTACCAGATAGTAGTCGAAGCCCTTCACATCATTGCTAGCAGGGTTCGGTGAGATACCGACTTCATGCGCCCACTTCTCCAGGGTCGTCTCACCTATACCTCCGAGGTCAACTGTCGATTGAAGAGCTACGGTGGATTTTGGAATGACCATAGCGCGTTCAGATTTTCATCGTATCGAGAAGGATCCTCACCCGACGTAGTCCGCGAAGTCGTCGAGAGGCGCGTCGAAGTCAGGCGCCATGTGCACGCGTCCGGCTGCGCTGCCGAACTTGGGGCGGGATTGGGGCGTCTGCGGAACGGGAACCAAGTCAACGGCTGTCCCATCGGGCAGGTCAATTGGCTCGTCGATCACAAGATGACCGGCTTTCACGGTCGCTCGTAGCGCGTTCGCCATGCCGAAAGGATAGCACGTGTCGGCTGTGGGTCGCGAACCCTGGTGGAAGTCAGCAGCTCCAGGCTAGCCCTGCGGAAGCGCCATGGCTTTGCAGTTCTTGCCGGATGGGATTGCGCACAGGTTGTTGATGCATTGGGCACCGGGTTGGCAGAAGTCGGTGCCGCTGCAGGGAGCTCCGTCGAGAATCGCGTTCATGCAAGTGCCCTTGGTCGGCAGGCCGAAAAGCTGGATAGCGCCTACCGAGAGGCCGCAGGCGGAAACCCCGCCGGGGGCGCACAGGGTTGCCGGTTGCCCAGCCGCCGGGGCCAGGCCGCAGGGGCTTCCAGGTATGGCGGTACCCAGCTGGGTTGCGATCTGCGGGCTTGTGGCAGTGCTCTTCGCCCAGCAATAGGTGCCGTCGGCGAGGTTGAGATAGCTGCCGGGGCAGTCTTCTCCCACGGCAACGGTGAGAGCGCAGGTTTTCGCGGCAGTGCAGAAGAGGCCGGCCATGCAAGGATGGGTGTTGTCGTCGCAGGCCGCGCCGACGCGGGCCGGGGCGACGCAGGTCTTGCCAGGACTGCACACGAGTCCGCTCTGGCATTCGTCGTTGCTGCCCGACGCGCAGGTCGCTCCCGCCCCGGCCTTGTCGGCGCAAACGCCGCAAAGCGCGCTAGCGCGATTGCAGAACCCGCCCGCGCACTGGCTGTTGTTGCCGCAGGTGGCGCCGCTGGCGAAGGTGCCGTTGAAGTTGCATGGGACACTGTTGGAAAACACATCGTCGCAGGTGGCATTGGTGAGGGACGATTCGCAGGCCAGCAGGTTGGCTTGCGTCATGCCACTGCCGTCGGAAAAGGCTTGCGCGGTACAAGCCTTGGTCAAGCGGTCGGCACAGGCGGCGACATCGCCGTAGGTGGCGGCGAGTAGGTAAGGCGCGCATTGGTTGAGCTTGGTGCATAGGGCGGCGGCGTGCTCGCAGCCGGGAGCCGCGGTCAGTGCGTCGGCCGCGCCGCGTGTCGGCGCGCCGGCCTCCGCGGCGAGGTTTGCGTCCGACAGCGCTGTCGCCGCGTCCGTGGGTGCGGGCGAAGAACTACCGCCACAGGAACCCAAGGTGACGGAAAGCAGGGCGAACGAGACAAAACGGGTCGTGTTCTTCATGGGCTCTCCTTCGGGAATCACGCGCAGGGCTCCGCTTCATTGTGACACGGCAGACTGCCAAACCTGAAACTTCACGCCAAACCTCAAGCGGGATCCGCCGGCGCGTCGCGAGCGAAATCCTTCTGCGCCTTGCGCGGATCGAGCAGGAACAACAGGGCGAGGGGGAGAATTTCGATCACGGCGCCGATTCCAAACATGCGCGTGGCTGGCAGGTGCTCGGCCATGCGTCCACCGATGCGGCTGCTCCATGCGCTGCGCACGTTCTGCAAGGCCATGTAGAGTTGGAAGTGCGTGGCTGCTAGGCGAGGATGCGTGAGATCCATGAATAGCGCCAGGGTCGAGGCCGAGACGATGCCGGTCGCAACGGCATTGGTGATGATGTAGCAGACCTGGACACCGTAATTGCCCCACCAGGGACGCGCGAACACAAAGGCGACATTGATGCCGGCCGCTGCCAGGCAGGAAAACACAATCGTGCGCCGGCGCCCGAGGTGATCCGAGAGATAGCCGCCAAGTAGTGCGCCGAGCGCCGCGATCGCACCGCTGATGGTCTGCAGGGTGGCGATCTTTTGCTCGGAAAAGCCGAGCTTTTGGCTGTAGAGCGGGTACACGAGGGGGAAGGTGAAACTGTCGCTGGCGTCCACGACCAGGGCGAAGAGCGCGGCCACCAGCACGACGCGGAAGGAAAGCAGGTGAATACCGTCTCGAATCAAGCGCACGGGTGCGCGTGGGGCATCGGACTCGCGAACCGGGAGCACCAACAAAGCGGGTACGAGCAAGAGTCCAATGGCGACAAAGTACGCCACGTGCCAGCCTGCAAGGTGCGCGACGAAAAGCAGGCCCTGGCCACCCACTACCGCGCCGGCGAACTGACCTGCCGACATGAAGCCGTTGGCGCTGCCCCGCTCGTCAGGGGGAAGAATGTCGATGGCCAGCGCGTCGGTGCCCACGTCCTGCGCTGCCGCGAAGAGGTTGTGGAGAAAGAGCAGGGCACTGAAGAGGGACAGGTTCTTGGTTGGATCCGCGAAGGCCATGGCCAGGAGCGAGAGCGCCATGCCTGCTTCGGCGAGCAGGATGTACGGGCGCCGGCGCCCCAGGCGGCCAAACGACACGCGATCGACGAGCGGTCCGAGCAGAGGTTTGATCGTCCACGGCAGCCAGGCCACGCTGGCCACCTCGCCGAGGGCGGCTGGCCCAAGACCCAGAGTCGCCAGGCGCAGCATCACGGCCACGGTGAAGAATCCCCACGGCACGCCCTGGGCGAAGTACAGTCCGGCAAACAGAAGCAGTCGCGAGCGTGTGGAACGGCCGACGGTCACTTGGCCATGGTAGCGGACTAGCGGCCTAAAAACACATTGTTGATGAGGGCGATGGCGACGCTGGTGATCGACTCGCCGGCGATGATGCCCGACGAAACCGGGACGACGTAGCGCTCGGCGTGGCGCTGGTTCTGGCGCGCCCAAAGCCAGGCGGCGACGGCGCCGAGGAGCATCGAAAAAGGATTGAAGAAGGGCAGGATGAAACCCAGCCCCAGTCCGATGGGCGAGGGGATGAAACGGCGATAGCGTGGCAAGAGGATTTCCAGCCCGGCGAGCGCCGCGCCGACGAGGAGTCCCCACAGCATCCCGTGACGAGCCATGGGGTGCATCTTGTCGATGCCTTCCTGGAAAAGTTGGGCCACGGCCAGCCAGGTCTGCGCGCCCGGGGCGGCGAAGGCCGGCGCGCTTCCACCCACGCCAGTCAGCGCGGTGGCGTCTGGCACCAGGAGATGAAAGCCGATCACCGTGGCGACGGTGCCCGTGAGCACGCCCGACAGCTGAGCGAGAAACTGGCGGCGGGGATGGGCGCCAAGCAAATAGCCGGACTTGAGGTCAGTCAGCAGATCCGCGCTCGACGCGGCGGCATTGGCCGTGATGGAGGCGGTCATCAAGTTGGCGGTGGCGTTTTGTGGAATGAGCACGCCGTAGGCAAGTTGGGTAACCTTGCCCATGGCGCCGATGGGCGTGATGTCGGATTCTCCGGTGGTGCGGCAGGCGACCAGGGAAAGAAAGAAGGTCAGGAGTACGGCGAGCAGGCCGAGGTGCCAAGGAATGAAGAACTGCGTGTGTCCGATGACCAGCACGCCTGCGGTGGCGAAGGCGCCGAGAATCAGGAACCATCTGCCAGGAACCTCGGCGGTCGCGTAAGCGGTCTTGTTCTGGCGGCCGATTCCGCCGACGGCGCGCGCGATGGTGCGCCACTGGGTGAAGAAAACGAGAAGCCCGGCGGAAATCATCATGGGCGCGCCAATCCAGATGCCGATCTCGCGCCATGCGCGGCCGGGCGCGTGCGCGGCTCCCGCCAGCAGCGCGGCCGGTCCGACCCAGTACATGAGCGCCAGTCCGCCCGCGACCATCGAGAAACAGATGCGCGGACCGGTGAGAGCACCCGCCGCGATCATGACCAGCTTGTTGTCGAGCACGAAATTCCAATCGCTGGCGCTGAAGGCGGTGCCGGTCTTAGGATTTCTCCCCGGCACGGGCAGCCAGTCGAAGAGCGGCGTGGTATCCGGAACAAGACCGTGTCCGCGGCGAAGCGGGATGTCCATGATAAGCGGCGGCACGGCCGCGACCAGGGCCGCGATGAAGAGCGACTTGGCCTTGGCCGCGGCTTCCTTGCCTTGGCTGTACAGCGACTGCAAGGTGACCGCGGCGGCGATGCCGGATGGGAAGCGCAGCTTTTCCTGGTTGATCATGTTGCGCTTCATGGGAATGGCCAAGGCCACGCCGAGCAGCGCGAGGAAGAAGGTCCAGCCCGCCAGAACTGGCCAAGGCAAGTGATGGCCGTGTGGATTCTCGGCGGTTACGCTGAGCATGAGCAGGGCGGGCGTGGCCGAGACCATCGTGCTGCCCGTGGAATAGCCGGCCGCCGACGCGGCCGACTGCATGCAGTTGCTTTCCAGAATGGAGAGCGGCGAGCGCGCCAGCCCGATGCGCAGGCACAGGTTCCAAAGCGAGAAGGAAACGATGCAGGCCGTGATGGCCACGCCCAAGCCCCAGCCGGTCTTCAGCCCGACATAGAGGTTGGTGAAGGCGAGAAGAAAGCCTAGCAGCGAGCCGAGGATGACAGCGCGCAGGGTGAGCTGGGGCGCGTTCTCGCCGCGGAAGGCGCGTTCGTACCAGGTCTTCTCGTCGAAGGTCGCGACCTCCAGGGGTTCGATGTCGAGGGGCTGGCTGGCGGCGATCTCCTCGGGCGTGCGCGCCGGTTTTTGTAACAGGTGCATGACGGAAGGTTATGGCAGTTGACAGAAGGTGGGCAAGCATCCGAGATTGCACCGATGAACACCATCACAATCGCCATGTTCATGGCCGCAATCGCCTGTTCGTCCTGCAAGAAGGAAGAGCCGAAGCCCGCGCCGCCACCGCCGCCAGCCGTCAAGGCACCGGAAGAGCCCAAGGGACTGCCCGCGCCAGCCGATGTCGCCGCGGCCCCCGCGGACGCCGAGAAGACGGCCTCGGGTCTAGCATCCAAGGTCTTGCAGAAAGGCACCGGGACCGAGCATCCCAGCGCCGAGGACACGGTGAGTGTGCACTACACGGGCTGGATGACCGACGGCAAGATGTTCGACAGCTCGGTGACGCGCGGGCAGCGCGCGGAATTCCCACTCGACCATGTCATCAAGGGCTGGACCGAAGGCTTGCAGCTCATGGTCGTAGGTGAAAAGCGTCGCTTCTGGATTCCGGCCGAACTCGCCTACGGCGACAATCCACGCCGGCAAGGCGGCCCGCACGGCACACTGGTTTTCGACGTGGAACTGTTCAGCGTCAAGAAGGCGCCGCCCGCTCCCGCTGTGCCCAAGGATGTCGCGGCACCGCCCAAGGACGCCAAGAAGACGGCATCGGGCCTGGCCTACAAGGTGTTGACCAAGGGCAAGGGCAAGGTTCATCCCACGGCGGCGAGCGTGGTGAAGGTGCACTACACGGGCTGGACCACCGACGGCAAGCGCTTCGACAGCTCGGTGATGCGCGGCGAGCCGGCCGAGTTCCCGCTCGGTGGCGTGATCAAAGGCTGGACCGAGGGCGTGCAGCTCATGGTCGAGGGCGAGAAAACGCGCTTCTGGATCCCGGGCAAAATGGCCTACGGCGACGAGCCCAATCCGGGTCGTCCCTACGGCATGCTGGTCTTCGACGTCGAACTGATCGAGATCAAGAAGTAACTTCGCGCGCGGCGATCATCGCTCGGAGGCCCGCGCGCGCGGTGCTTCGCGCTCGGGCAGGGGATCTTGCCGCAGGATCGGGAAGATGCGCGCGACGATTTCCACGCTCGCGTCGTCAAGGTAGATGCCGCAGCCGATGGCTTGGTGCAGGGGGTGGAATCCGCGCCAGCGGACCTTGCCAACCAGGGTGTGCTCGCCCGTCTTGGTGCGCAGGGTGACCTGCGTGTGGACGCCCACGCCCACGTCGTCGGGTAGCGCGCTGGTGGACACGAGAAAAAAGCCATGGGCGGAGACGTCGCAGATTTCTCCGGTCATGGCTTCGCCCGCTGGGGCGCGCCATAGCACGGCCACGCGCACCCGGTGACGTGGGTAAAACCGTCGCTCAGCACTGGTGCCTGCCGTATCCATGGAGCGCCATGGACTGTCATCGACGCTCGCGCCCCGGAGCTTGAGAACGATTTACGCTGCTACGTTGCTACGTCGAAAGAAAGCCGTCGGGGTGGCCGTGATGCCACTTCCAGGCGCTGGCGATGATTTCATCCAAGTTGTGGCGCGGAGCCCATCCGAGCACCTCGCGCGCCTTGCGGTTGTCGGCATAGACCACGGCGGGGTCGCCGGGCCGGCGGTTCGTTAGCTCGGTGGGAATGCTTTGTCCGCTCATTCGACGGGCTTTGCCGAGAACCTCCAGCACCGAGGCGCCTTGGCCCGTGCCGACGTTGAAGACCTCCGAGCGTTGGTGCTGGGCGAGGAAATCGAGGGCGCGGGCATGTGCCTCGGCCAGGTCGAGTACGTGGATGTAGTCGCGAATCGCTGTTCCGTCGGGTGTTGGGTAGTCGGTGCCGAAAACGCGCAAAAGGGGCGACCTGCCGGTGGCGACATTCATGACCACGGGAATCAGGTTTTGCACGTGGCGTGGGTCTTCGCCGTTGCTGCCGTCGAGAGTCGCCCCGGCGGCGTTGAAATAGCGCAGGATTACGCTGCGCAGCCCATGACAGGCGTCGAACCAATGCAACATCTGCTCGATGATGCGTTTGCTTTCGCCATAGGGATTCTCGGGCCGCAACTCGTCGCCTTCGCGCACCGGCAGGGTACGAGGCGTGCCATACACCGCCGCCGTCGAGGAAAAGACGAATTTGCGCACACCCGCCTGGCGGACGGCATCGAGCAGGCACAGGCTGCCTTGCACGTTGTTGTCGAAATACTTCGCCGGCTCGGTCATGGATTCGCCCGCGGCTTTGTACGCGGCGAAATGGATGACGGCTTCCAGTTTGTGGTCGCCGATGACTTGCTTGACTAGCGCCGCGTCTCGCGTGTTGCCCACCACCAGGGGCAAATCGCCGATGGCTTGCCGATGGCCGAGTTCCAGGCTGTCGAGCACGACCACGAAATCGCCGCGCGCCCGCAGGAGCCCGGCGGTGTGCGAACCAATGTAGCCGGCGCCGCCGGTGACGAGTACGCGCATGGGGATTACCGATTGAGGATGTGGATGGCTTCGCCCTGGGCGGCCTTGGCCGCCTCCATGATAGCCTCGGACAGGGTGGGATGGGGATGGATGGTCATGGCCAAGTCCGCGGCGGAGGCGCCCATTTCGATGGCCAGAGCCGCCTCGCTGATAAGGTCGCCCGCGCCCGCGCCCACCACGTGCACGCCGAGAACGCGCCCGCTCTCCGCGTCCATGACGACCTTGGCGAAGCCATCCGTGTCGAAGTTGGCGATGGCGCGCCCGAGGGCAGCGAAGGGGAATTTTCCGACTTTCACCTTGTGCCCGCGCTTTTCCGCGTCCTCGACGGTGAGCCCGGCGCTGGCGATTTCCGGGTCGGTGAAGACCACGGAGGGTATGACCTGCGCATCCATTTCGGCGTGTTTTTCGGCGATGACTTCCGCGGCGACTTCAGCCTCGCGCGAGGCCTTGTGCGCCAGCATGGGTTGGCCGACCACGTCGCCTATGGCGAAGATGTTGTGCACGCTGGTGCGCATCTGCCGATCCACGACGATGAACCCGCCCGCAGTTTTCACGCCGGCGATCTCCAGTCCGATGTCCTCGATGTTGGGCTTTCGGCCGACCGCCACCAGGACCTTGTCGGCTTCCAGCTCCACCACGCCATTCGCGGTTTCTACGCTGAGCACGGCGACGTCGCCCTTGTCGACCAGGCCCTTGGCTTTGGCACCGAGGAGCACTTCCATGCCTAGTTTCTTCGCTCTGCGCGCCACCACCTGCACGCACTCGGCCTCGCTGCCAGGCAGGATGGTGGGCAGGGCTTCGACGAACGTGACCTTACTGCCGAACTTGGCGTACAGCGTGCCGATTTCCATTCCGATGTAGCCAGCTCCCACGACCACCAATCGCCGCGGGAGTTCCGCGAAGTCGAGTGCGCCCGTAGAGTCCACGATGCGCTTGCCGTCGAAAGGCAAGCTGGGGATCTGCACCGGGCGCGCGCCGGTGGCGATGACGATATGCTCGGCTTCGATGAGCAGTTCGCGATCGGATTCGACTAGCTGGATGGTGCGCGGTGAGAGAAGGGTCGCGGTGCCCTGCCGGTAGTCGCAGCCGTTCGCCTTGAGGAGCTGGCGGACGCCCGAGGTGAGCTTACCGACGACGCTGGCCTTCCACTTCTGAAGGCGCTCAATATCGACGCGTGGGTTCTCGACGTGAATCCCGATATCTTGACCATGGGCGGATTGTTCAAACACTTTGGACGCATGGATGAGCGCCTTCGATGGAATGCAGCCGACATTGAGGCAGACGCCGCCGGGCGCGGTCTTCTCGACCACCAGAGTCTTCTTCTCAAGCTGCCCGAGGCGGATGCCCGCCACGTAGCCGCCTGGCCCGGCGCCGACGACGACGACTTCGACCTTGAGGATTTCGGTGCTCACGGGCGAATTTCTAGCATCGAATTCGCCCGCGGGCACAAACTAGTGCTGATGCGCGAAAGGGGATCGTTGAGGTAGTACCACCCTGGCCGGGAAAGCAGGCGGAAGCGACGAAAAGCCGTCGTGCCCCTGCCCCGGTCCAGGGGCGGCATGGCGGGCGTTCGCCAGGACTGGTACAATGCGACGTCCACGTCCGTTGGAACTGGTAGCAAGGGCGGCCGGTTCGTGGAGATAGCATGGGTGAAGATCATACGCGGCCGGGCAGCATCGATCGTTTACAGGTCTTTCATTCGCTCTACCTGCACATGGCCGAGGGCGTCGCGCTCTACGAACTGGTCTGCGACGACGAAGGCGAGCCCATCAACTACCGCGTGCTGGACGCCAACCCCCAGTTTCGCCGCTACATTGGCGGCGAGGCCGAGCGCATCGTGGGCAAGCTGGCGACCGAGCTCTTTCACACCGGCGCGCCCCCCTACTTGGCGGAGCTTGCGGCGGCCGCCCTGGCAGGCCAGCCCACGCGCTTCGAACTTCGTTTCGCCGCATTCGACAAGTACTTCGAAGTCAGCGCGGTGCCTCTCGGCGACGGGCGCTTCGCGACCATCCTGCTTGACGTTTCCGAGCGCGAACGAAGTGAGAAGGCCCTGCGTGAAAGCGAGTGGTTCCTGCGGCGGTCGCAGGCGGTGGGACTCATCGGATCCTATCGCCTGGACATTCCGAAAGGTGCGTGGTCGGCCTCCGAGGCGCTGAATGACGTTTTCGGCATCGGGGAGGAGTTTCCGCGCAACGTGGAAGGATGGCTAGCGCTGGTGCACCCCGATGATCGCGAGGGGATGGCTCGCTATTTCATGGACAGGGTTGTGGGGAAAGGCGAGGGCTTCGATCGCCGCTATCGCATCGTTCGCCGTCGCGATGGCGCTGTTCGCTGGGTGCACGGCTTGGGCGAGATCGAGCGCGACGCCGGGGGCAAGCCCGTCCAGATGATCGGGACCATCCAGGACGTGACCGAGAGCATGTGCAAGGAAGAGGCCCTGCGTGAGTCAGAGGAACGTTTTCGCCGCATCTTTGAGCTGATCCCGGGGCCAGTGACCCTGGCTGAGACTGACGGCACAATCCTAAATTGCAACGACGCTTTCTGCCAGGCGGCTGGCCTGCGCCGCGAAGAGATCGTTGGCAACAAGACGAGTAGCTTCTCGACCTGGGTCGATCCCGAAATACGCCAGGCCATGTACGACCGTCTGGCGCAAGGCAAGACAGTCGAATGGATAGAATTCAAGATGCGGCGGCTGGATGGGCAGCAACAGATCATGCAGATCTTTGCGCTGCCCTTCGAACTTGGAGGCAAGAAGGTCATCCTTTCCGCGGGCCGGGATGTGACCGAGCAGCGCAGTCTGGAACAGCAGATGCTGCACAGTCAGAAGCTGGAAAGCCTGGGCGTCCTGGCGGGGGGCATCGCGCACGACTTCAACAACTTGCTCACGGGCATTCTTGGCAACGCCGATTTGGCCAAGACCGAGCTTTCGCCGTTCTCGCCCTCGCGCGACTGCCTCGAAGGCATTGAAACAGCGGCCCGGCGCGCGGCCGACCTGTGCCGCCAGCTTCTGGCCTACAGTGGGCGTGGGCGCTTCGTCGTCGAAGCCATCGGCCTGCCGGACTTGGTTGAGGAGATGGGGCACCTGCTCAGCATCAGCATCAGCAAGCGGGTGTCGCTGCGCTACGATTTCGCGGCGAGCGTGCCTTTTGTGGAAGCCGATGCGACGCAGATTCGCCAGGTCATCATGAACCTCATCGTCAACGCCTCGGAGGCGATCGGGGATCGGGATGGACTCATCTCCATCTCCGTTGGGCAGACCCAGTGCGATGCTCGCTTTCTCGAGTCATGTTTCGGCGCAGACGGAACCAAGCCCGGCCACTTCGTCTACCTTGATGTGGTGGACACCGGCTGGGGCATGGACAAAATCACGCTCGACCGGATTTTCGATCCCTTCTTCTCGACCAAGTTCACGGGTCGCGGTTTGGGGCTGGCGGCTGTTCTTGGCATCATGCGTGGCCACCACGGCGCTATCTGGGTGCAAACCGAGATTGGGCAGGGCACGACTTTTCGGCTGCTCTTTCCCGCAGGTGCCGCTGCGGCGCCAAAGAGCGCGGCCAAGCGCCACATCGCGCCCGGGTATCACGGCAGGGGCACCATTCTGCTTGCCGATGATGAGGACACCATTCGCAGCACGGGACGACGCATGTTGCAGCGGGCGGGCTTTGAAGTCGTGCTCGCGGCCGACGGCCGCGAAGCCATCGAGAAGTTCGCACAGCACCGCGACGGCATCGATTTGGTGGTGCTCGATCTCACCATGCCCCACGCCGACGGCGAAACCTGTTGCCGCGAGATGAAGAGCATGAGGCCAAGCGTGAAGATTATTCTGAGTTCGGGCTACAATGAACAGGACATCGTGGATCGGTTCGCGGGTACGGGGCTCGACGGTTTCGTGCAGAAGCCGTACACCATGGAAGGCCTGCTCGGCAAAATTCGCGAAGTCTTGGCCAAGACGTAGCGCGGGTGTGCAGTTCGTATGTTGAACGAGAGGGAGTTCACACCGACCTTGGCAAATCCATGAAGGGCGCCACAGCCGCGCGGCGCGCGCGCCTCGCTCCCTATGCCTGGCTCCTGTTTCTTGCGGGCTTGGTCTATCTACCGCTGTTCCTGGGCCAGGTTCTTTATCAGCGCGATATCAGCCGCTGGGTCTATCCAGCCCGCGCGTTTCTGCACGGCGCTTGGGCGCGCGGGGATTCGGCCCTTTGGAATCCACTGCAAGGGTTGGGACAGTCCACCCTCGCGAATCCGCTCAGCCAGCTCTTCTATCCGCCAGGTGCGCCATCGCTGTTCGCGTACTCGCCGCGCTGGGTTTCCATCTTCTTGTGCATCCACCTTGTGCTCGGTGGTTTCGGTATGGTGGCCTTGGCGCGCGCGCTTGCGCGTATTCCCGTCGCGGCCGCGCTGGTGGCCGGTCTGGCGTGGTGCCTGTCGGGCTATACGACCTCCGAGGTCACCGCTGGCTTGCGTTTGGAGTCGGGCGCCTATATTCCCTGGTGCGCGCTTGGTCTTCTCCATCTCTCGCGCGTGATTCGCGACGGTGGTCGTGCGCGCGCCTGGCTGGCGGCGTCGGCCAAGGCCGCCATTCCCTTCGCCCTTTGTTTCATGACTGGCGAAGTCTTCTTTCCATTTCTGGCTGCGCTGTTCGCGCTCGGCGTGGTCGTAGGCGACCATGTCCAGGGGGATGGCGAAACCGTCGCTTCACTTGGTACGCGTGTTTGGGTATTCCGCCTGGCGGCAGGTGTCTGCCTGGCCGCGCTTCTGACAGGGCTTCTGGCCGCGGCCGTGCTCGTGCCCGCGCGCGCGGCGGTCGAGGGCACCGCGCGCACCAAGCCGCTGGCGCGCGAGGTGGCCGAAGTCGGCTCGTTCCACCCGTGGCGCCTGGCCGAAATGATCGCCCCGGGGGCGATGGGCGATCCCTACGCCGACTACCCGGCCGGACCTTGGGTGGGCGAGCCAGGTCTCGGCGAGCGGCCGCTGCTCTACGGCTGCTATCTCGGCAGCAGCGTGGCGGCCCTGGCTTTGCTGGCCTTTGGCCGCAAACGCAAGCTGGCTGTGGTCTTGGGCATCACCGCACTAGTAGCGCTCTTGGCCTCGTTTGGGCGGCACACCGGCGCGCACGCTTTCATTCGGGCTCTCATCCCGCCGCTGTCCTTCATGCGCGGCCCGGAAAAGTATCTTTCCATCTTTTTCGCCTGCACGTCCCTGTTGGCGGGCTTGGGCAGCGCTCGTCTGTTCCAACAACGCGGACGCGGATGGATGCGCATGTTGGTGGTCGGTCTTGTCTTGCTCGGGCTTCTGGGTGCGAGTGGTCTCTTCCCTTCGCCCATGGTCGGGCAGGTGCGCACGAGCGTACTACGCGGACTCTTGTTCGCGCTGGCGGTGGTGGCCGTGGGCTGGCTGACCGCGCGTTCGTTCCGCTTTGCTGGACCGCTCGTGGTCCTCGTGGTTCTCTTGGATTTGGCCAGGGCGGTGTTCGCCTTGCAGAACTTCGCTGCGCCCAATGAGGTCGGTGCCGCGGTTCCGGCGGTTGCGAGCATTCTTGCCGACGCGCGTGCCGAGTCGGCGCCACCGCGCGTGCATCGCGTGGAGCCCGTGGATTTGGCCATCGCGGCCGCGTCGCCACCCACCACCGTGCTGGAAGTGCAGCGCAATCTCGTGCGAACGCTCATCGACAATTATCCCAGCGTCTTCGGCATTGCCAGCGTTCCCGGCTATGACGCCGCTTTGCCGTCGACCTTGGCTTCGCTGTGGTTGCGCGGACAGCGCGAGGGGGCGGCGCTGTTCCGCCTCCTGGGCGTGAACTACGCTGTCCTTCCGAGCACGTCGAAGGATCTGCCTGGTCTTGTTCCCATGCTCGATCTCATGCCCGGTGCGCGACTCTATCGCGTGTCCGATTCCCTGCCAAGGGTCTATTGGACCGAGGCCGCAACCGTCGCTCCCGATAGCGTCGCGCAAGATGCTCTGTTCGCGCCGGAGGTGCTTGCCGGCAGGAGGATCATCTTGGCGCCGACTCCCGCGGTACCCGCCGATGTCGCGCTTGCACGGCCCGGCCAGGAGAATTCGGGAGTCTGTCGGCTCACTGCATTTGCCAACACGCGCGTGGAAGCGTCGTGCGAGGGCAAGACACCAGGCTTCGTGGTCTTTCTCGAACAATTCGATCCCGGCTGGTCCGCCACGCTCGATGGCCAGAGCGCCCCGCTCTTGCGTGCCAACCTGGTAATGCGCGCGGTCCCCGTTCCCGCCGGGACTCACCACCTCGTGCTCGTCTTCGCCCCCCACGGCCTCAAAGTGGGGATCCTGCTCTCGCTGGCCGGCCTAGTTGCGCTCGGGGCGCTGCTGGCGCTAGGAATGCGGCGGCAAGCGCGCGCGTAGACGTTCGGTCTTCTGCTCTTCGAGCAGCCAGGTCGGCTTGGCGAATACGTCGTCGAACATGCTCTCCCGTGGCGGCAGGCCGGCGGATTCCTCGGCCGCGATGGTCTTGCGGATCTCGTCGCTGATGCGTTTCCGCGCGGCGGTTTGCGCCTCAATGGGGAGAATCTTTTGCGAGTCGAGCCAGGTCGAGAAACGCCGCAAGGGATCCCGGCCTTGCCACACCTCGTGCTCGGCGCTGTCGCGGTAGTGGGTTGGATCGTCCGCGCTCGAGTGCGCGCCGAGCCGGTAGGTCACGGCTTCGATGAAGGTGGGGCCGCCTCCCGCGCGCGCCTTTGCAATGGCCTCCAAGGTCGCGGCGTACATGCCCAGCACATCGTTGCCGTCGACGCGCAGCGAGGGAACCGCGTAGGCCAGGCCCTTGATGGCGAGCGTCTCTGACTGGGTCTGCGCCGCAACCGGGGTCGAGATGGCCCATTGGTTGTTCTGGCATACGAAAATCGCCGGCACCTTGTACACGGCGGCGAAGTTTAGGCCGGCGTGGAAATCGTCCTCGCTGGTGGCTCCGTCGCCGAAGAAACACAGAACCACCGCACGTTCCTTGCGCATCTTGGCGGCCATGGCGATGCCTACCGCGTGTGGAATCTGCGAGGCCACGCACGACGAGGTGCTGAGATGGCGGATGGCCGCCGAACCCACGTGGCAAGGCATCTGGCGGCCACGTCCCGCGTCGTGGGCAGTGCCGAGAATCTGCGCGATGTACTTGGCGAGCGGCAAGCCGCGATACACCGCCGCCGCCCCCTCGCGCAGGCCTTGCACGAAGAAATCGTTCTTCTCGAGGGCGTGGGCGCCCGCGATGGGACCGGCTTCCTGGCCGCGTGCCTCGAAGTAGTGGCTGATGCGTCCCTGGCGTTGCAAGGGCAGGAGCAACTCGTCGAGCAGGCGGCTTTGCAGCATGCCTTCGAACATCCGCGCCAGCTCCGGCGCGGACAGCTTGGGCAGGGCCGCGTTGTCGGCCTGCCCATGTTCGTCGAGGATTTGCCGAAGCCCCGTGGCGGCCGCATAGTCGGCATCCGACCACACCTCGACACTGTCGGCAGTGACTTGGCCGGAGCGGCGTTTGTCGGTGGGCTTGCCTTGCGCCATCGGCTACATGGGATCGAGGAAAATCAGCCCCGGCGTTTCCAGCGAGGCCTTGAGCTCGGCCACGAAGGTGGCGGCATCGTAGCCGTCGACCAAGCGATGGTCGACCGACATGGAGACGTTCATCATATCGCGCACGACAATCTTGTCGTCCACCACCACGGGGCGCTTGGCGATCTTGTGGATGGCCAGGATGGCCACTTCGGGGAAGTTCACGATGGGCGTGGCCACGATGCCGCCCAGGGTTCCCAAGCTGGTGATAGTGAAGGTCGAGCCGCCGAGATCGCGGGGCGAGACCCGTCCTTTCTTGGCGGCCACGCCCAGTCGGTCCACCTCGCGCGCCAGATCCAGGATCGACCGCCGATCCGCATGGCGAATCACCGGTACCATCAACCCTTCGGGCGTCTGGGCCGCAATGCCGATGTGGTATTCGCGCCGCTGTACGATTTCGCACGCC
>Ga0224559_1000178_pt1 | contig 42833 bp, 40 predicted proteins | sample 714S33034metaG_FD_180676 | JGI IMG/M metagenome (GOLD analysis project Ga0224559, IMG submission 180676) | Peat soil microbial communities from Stordalen Mire, Sweden - 717 S3 30-34 | ecosystem: Environmental > Terrestrial > Soil > Wetlands > Peat | place: Sweden: Norrbotten County, Stordalen... | reverse complement strand
TCAGTGGTAGCAGGATTTGGGCTGTAGGGCCTGAATTTACTGTTTTAACCATGGGAACGGGTCAGGTCTGGAAAGAAGCAGCTCTACTGTGGACAGCTGATGCTTGCGGAGCAACGGGGTGGAGTCAAGTTTCTGGATCACCAACTCTCGCGAGGTTTGTCCACTTTCGAACATGCCCATTAAATTAATATTCATTGGGAGCATTAAATAAAATTCCAAAAGCTTTTAAAGCATGGTTGATAAATGATTTGAATACGTAGTATTTTAATTTGGATTATATACTCATAGTTTTAAACAATTTTTTATTGATAATTTGTAAGTATTATGTCGGGGTGGCCCAGCTTGGTACGGCGGTGGACTGCTAATCCACTGATCCTTTGGATCACCCGGGTTCAAATCCCGGCCCCGGCGCTTAAATATAACCTTTGGTGGGAATAATGAAGGTTAAAAGTATTCAGGGAAAAATTTTTCCAACTTCACCATTTGACTTTTCTAAATCAATAAGTTTTATGAATATGTTCACACCATCTAAGGGTGAACAAACATTAAATGAACAATCCTTTACCAAAGCAGTTTATATAAATGATCAAACCATTGGTTTTAAACTTATAGATCACGGAACAGTTGAAAAACCAGTTTTATCGTATACTATTTTTTCGGATAAAACCATAAAAGACAATATTAAATCTGAACTATTAGATAGAATAAAATTTTATCTGAGTTTAGATGATGATTTAGAATCATTTTATGGCCTCGGATTAAAAGATAATGCTTTTAAGTCAGTTATAAATAAACTTTATGGTTTACATCAAGTTAAATTTTTAACCCCATTTGAAGGTGCTGGGTGGGCTGTTTTAAGTCAGAGAATCTCAATGAAAGCAGCCCATACAATAAAAGAGAGATTAACAAGATCTGTTGGTGATAGGATAACCATTGAAGATATTGATTATTGGACTTTTCCCTCGCCCGATCAGATCCTTGATCTGGGATTGGAAAAACTTACTTCTATTCTTAAAAATAGTAGAAAATCCGAATATCTCTTCAATGTTTCAGAATCATTTGCAGAAGTTGATGAAGACTTTTTAAGAAAAGCCCCGATCGAAGAAGTTAAAAATTGGCTGCTAAACATAAAGGGTATAGGTGAATGGTCTGCCCATTTAGAACTTATAAGAGGTCTTGGCAGGATGGATGAAATTTCTGGAAGTGGTAAAATGCTCATCAAATGTGCTGAGAAAGTTTATGGTTCAAATATTAAAGAGTCAGATCTTAAAAGAATAGAAGAGGGATATGGGGATTATAAAGGTTACTGGGAATATTATTTGAGAAATGTTTGCTAAAAATTTTTATTCTCCGATGTATCTTATTGATATTATTATATTTTTTAAAATTATTTTGCTCCATTGTTATTCTATTTATTTTAAATATTTTATGGCATGGCCCAATCTTTTTATACCTTCTTCTATCTTTTTTTCATTAGAATTAGAGAAGTTTAATCTCAATGTATTAGTTTCAGGATTATTTGAATAGAATGCTTCACCAGGTACAAATGCAACATTCTCTTTTATTGCAATTTCAAATAACTCCATTGAAGACATACCATCGGGTAGTGTTACCCATAAAAACATGCCGCCTTCGGGTTTGGTGTATTTGACATCGGAGGGGAAGTATCTTTTGATCATATCCACCATACAATCCCTTTGTCTTCGATACATATTCCTTATATGCTGTATATGATTTTCTACATCGTATCCAGTTAGGTAGCGGTGTACTATCATCTGTGTTAAATAGTTTGAATGTAGATCTGATGCTTGTTTTGCGGTTATAAGATGGTTCATAATTTCGTTATCTGCAACAATCCATCCAAGCCTCATGCCGGGTGAAACAGTTTTTGAGAAGGAACCAAGAAGCACAGATTTTTCAATATAATTTTTAATAGAGGGTAAATCTTCTCCTATAAATCTTATCTCACCATAGGGATTATCTTCAACTAAAAGAGTTTTATTTTCATTGAATATATCTCCAATTTTCTCCCGTTTATTTTTTGAGTAAGTTATACCTGTGGGGTTCTGGAAATTTGGGATAGAATAGAAAAGCTTAGGATTTAATGACTCCACCATATCTTCAAGCACTTCAAGATCTACACCATCTTCTAAGAGGGGTATTGGAACAAATTTTGGTTCGTACAAACCAAAGGATTGTATGGCGGCCAGATAAGTCGGTCTTTCAATCAGTACCGTATCATTACGGTTTAGAAATACTTTACCAATTAAATCCAATCCTTGTTGTGATCCATTGATCATGAGGATATTATCTGAATTAATATCTAAACCCGAATTTAGATATCTTTTAGCAATATAATCTCTTAATGGTTTGTAACCTTCTGTAGAACCGTACTGAAGAGCTTCATCGCTTGAATCTTTAAAAACAACTGCAGCTGATTCTGCAATTTCTTTATGTGGGAATGAAATGGGATTTGGAAGTCCACCAGCAAATGATATAATATCAGGATCCTCTGTAACCCTAAGAATTTCTCTTACAAATGATCTCGGTACTTTACTCATTCTGTCTGCAAATAATCCATTCATTTAACCCATCTCCTAATTAATTATTCCAAAAAAAAATAGGATACACTCCAATATCATATTGATTAAATTGTTATATATCAGTAATATTCCATGGATGTTCTGTTGTATGCCCCTAATTATCTACTACCATAACTTTTAACATGATCCCAAGATTTTTTATATTTACTGTTCTCTGTGTAAATGGACATATCTTCCCTATTGAATATTTTCCTATCAGCTCCAACTGGGCAGACCTTGATACAGATACCACAGGGGGATTTATAATCTTTTCTGAGTATTTTACTCCTTGTTGCACAGGCTATTTTATCAATTGGCTTATAACCTTTCTGTGAATTATTGTTTATGTCTAAATGTTTTGAGATGGCATTTACTGGACACTGGTTAATACATCTTTCACAGTGTGTACAGAGGTCTTCACCGGAGATTGGATCCCCTTCGATTGTGGCAGAAGTAAATATGGAAGTGAATCTAACCCTTGGACCATACTCCTTTGTGAGTAGGACATTATTTTCCCCAAAGGATCCCAAACCCGCCAGATAAGCTGCATGTTTATGGGAGAAGAATGCTACAGGATTTTTAAGAAGAATATCTATGTTTCCATAGCCATCCCTTGGAAGATATATTGAAGGATAACCCTTTTCAGTTAAATAATTTGAAATATCATATGCCTTACTGTCCAGAAGATTGTTGACTATGGTATAAAGTTCATGGTAATAAATTGAAGGTGCTGTTTCAACAATTGGAAGTTGAACTGGGAGACCAATTACAATAACTGTTTTAGCTTCAGGATAAATTGATTGTGGCCAGAATTCTTCTGGTATCCATTTATTAAACTTGTTTGGAAGTTTTTTTGGAGGATCAGCCCATCTTCCTACTGGGGCAAATCCAATCAAAGGTATACCCATTTTTTGAGCTTTGATAATCAGCTCTTCTTTAATTGCTTTAAATTTCATCAAACACCGTTTAAGAAATTAATATCATATATTCATAGATTCTAATCTATTCATAGCCTCTTCTAGTTGATTATAGGATGTTGCATAGGATAGTCTTACATGATTTTTTCCATAAATACCAAATGCTCCTCCATTAACCATAACAACTCCCTTTTCCAGCCCACCCTTAATAAATTCATAGGGATTATCAACTTGGGGAAACACATAAAATGCTCCATGCGGTTTGATACATTCAACTCCCATATCGTTCAGTCTTTTAACAACTAAATTTCTACGTCTTTTGAATTCTGACACCATCTCATCCACACTATTTTGAGGACCTTCTAATGCTGCTAAAGCACCTTTTTGGATCATGGAACTTGCACAAGCCGTTGTATACTGATGTATTTTTAAAAGTTCTTCGGTTATTTCTGAATTAGCTGTTACATATCCTATTCTAAACCCTGTCATTGCATAGGATTTTGAGAATCCATTGATAGTAATTCCATTCTCACAAAATTTGGCTGGACTGTGATGTTTCTTATCGTATATTATTTTCTCGTACACTTCATCAGATATTAAATAGATGCCATTATCATCTGCTATTTCGGCTATTGCCTTTACATCCTCTTTTTCCATAACACTTCCAGTGGGATTTGAAGGTGAATTTAATATGATGGCCTTTGTATTGTCAGTTATTGCATCGTTTATGTCTTCAGATGTCATTCTGAGATCATTTTCTAATTTAAGCTGAACTCCACGAGCAACACCTCCAGCAAGATTGACACAGGCTTTATAAGATAAAAAACCAGGATCAGGAATTAAAACTTCATCACCAGGGTCTACTAACGCCTGCATACACATATATATGGCTTCACTGGCACCTACAGTAACCAGGATAGATTCTGGAGAGGCATTAATACCATTATCTATTTTAAGCTTTTTTGATATTGCTTCTCTTAATTCCAAAATTCCCATATTTGATGTGTAATGGGTGAAACCTTCTTGCATAGCGATTGAAGAGGCTTTTATTATATGCTCCGGGGTGTTGAAGTCTGGTTCTCCAAGACCAAGGTTTATTGAATTTTTATCTGCTTTTTCGAACATCTTCCTTATCTCAGAAAGATTTATTGATCTAACACGTTTTGAAGGTTCCATAATTTCTACCAATACTTATTTTTGTTTTCAATTATATATATCGAATTATGTCTGGGTTAAATAGATCATTGGGTCTTTATGATGTTGTGAGTTTAGTTATTGGTACAATTGTTGGTGCAGATATATATATTGCAGCATCATTTGGAGCAGGGCTTTTAGGGCCTTTTGCAGTGGTCGCATGGTTAATAGCAGGAGTTATGGCTATTGTAATAGCTCTATGTTTTGCAGAATGTTCATCTTTAGTGCCCGATGTTGGTGGCCCCTATGCCTATGCAAAGAGAGCTTTTGGAAATTTTATTGGATTTATTGCGGGATGGTCTTTGTTAATAGCTGAATGGAGTTCAATAGCTGTATTTCCACTGGCCTTTGTTGCATATCTTGAATTTTTCATTCCACACATGCCCCAAATTTTTCAGATCATAATCAAATTCCTTTTTGTACTATTTTTAACGTTTATCAATTTTTATGGTGTGCGACAGGCTGGTAAGGCCAATGATATCTTAACGATTCTTAAAGTAGCCCCAATACTGATATTTACCATAGCGGGGATAGCGTATTTCATATTAAAACCAGCACTTTTAATTGCAAATTTCACACCAATAGCTCCCCTAGGGTTTGGTGGTCTTGGAAGTGCTATTGTACTGATATTTTGGGCTTATGTTGGGTTCGAATTAGTTACCGTTCCATCTGATGAGATAATTGATTCAAAAAGAACCATACCCTTAGCAATTGGTATTGGAATGGGAGTCATTGCTCTCTTCTATGTTGTAACCAACTTCGTAATATTAGGCCTGGTCCCATGGATGCAGCTTTCAATATCAACAGCTCCTCTTTCCCTGGCGGGTTACACACTTGTAGGTGCAATCGGTGCCGGATTTTTAAGTATAGGTGCTTTACTTTCAATATCAGGGTCTGATGAAGCGGGAATTTTATCAGCAGCTCGAATTCCTTATGCAATGGCAGCAGATGGATTACTACCTAGAATGTTTGCCAAAGTACATCCGAAATATGAAACACCATATGTTTCTTTAATAATTCAGGGTATAGTAACATTTGTATTAGCCGTATTAGGGACCATAAGTCAACTTATAATCTTATCGGTGTTTACATTGTTATTCTGTTATCTTTTAACCTGTATCTCTGTCTTTCCTCTTAGAAAAAAATATAATACTGGAGGATTTAAACTGCCATGGATAGTACCTGTTTTGGGAGTACTTGTGGCAATTTATATAATGTCTCAGTGTGCACTTAACCAGATACTTATTGGAGGTGTTTTAATAATTTTAGGTATACCGGTTTATGCAATATTTGCTCCTAGAACCGAGATAAAAACAGCTAGAATGGAGTTGAGGGAAGGAGAGGATTATGTTTCACAGACCATTGAGAGGGATGAAATATTTCTTGCAAAATTCATTAAACAGGTACGTGAACTAATCATTAGAACTAGACGAAGATTTAATTAGAGTTTAAGTACCAAAAAAAATTATTTAATTTCATTAACTTTTTTGTTTATCCAATTATAAGTTTCTGTCATACCTTCTTCTAATGTGATTTTGGGTTCCCAATTTAAAGTATTTTTTATAAGAGTTAAATCAGCATTTCGTCCTCGAACTCCCTGTGGAGCTGACAGGTCGTATTTTTTATCTATATTCTTTCCAGATATGTCAATTATTATATCAGCTAATTCGTTTATTGAGATTAAGCGGTCTGATCCTATATTAATTGGTTGATTGAAATTTGATTTCATTAAACGTAAGACCCCTTCTATGCAATCATTTATGTAACAATATGATCTGCTCTGTTCTCCGTCTCCCCATATTTCAATGGTTCCGTTATTAGACGCTTGTGCTACCTTACGACATAATGCAGCGGGTGATTTTTCTCTTCCACCATCATATGTGCCTTCAGGACCATAAATATTATGGAAACGTGCAACTCTAACCTCTAAATTAGAATCTCTTTGATATGCTTCGCACATTTTTTCGGTGTAAAGTTTTTCCCACCCATAATAATCATCGGGATCAGCTGGATAAGCTTCTTCTTCCTTCAACCCTTTATTATTGGAATATTCTTGTCGAAAAGTTGGATAGATACATGCTGATGATGAAAAAAACAATTTTTCTATTTCATTATCCAACGATGCTTGTAACATATTAGCATTCATTATAACACTATCATGCATAATCTCAGCACCTACTTCTGTAATGAACCCAATACCACCCATATTAGCTGCAAGATGAAAAACATGATCGATACCTTCCGTGACTTTTCTACAGTTTTCTGCTATCCTCAGATCGGTTGTTAATTTTTCAGTATAAAATGGTTCGGGTGTATAACCATCCCATTTAATATCTACAACCATAACTTCATATTCATCTTCAAAAAGCTGTTTAGCAAGATGACTACCAATAAAACCCCCTGCACCTGTGACTAAAATTTTTTCCATAAACAAACCCCCATATTCTCTAATAAACTTATTTCATAACCTCTTAAACTAGTTTTTCTTTAGGTATATTGTATAATTCCCAAATTTCTCTGTTTTTATGTAATGATTTGATATAAAATTATCTAAATCTTCCACACCACTGCTTTGATTACTTTTATTAGGTTCTATGATATTATCTGCGCCACTCCATAAAATAATATAACTTACCTTATTCTGTTTTAATTCTTTAATCATTTCCAACTGTACTTGATGGGTTGTAATAACTCCAGGCTCAAGATCATAGTAAAAAACACCACTATCCCTTCCAGATAAAAAATAAAACATCACATTACTACCAACAGTCCTATCTGTAGTTGTATCTCCTATGAATATTTTTTCATTAGACGGAACTTTTAACTGGATATATTTAACTGCAGCTACAAGATCGTCCGGTTGATGGATATAAATCCCATGCCCTCTTTCTAAATCCAATGGGGTCATATTACCGCTGCTAACTGGTATAATAAATATTAAAAATGATCCAATAACGATACAAATTATAAAGAATTTCAATAAAGAACTTTTAATGTTTTTAATAGCTATTTTGGGTTGAATTAAATCCATAATTACTATTATTTCAGAACAAACATAGGCAAAAAGTATTATTGCAATGATTATTGTTGGAAAAAAATGACCAATATCAGGACGTACTTTTGCATAATAAAGTAAACAGAGCCCTAATATTAACATAAAAACTACTTTAAAATCTTTTGTAGGGTTAAATGTGCCTTTAAATTGTTTATATATCATATAACCCGATGCACAAGCATATATGAATAAGATAGTCGGTAACAAATTTAAATTATGGTAGGTCAATGGCAAATTATGGTATAACGGATAAATTTGCATAGGATAGGTAATAAACTGGGAAATTAATTGGTAAATAGGGATATAATATAATAGGAAAATAATTAATGGAATAACCGTTAGTATACTGGTGACCACGAATATTAAAAGGCTTTTTTCGGATCTAATCAAGCTTAATAATTTGTTATCCCCTAAATGTAAATAATATTCATAATTAAACATTGTTAAGATTAGGGTCACACTCAAAAATAGGTATAAAGAAAAATCTAATCTGAAATATGCAGTTATACCTGTTAATATGCCTATAATGACTAGATTTGACCTCATTCTGTTATTCAGATATTTAAAAACGAATATACTTGCAATTAAAATAGATAATATTGGTATAGAAACGGAACTGAAGGATTGGTCAATACCCAACCATAGTGTAATCAAGATAAATGATATGTAAAGGCTAATTTTATCCGAAACTATATTTTTAATAATTATGTAACTACAGATAAGAATCAGAAATGAAATAATAAAGTTGAATATTCTCGAAATTAATATTGATGGACCGAACGATTTGAATAATAATGCTAATACATAGAGATTACCTGGAGGATAAAGGTAGTAAAAATCTCTGTACGGTATATATCCTTCTAATACACGGACTGCACCGTATAAACTTATTCCTTCATCATATAAATTTATTCCAAAGCGGATTTTCCAGAATAAATAGAAAAAAGCAGCACTAAAGAGGAGGAAGATAACTATATTTTCTTTACTTTCAAAGATCTTTAACTCAATTATAATCACTTCCCATCAAGTCATTTTTATTCTTTCGTTGTTTATTCCACACATATCTACTGCTTGCCAGGTAATTAAATCCAACTGCAGCTAATATCCCAAAAATTTCAGATAATAAATAATATAATTGAGCATATTGGGTAAGGATATATAATATAGTTAAATTTATGATCATACCGCCTAATGCCGTACCATGATATTTAAATAGGGATTTAATTACTTCGAAGTTGTTTGTAAATTTAAATTTGAAAGTTAGTTTAGTGTTTAAAATAAATGCCCAGATGATGCTTATTTCAATGCCTATAGCAGCAGATAGAATATACCAAAATCCCATATATTCTTTGAATATCCATGTGGTAAACAATATAATAATAGCCCCTGTAGCACCGACTAATAAAAATTTGATAATTGTATCAGATTTTAATTCAAAAAATGTCAAGAAAACTGCTTTTATTTCTGCCCATAATATTTTAGGAAGACTTTTCAGACGATAAACTTGAGTTTCACCTTCATAACGTTGTACATAACCGACTGGAATTTCTAATACATTTATATCCATTGAAGACATTCTAGCTGTAAATTCAAGCCAGAAATTATATTTACTATATTTAATTTCAGAGTTGATCCTTTGAGCAGTCCCAATCTTTATCAATCTTAATGCACTGGTAACATCTTTAATGACCGGATTGAACAGGATGGTTTCTAAAATTCTGATGCCAGTAGTTAGGATTTTACGGAGATTACCTTCCACTCTTTTGACTCTCCCACCAACAATCATATCATATTTAGCAGATTTACTATAATCTAAAACTTTTTTAATATCATCTAAGGGGTATTGGCCGTCACCGTCCATAAAAAGGATATAGGAATACACAGTAGGATCTAAAGACGATATAGCATCTTGTACTGCATTAGGATATCCTTTCCTTTGGGGAGACATATGGGGATAGAACCGTGGAATTGCTTTTGAATTTAATATTTTTTCCAAAACATCCTTAGTACCATCTTTACTTCCATCTTCAAAAACAAATAAATCCACATTTTCATTTAAACTTATAATCTCTTTGTTAAGTTTTTCTAACAAAATTGGCAAAGATTTAACTTCATTGTAAGCTGGAATTACTATTGCAACTTTATTATCTTCAATAATTTAAAACACCCCATACAACCATGAAATCGTTAAAACACATATAAATATTTACTGGAATTGTTTAAGAAAACAATCATCTACTCTAGGGATAAAGTATCCATAAATCAAAATTCTTAAAACAAAATTAAACTTTAGTATAATGTTATCTTGTTTATTCATAGTTTGATCATCTTTATATGGGGATATAATCCTTTTAAAACTTTTGTTGTAATTTTCAATATATGAACAAATAAATGAAATTAAATAAAAGGATTTTAGAATTTAGTCACAAGCTCCACAGTTATAACATCCGAATTCTTCACACCACGGAGTTAAATCCCCATTTAATGCATTATTATATTCATCTTTGAGAAACGAATCGTTTATCCCAACATCTATATTTTTCCATGGAAGTGTATCGTTTAGATCCCATTTATGTGTTAATTCTGTCCACTCCTTAATTGAAATCTTTTCATTCAAGGAACGCTCAAGAACATCACCCATATCTTGGCCACCCATTGATAAAACATATTGTATAATGGCATTTTTTGGATTTTCAATCTTAAATGATTTTATTTTGATAATTGAATTTATGTAGTCTATCTTTGATTTGAGCTCATCCAAGTTGAATCCTTCCCACTGAAACGGTGTATGGGGTTTTGGTATAAATGGGTTTATACTCAGACGTACCTGATTTTTTCTCTGCCCCATCCTGATAAGTTTCTTAATATAATCTCCAAGACTTATGATGTCGTCATGATCTTCTGTTGGAAGTCCTAGCATGAAATAAAGTTTAACATTCAAACTGTGTTTAAATGCAGTTTTAATTGTGCTCTCGATCATTTCATTGGTTATAGATTTATTAGCAGCTTTTCTTATCTTCCAAATCGATTCTGGTGCAATTGTAATGGTTTTGAGTCCGCTTTGTTTTAGGATTTCTAGCAGGTTGTCTGTGATGGATTCAATCCTTAACGATGGTGTTGTTACTTGGAATCCCATTTCATGCAATCCCTCACATAATTCTTCCATTTTAGTATGATCGGAAACAGCTGCACCTATCAATGCAATTTTTTTAAGTCCAGTTGCACGCCCGCCTCTTTCGGCTATGTTAAAAAGGTCATTAAGTGGCATTTCCCTTCGTGGTCTGTATATACAACCTGCCATACAGAAACGACATCCCCTAGTGCATCCTCGAGATACCTCCAATAAAAATGTCATTCCAAAGGCAGGTATATATTCCTTTTTATCTGTTTCTGGGACAACTTGTCTTATGGGGTGGCATGCATCCTTAAGATCAGGCACAGTCATCATTTTAACCGGATGATCTGGTAGATAAACACCGTCTATATCCCGGAATGATTCTAAATTATTTCTAGGATCATCTAATTCAAGATATTTATCCAGTAACTCGTCCAGTATGACTTCAGCTTCTCCAACCACAAATAGGTCGATAAATTTACTCATAGGCAACGGATTTGAACTTGCACAGGGACCTCCTGCAATAACAAGTGGATGGGTTGAGTTTCTATCATCCTTTCTAAGAGGTATTCCACCATTTTTTAACATAGTTAAAACATTAAAATAATCTTGTTCATATTGGAGTGAAAAACTTACAATATCAAATTCTTTAAGATATGTACCTGTTTCAAGACTTTTAGATGTTGGATAAACAACTCTTTCACAGTAAATATCTTCTCTACTATTTAAAAAATCGTATATTATATGGAATCCTAATGAAGACATGGCGCTTCTGTAAAGATTCGGATAGCATGATGCAAATCTAAGGTCAACTTTGCGTATGTCCTTGACGATTGCATTGTGTTCAAGCAGCATAATTATATTATCTGACCGCTACATAATCAAGATATCTAAAACTTAAAGGTAGAATATACAATGGAAAAATCATATAAAAAGGTCGCAGTAGGTGGGACATTTGACAAATTCCACTACGGACACAAACGACTTATTGATATATCATTTGAAATAGGTCAATATGTAGTAATTGGTGTTACTTCGAATGAATTTGGGGGAGTAAAGGGCAGAATTGAACCCTGCAATGTGCGTATGTCCAACCTTAGAAAGCTCCTTGAAAAGAAACACCAAAACTATGAAATAAAACAACTGGACGATCCATTCGGAATAACCACAACAGATGAAACAATAGATGCAATTGTTGTGAGTGAAGAAACAGAACCTACAGCATTCAAAATCAACAAAATCAGAAAAGAAAAGGGAATGGAACCATTAGACATAGTAACCATTGGAATGGTATTAGCAGATGATGGAAAACCAATTTCATCGACCCGTATAAGAAAAGGCGAGATCGATAAGATGGGAACCATAATCCGGGTAACAAAATAGACTTTAATTCACAAATTTTAACTAATACTGTAAGAAGGATATCTAAATGAAAGTAATTGTTGGATCATTAAACCCTGTAAAACTGAATGCAACTAGAAATATTCTAGAGAAAATCTACGGCGAATTAGATATATCTTCAAAAGATGTGGATTCCGGAGTACCTGACCAACCATTCGGGCTCGATCAGACCATAGAAGGGGCCATAAATAGGGCAAAAAACGCTTATTCTCATGAGTGTGATCTGAGCGTTGGTATTGAATCAGGTTTAATGGAAACACCCAACACATTAACCGGATATATAGATCTACAATGGTGTGCAATATTTGATGGACAAGAAGTTACATTAGGTGTTAGTTCTGGATTTGAATATCCTCCTGAAGTGATAAATAATGTTCTAAGTGGACTTGAAGTTGGAGATGTGATGGATAGAATTACTGGAATTGATAATCTCGGAACAAAAAAAGGTGCAGTAAGTCATCTTTCAAGGAATATGCTGAACAGGACAGAGAATACTGAACAATGTGTTTTAACTGCAATGATCCCTAGATTGAATGAGGATATTTATTTTATAAAAGAATAAAGATTCTAAACAAACGTTTTAAACACTGTTTATTTAAAATAAACTATTCAAACAAGGTAACTTCCAATATATGATGTTATGATAACATGAAGAAGATTATATTAGTTAAGAATAAAAAATCAGTATATATTGAAAGTTATTATAATTAATAATCATCTATTATCTATTAAATTCATGATTAAAATGCTGAAATTTATAATGAGTTAACAATAGATTTTACAAATATAAAATTAAGGAATATAAGGTGAATCCATTGGATAAATTGAAAGATAACTCTAATAAAAACCGAGTAAAGAAATTTCTCAAAAACAATACTAATTCAATTATTTTCTTAGTTTTATTAACTGTAATCGTTAGTGTGATCACATATTTTAGAATACTAATCCAGCTCCAAATAGGTCCAGTATCTGATAGTATAGATTTTTTTACAGATGCTCTGGTATTTGCAGGTCATGGAATAGGATATTCCGATTTATTAAGACCTCCTTTGTTCCCATTTATCATATCATTATTTATTCGACTGGGATATACTTCAATAAACACTATATTTGCAGTTGATGGTGGATTGTTTGTATTTGGTGTAATTGGGATGTATATGCTTTTAAAGATCAAATTCAATGATCTTGAAAGTTTTTTAGGTGGATTAATTTATACAACATTTCCAGTAGTTTTAGTACTTTTAGGATTTGGTTTTTCAGACCTATCAAGTATTTCATTTTCAATTTGGGCAATTTATTTTACTATAATGGCCGTAAAAAAAGATTCAAGGCTATTTTGTCTTGTTTTTCCATTTTTCATGTTTGCTTTTTTGGCAAGGTATAACAATGCACTTTTAATATTACCAATACTCTTTTACATTTTTGTAAATAGGGATAAAATTAAGTTTAAAAATTTATTTATAGGATTTTCAGCATCGATAATTGTTATAATACCATTTCTCATATTTTTTTATGAAAAATTTGGGAATATATTAGCCCCATTTATTAGTTTTGGGGCTGGATCAACTTCAGTTTCTGCAGCTACAGAAAGTTTAGCATACAACCCTAATATATTCTATTATATACAGTTATTTCCGGCAATAATTGGGATTCAAGGATTTATATTTGTTATAGTTATGGCTTTAGGTATCTTCATATATGCGGTTCATGTATTTGTAAATCCAAATAATAGACATTTATTTGGAAGATTGAAGCAATTTAAAATCAATAACATTACCAAAATAAAACTGTTAATTTTTGTTATTTTAGGAATTATATTTTTTGCGAGTTTTGATAAAACTGTTTATGTTGTAAGCGAAATTTTATTCTTTATAATGTCCTATATCTTCTACGATCTATCTAAAAATAGAATAAAAGATATGGATATCCATGTTACAATTTTGATCTGGTTTATGATATTTTTCATTTTTGACAGTTTATTTGTTGTAAAAAATAACAGATATTCCTTGCTAATGCTCCCATCTGTGTCTTACTTTATGATTTTAGGATTTAATAAGTTTTTTACAGAAGTAAAAATAAAAATCAGAAATAGAAATGTATTATTCCCCATATTCGCAATTATTCTGACTATTATATTACTTGTATCCACAGCAAATGAAATGCCAATCATTCTAAGTACTAATAATAATGAATTGGTTACAAATGAACAAGTTGAAATGGCAAGTCAATGGTTTGTAAGTTATGATCCAAATTACAAAAATCAAAATCTTTATTCAGATCTATGGCCCAACTTCAGCTGGTATCTAAAGATGAATGTGAAACCAGTGCCTATATTTAAGAATAATGAGACATTTGCAGATGTAGGGGCGGCTAAAAACAATACATTTAATCAAGCAGATAGCAATCAATTCAATCATTATTTGGTTAACAATAATGTTGATTATTACTTCAGTGTACGGCCCGGACTTAACTTAACATCGTACAAGCCCATTAAAGAATTTGATAATGCACTTGGAAATGTGATTATATATAAAAGAATTTAAATTATTAGGTTCGAATAGTTTTAGGGAATATTAAAATATCCAAATTTATTGGAATTTCAAATTAAGTTCCCATACCCTATATGAATATTGAAGGTTAACATCTACTCATAAAATAAATATACATTAAATGGAACAAATACTTGTTTTCAAATAGTTTGTAAGTATAAAGTAAGTTATATCTAATCAATATATTTATTTGTAAATTTTATGGTCAATAGGAATTAACGTGAGTTTATATAATTCTTATTAAATAAATTTGGAAACGTGGACTATTTACCCCGAAAATAACTTAATATTAATAAGTTTTTGGAACGTCAAAATGAAAATTGGAGTCATAACCTCAGTATATCCTGAATTTAAAGGGGATCCGCATGGGATATTTGTACATAGGTTAATGAGAGAAATAAGTAAACAAGGTCATGATGTTTATATATTAGCTCCCTACAGTGGTGGGGAAACGAGTTATACTCTTGATGGGGTTAATGTTGAGAAATTTAATTATTTTTATCCTAAAAAATATCAACGATTATGTGGAAGATCGGGAATGATAAATAATGTTAAAGAAGGTATTTTTGTTAAATTCCAATTCTTAACGTTTATTTTCTTTAATGTCATTTGTTCTGGACACAAATTAAAACATATGGATATTATTCATGTTCAATGGCCTATTCCAAATGGATTGGGCGCGTTATTTCTTAAATATTTTTATAATATTCCTTATATAACAACAATACATGGTGAAGAAGTTTATCTATCACGAAGATACCATACAACTCCTATACTCAAACTACTGATTAATAATTCATCTAAAACATTGACAAATAGTTCAGCCACATTAAGAGCTAGTATAAATGATGGTTTGAAGAAAGAAAAATTTGAAACAATACCCTTCGGGGTTGACACAACATTTTTCAAAACTATAAATGTTAAAAAAAATAAGGATATATTCCATATACTTTCAATTGGTTATTTAATAGAACGTAAAGGATTCGAATATCTTATTAAAGCTGTTAAAGAAGTTTTAACAAAGCATAATAACGTAAAATTAACGATTGTTGGCTCAGGACCCTTAGAAAAACAACTTAAAAAACAAATTACAGATTTTAAATTAGATAAAAATATCCAAATTATGGGTAATGTTTCTGATGAAAAATTATTAGAAATATATAATTCCTCGGATTTATTTGTACTTCCTTCAATAGTTGATTCAGATGGGAATACAGAAGGATTGGGTGTTGTTTTACTTGAGGCAATGGCATGCAAACTACCTGTAATAGGTTCTAATATTGGAGGAATTACAGATATAATTCAAGACAAAGAAACTGGTTTATTAGTACCTCCAAAAGATATATTAAAACTTTCATTAGCGATAAATATTATTATTGAGAACAGATCACTTAGTAAAAAGATTGCAATTCAAGGATATAACAATGTCAAAAATAACTTTACTTGGGAAAGGATTGCTGAGAGTTACTTGAATATCTACACAAAATATAAAAAATAATATTTATCAATTAATTTTAGGGATTGAATATGAGTACAACAAAAAGAATAGCTAAGAATATTAGTGTATTATTTATTTTCCAAATTATACTCTTTATTTTAAGTAAAATATCCTATTATAAAAATTATTATACTGATATCTAATGTGAAGTTGTGAAAAAATGAAAATAGGCCTACTCTCATGGATACTGGATAGACAAAGAACCGGTATCGACAATTATTTGTATAATATAGTTGAAGAGATGATCAAATGCGGTAAAGCAGAGGATATATCATTAATACACTATAAAAAATCGGATGATAAGATATACACTAAAATTAATGATATTATTGTTAAAACATTACCGCTAAAATATAATATGCCTTATGGGCTGCCAAAAGCAATAGAAAATGCTGGAATAGATGTTTTTCACCTGCCATCACATTGGCCCACACAAATCACGCCTTTCTTTCCAAATTTAAATGTCAAAAAAGTATTAACAATCCATGATATTATTCCAATTTTATTTAAAAAGAATCTTCCCCACATATACAAGTTATGGAAACCTACTTTAAAATTAATCACAAATAAAATAGACTTTATAATAACCGATTCAGAAAATACAAAACATGATTGTATTAAGTTCTTAAAAATCCCTGAAGATAAAATTAGAGTCATATATCTAGCAGCTGATAAGAAATATAAACCTTTACATAATAAAAATGTTTTAAAAGATGAGATAAAATGTAAATACAATATTGATTGCCCATTTATTCTTTATGTGGGTAATGTGGAATCAAGAAAGAATATTATCTTATTAATAAAATCTCTTTATAAACTTAAAAATAAAGGAATAACCCATAAACTAGTCTTAATCGGTGCATTAAATTTTGGATCAAAACAAATATTTGATTTAGTCCAAGAATTAGGCCTGATAGATGAAGTAATATTCCCGGGATATGTTTCTAATGAAGATTTAGTTAAATTTTATAATATTGCAGATCTATTCGTATATCCATCTTTGTATGAAGGTTTTGGATTACCACCACTTGAAGCAATGTCCTGTGGATGTCCTGTTATCACATCTAACTCTTCTTCTTTACCCGAAGTAGTTGGAGATGCAGGTTTAATGGTTGATCCCTATGATCATGATGATTTAACCAATAAAATGTACCAAATATTAACAAATGAAGGGTTAAGATTTGAATTAAGCAATAAAAGTTTAAATAGGGCAAAAATGTTTAATTGGGAAAAAACAGCAAGAGAAACTTGGCAAGTTTATGAAGAAGTATTTGATGGGAGAAAATAATATGAAAATAGCTGTTTTTCATAATTTACCTTCTGGCGGGGCTAAAAGAGCTTTGTATGGAAATATAAAGTATTTAACAAGGGATAATGAAGTAGATGCCTTTGTTCCTTCGTCTGCTAATGAAGATTATTTGCCATTAGAAGACATTGTAAACGATCTTAAAATATTTCCAGTCAAAAATAATATTTTGAGTTTTTTATATTCGTCAATTAATTACTTTCCATCTCCAACATCACTATTAGAACTAAAAAAAACCCAGAAAATTATTGGTAATGAGATAAACAAACAAGATTATGATGTTGTAATAGTAGAGCAAGATAAATTTGTTATGGCACCATTTTTTTTGAAGTACATTAAAAAACCAACGGTGTATTTTTGTCAGCAACCAAACTGTTACAGGTACAATATTTCCCGGAAACTTTACAAAGAAGCTGGTTTAGAATATAAAAACATTTTGCACGGCATGTATTTAAGATTATTCGGATCTAAACTAATCCGTCATGATAAAGAGTATTCAAGATATTCAAAGTATATGGTTTGTAATTCTAATTTTTCTAAAGAACTTATATTGAAAAGTTATAATATTGAACCTCATGTTTCATGTTTAGGGGTGGATACTGAATTATTTAAACCTCTTGATGTTCAGAAAGAAAATTTTGTTTTATCTGTTGGGCAATGCATTCCTGAAAAGGGTTTTTCATTTATAATAAACTCTTTAGCTAATATACCTGCAGAAGTACGCCCGGATTTGGTGCTAGTAACAGATCAGGGTAATATTCATTGGAAAAATTATCTTCAAAAACTCGCACAAGAGATGAAGGTTAAATTAAAAATAATGCACCTTGTAAGTGATGAAGAACTTGTTTTATTATACAATAAATCTAAACTTTTAGTTTATACTCCATATATGGAACCGTTTGGGTTGGTTCCGTTAGAATCAATGTCTTGTGGAACTCCTGTTGTAGCTGTTAGGGAGGGAGGGGTTAGTGAAACTGTTATAAATGGGAAAACAGGAATTTTAACAGAAAGAGATGTTATGATCTTTGCAAATGAGGTTAAAACATTACTAAATGATAAAGAAAGGATTTTGAAGATGGGTGTAGAATCTATTAAGATTGCAAATAATTTTTGGACGTTGGAAAATTCTGGAAAAAGATTATTTGACCATTTAAATCGCGCTATAAATCTTTATAAAGAATGAAAAATGGCAGATAATATTATTAATTGGTTATACTCATCTTTAATGAAATATTTTTAGTATTCACTTAATATTCCTTCGTATAACCCTCTATAATAAGCCTTAAACAATTTACTATTTTGATAACGTATACTAATATATAGTGGTATGATACATGCCCAAATAAGTTGAATTAATATAAAAATTAGAAAATCACCTTTAGGTGCCCATTTTTTCATAAAAATCCATCTGTTACGTGTAATGTAATAGATTCCAATTTCTTTTTTAATTCCTCCACCTGATTTGGATATTTTATGCCATATTTTTGCATTGGGAATATATGAGTTGATATATCCTTTTTTCGATGCCCTTAAAGCCAAATCTGTCTCTTCAAAATATAGGAAAAACTTCTTATCTAATAATCCAACTTCTCCTAACACCCTTCTCTTTATTAAAATAGCAGAACCATTTATATAATCGAAATTCATTTTTTCATCATATTGGCCTGTATCTGTTTCATTAATACCAACATGTAATCCTCTGGCCATTTTCCAACCTATTTCCCCACCTATGCACCAAATCACATTAGGATTATCATAATAATACATTTTCGGGCCTAAAAGTCCAATTTTGGCATCTTTTTCGCCTTCTAAAACTAATATGTTCAAAAAACATTTATCTACAACAGTATCATTGTTTAAAAGTAAAATATAATCGGGGTTTATATTTTTGAGGGCAAATTCAATTCCAATATTATTTCCTTCTGCAAAACCATAGTTTTTTTCATTTTTTATAATTATTAAGTGTTTATTATTGGTATGAAATTTTTTTATGCCCGATGTTTCTCGACTGTAGTGTGATGTTTCAATTGGTTTATAAACTGGATGGTAATCAAAAAAATTAGAGTTAGCTAACAGTTTGCCCGATGCATAATCATTTATTTTTTCAATAGAATGATCTGAAGAGTTATTATCAACTACTATAATTTGATAATTGGTATAATCGATATGATAAATCGATTCTAGACATTCAACAGTATCAAACCATCCATTCCAATTGAGTATGATAATAGCGACAAGGGGATCTTTCATTTACTCACTGATTTTTTTTAAGATCTTTTCTAGTTAATCTGTTCTCTTTTTGAACGATGTATATTTCACGCTTAAGTAAACTTATTTGTGTGGCTACAAATCCAAATATCAATATTTGAATTCCTGAAATTATCATTAATACCGAGAATATTATGAGGGGTCTTGTTGGATCTAATGTACCCATAAGATATTGATAAAATAAATAAATTCCACCGATAAATCCAATCAAACATAAAATGAGTCCTATTACCCCAAATAAAATCATTGGTTTTTCATATAGTGAGAACAATACATGAGAAATGGTTTTTGATCTGAATTTAAGCTTGGAACTCCCAAGTTCACGACCTTCAAGGAGAGCTGGCACTTCTTTAATTTTATATCTGGTTGCAATAGCTTTAGACAATATTTCAAGGTTTATATTGGTGCCGTTCGATTCCAAATCCATTGATTCTAACACTTCACACCTATAAGCTCTTAACACACTTGTTACTGTGCTAAGATTCTCAGTCATTGAAAATCCAACAAATTTGTTAGCTGCTTTACTTATAAAAAGTCTGAAAAATGGAACGTTTTTAACACTTCCACCCTCCATATACGGGGATCCAACAGCAATGTCGACTGTCTCGTTGTTTACTAATACTGATACTAATTTGTTGATATGTGAAGGGCTATAACTCAGATCTGCATCTATAGTAACTAATATGTCTCCCTCTGATTTTTCAAAGCCTGTACGCAGTGCACGACCCATGCCCATATTAATAGGTTGTTTATATACTTTAATATTGGAATTGTGTGATGATATCTCTTCTGCCAACCTGAATGTGTCATCTTCACTTCCATCATCCACAACAACAATTTCATAATCTTGATAATCTTTCATGACGCTGTTTACTTCGATCAATGTCCTCAAAACATTGTCCTCTTCGTTGTACATTGGGATGATAACACTTACCTTCATAATAATCAATCAGAAAGGCTTATTATATATTCTTTTCCACATATTCTATAGAGAACAATGAAAATAGCAACAATATTTGGAACAAGACCAGAAATAATTAAACTTTCAACTTTGATACCCCAGTTGGACATGGAGTTTGATCAAGTTTTAATACATACAGGCCAACACTATTCGTACAAAATGGACAAAATATTTTTTGATGAATTAAAATTAAGAGATTGCGATTACACCCTTAATATTGGTTCTGGCACCCATGCACAGCAAACAGGTAAGATGCTAATTGAACTGGAGAAAGTTCTTTTATTTGAGAAACCAGACCTGGTAATAGTTCAGGGTGATACAAATTCAACACTTGCAGGAGCATTGACTGCCTCAAAACTCCATATACCAGTAGCCCATGTTGAAGCAGGTTGTAGATCATTTGATAAACAGATGCCTGAAGAGATTAACAGGATATTGGTCGATAACATATCAGATTATTTATTTACTCCCGATGAAATTTCTTACAATAACCTGACATGTTTAGAATGTTTCCAATCAGACAAGGTATATCTAGTAGGTAACACATCGGTGGATGTGTGTCTTCGTACAAAGCAATTAAATAATCAAGAATATCTAAAAAGTTACAACCTTAAAAAAAGGAAATATATATTATTCACCCTACATAGACAAGAAAATACTACCATTGAGAGATTAAAAGAAATTATAATGGCTTTAAATGTGATTTCAGATAGGATTAAAGTACTATTTCCAGCACATTTAAGAACTAGGAAGGTTATCCTAGAAAATAAAATTAAAATTAGTGATAATATAATATTAACAGATCCACTGGGATACAACGAATTTATGGGTTTATTGGCCAATTCCAAATTTATAATGACAGATTCCGGCGGAATTCAAGAGGAAGCTGCTGTTTTAAATGTACCTTGTTTGATCCTTAGAGACAACACCGAATGGATGTACTATGTTGAAATGGGTAAAAACATGCTTGTTGGAACTCATTATGATAAAATAGTTCAAGTTGTAACGGATCTTCTAGAAAATGATTTGAAATTTGTTGAAATTGAAAAGATTAAGATTTCAATAAATCAAGGAGCAACCGAATCAATTGTTGCGATATTAAAAAAAGAATTGAATAACATTAAACTAATTTAATTAATTCTATTCATCTTTTTAAGATATTTGGGGAGTGGTTTTATCCTTGCTGGAGCTCCAATCGCCAAGAAATATTCCGGTACATCCATAGTTACTATGGCTCCAGCTGCTACCATTGCACCTTCGCCTATTTCAATATTTGATAAAAATGTTGAATTTGCCCCTATAGAAGCCCCTTTTTTTATTATCGGACCTTTAAGTTCGAAATCAACTCTAATAGGATATTTATCGTTGGTAAAGCAAGCACAAGGCCCAATAAATACATTATCCTCTATAATTGTGTTTGTAGGAATATATACATTAGATTGTATACTAACATTGTTCCCAATTGAACTATGACCTTCTATAATAGTATTAGTTCCAATAAGAACATCATTTCCTATTTTAGTTTTCTCTCTGATGGTTACGCCATGGCCTGTTTTGAAATTGTTACCTATTTCCACATCGTTATATATAATTGAATTTGAACGAATTAGAGAATTTTTCCCTATTATAGGTGTTTTAGATAGCATTTTATACTTTATACCAATGGTAACATTTTCATTAGAAAGAGAGATTGTACTTAAATCCTGTGTATCATCTCTAGATAATAAATTTCTAAATTTTGCCATGTTCCCTGTTCCTAAAAAGTTTTTAAATAATGGCATTTTAAACTCGGAATTTTTTTTAATTTAACAGTACCTACACACTTTAATGATAATATTATTTCAGTACTAATATATTTATTCTTATGATACATGTTTTTAGATTTAAAAATAATATTCAATAAAAATTTAATTTAAAAAAAGATATTAAAAAAAAAAATTTAATACATTAATGGATTACATTCTGTTAAGAGTAGTATTCCTAGCTGTATCAAGATCTGCTTGTACACCACTAGCAATTGCTTGAGCAATATGAATTATGAATTGACCGGCAACTATTACAATAATTAATAGTGCCCCCATAATCAATATCATTTCTGCGCTTATTTGTGCATTTTCATCCATTAATGTATCTCCACTATATGCTTATGCTGCTGATCTTACAGTACTAATATCATTAGTAGAGTTCAACGATGTGCCTTGGAAGTATTTTTGGTAGATTACTAATGCTGCTATAGCTATAACTATTACTCCACCAAATAAAAGGATATATTCTGCTGCTCCCTGTCCACCTTCATCTTTCATTATTTCCATGGTAATTACCTCCTATTAATCAACATTTATTGTATTTGTTCTGATTATATATAAGTTATTATGTATACTCACATTTTTTAAGAATAATGTCAAGACTTTATACTTTGTACACATTCCCCTTCAAATTCTGTGCATTCTTATTTGTAGTTATATACTTTTGTTCATTTAAAGAAATTATTTATATGTATTAATGTGAGTTAAATTATAACTATATAAATTTTGATATATCCTGAATAACTTTTTCCTGTCAGATTTTTCAAGAATCTAATCGATTATCACGCCCCTCTGATTATTTTTTTAAGCAGGAATAATATATAATCATTAAATTAATTATTCCATTGATACTGATAGTTACACCACTTACTAATATATTTCATAAAAAAATTTGTGAGAAAAGTCACCAAAGTATAGAAATTGAATATATACTACAAAATTTGTACAAGATATTCTTTTTTCAATTAAATTACAATTACATATTTTAATCAAATAATAGGCTAAATGTGTTAATAAGTATTAACATTAACAAATTTGATTCACAAAATTAATAATTTTTATATATGTTTATGTGCATATTATCACATAGCAAATAAATTAGTGAGATATCATGCCAAAAAATTACAATATGAAAGAAATAATTCTTGAACTCCTTGCTGGTAAAGAACTGTCTAAAAAAGAATTATTAGAGAATATAAGAAAAGAATCGCTACGGTCAACATCAGATAAAACTCTCAATGAATCATTGATGATGCTTCTGAAGGAAAGGAAGATATATATAACTAATTATGATTTCAGTATTTATGATGGTGTAAAAAGAATTCAATCAATAAAACCTGAAGGAATTGTTTTTGGACTTATGAAAACTGATTTTGTAGAAATAGAAACTCTTATTAAACTCTTAGAAAGTGATGATGTAGAGATAGTAAGGAATGCATCTTCTAAATTGAAACAAAACTTCAGAAACAAGATTGATGATCTCACATCTAGGGAATCATTTGTTGTTGTTGAAGACCTGGATACTCTATTCAATAAAACTATTTTCTACATATACTCCCAGACTGAGGATCAAAAAAGGATATTGATAAATAAGTTTGCCTGGAGTTTAAGTAATGAAGAAGGATCTGTGAATCTGTTTGAAGATATCCTAAACTATATGGATGCACAAAGTTAAAAATTAATAGAATATATCCTTTTTGAAAAACTAATACTAAATACTCAGTTAGTTTAACATTTAAAAAAAAATTAATAATATATATTATTTATAAATATTTGTTACGATTTATAAATATCGTAAATAGATTATGCAGCCGATCTCGTAGTACTAATATCATGTGTTGCATTAATTCCACTATTACCTGTCATATACTTATTATATATTACAAGTGCAGCTATAGATATTACTATTACCCCACCAAATAGTAATATGTACTCTGCAGCTCCTTGTCCATTTTCATCTTTAATAAAATTCATAGATATCCCCCAGAATATTCATATTAATAAATATTTATTATATACATATAAGGTTTTCTATAAAAAGGATTTATTATATTGCCAAAATTTAATATTAAGATTAGAAAATATATTTATACCATAGAATAGAATTATAATGTTTTTACAAGTTTTATAGAGAATTATCTAGTATAATAGAATTATTGAGATTTTTTTATGAAAGTGTTGATAATGCCCTGTGGGATTGGTATGGGTCATGCATCACGATGTGTGACAATCGCCAAAAAACTTCAAGAAGAAGGTGTTGAGGTTGCTTTTGCCAGCTATGGCTGTGGATATGAAATGTTAGATTCTTATCATAAATATCAAACCTTAAAACTTCCTGAAATTAAATTTTACGGTGATAAAGGGATACTTGATATTAAATATACAGTTAAAAAATCTATTGACATACCCTATGTCTTTTTGAAAAGTATTTACCAGGAATCCAAGATTATAAAAAAATTTAAACCTGATATAATAGTTGCAGACTCACATTTTTCTGTTCCAATAACAGCTAAAGTACTTGGCATTCCATGTATAATGATACAGAATGAACTTACACTCAATTTTTCAGAACTTTATCCTGAAGAAAAAAAGGTTGAATATCTCGAAACAGGACTCAAAAAGTTTATTAAAGATGTTTGTAACCTTTCAGAGGTTATTATTATACCTGATGTTGAGGGTTCAACGGAAATACCAGAAAAACTTGATAAAAAAGTTATTCATACCGGCCCATTCCTTAGGGATGATAATTGTAAAACCATGAGTAAGGAGGATATTAGGAGAAAATTGGGATTTAATAATTCTGAAAAAATTGTTCTGGTGACTGTTGGTGGAAGCGATTTTGGAATTGAGTTATTGAAGTTGCTTTGTTATGCCTCTTCAAAGTTTGAATGTGATAAATTAATATTTGTTACCGGACCCGGTATAAAAGCAGATTTTATCTGTGAATCTGATAAAATAGTAAAAAAGAAATTTTTAGATAATATGATGGAATGGATGAAAATATCTGATGTAATAGTAACTTTAGCAGGGCATACAACTATTATGGAGATTATTTCACTTGGAATCCCGAATATTATCATTCCAATAGATAATCATCCTGAACAACTGAAAAATGCGATTAACATAGAAAAATATGGAATCTCCATTGTGAAGGAACTGAAAAATTTGAATCCCCATGAAATTTCTTCAGATTTAAATAGATTATTAAATGATTCAGAGATAATAAAACGAGCCCAAACAGTCAAACAAATATTTTCAGATTATCATGGAACTGACGATGCAGTAAAGATTATAATGGAGAATGCACAGGATTCTAAGTCATTAAATAATAAAAAAATATCATCATAATATTATTTTTTTAAATGGGGGAGATATGATCTTGTGGTTTGTCTGGATTTCCATTGGCTATAAATGTCATTAAAATCTAAAGAACAAGTTGAATGTCACTTTTTTTGATTCTCGCTCTATTTCATTCTTTATACAAATTAATCAAATAATTCTAGCATCTATAACGTATTGTACTGTTTTAATGTTCTTTTATACACTACATTTTTGAATTGATAACTTTCTTTTTATATCAATACTCAAGTTCATCCTTTTCTGTCTGCATATCTTATCTCATCAACATGTGGAATCCTATATTCTAAAAAGAAAATAGTTATTTTAGAGAGAGCAACTGATAACTTCGGTTCTGCAGTGATCTAAGTTTAAATAGTTAATAGATAATATAATACATTAAAAAAGTATAGTTATTATCAAGAATTATTATAACATCTATATTAAGGGTATTTGATGTTCATGATCGTAACTCATTGGGGCAAATAGAATTGGGAGGGAAAAGATGCGTAATTTACTCGTCACGATTTTTGGGGGACTTATACTAATTTTGGGTTTTTATGGAATGGCACAGGGATTTTCAACCCCACCTAGCTTTCCAAGTTTCTTTGGAGGATTATGTGCTGCGGTTTTTGGAATTATTTTAATGATTATATATGCTACAAAAGTAGATCTTTCAAGACCTAACGTGCAAAAACCAAAGGCAACAAAAGTTGTACCTAAACGTGTAGAGGCAAAATCAAGAAAGGGTGCAATTGACAGTATTGGTAAAAATATAAAACCTGCTGCTAAACCCAGATCTTCACAGAAAATTAAACCCAAACCAAAGCAGGTAAATGTTGATAAAACTAAACCGCATGTAAATCCAGAGAAAATTAAAGAACCAACATCTAAAGATAAAATTAGTGAAACAATTGCTTCTGATAATACTGAACAGCCTGTTACTGAGAAACCTGTTAAGAAAATAATTCCAATTACTAAAAGGCCGGTTCCAAAGAAGATTAGCAAAGAACCAGAAGAGTTATCAGAAAGGGAATTAGAAACAGCTACACCTCCTGAGTTCTTAAAGGAAAAACCTAAAAAAATAGTCCCAGTTTCTAAAGAACCAATTTCTGAAGCATCAAAACCCAAAGCCCCAGTATCTAAATCTTTAATATCGAAGGATGGAGATTCCTCCATAAAACCTGTACTTCTAAAAGAATCTGGATCAGAAAAACCAGTTGAACCCAGTATAAGGCCTATTCCTAAACATATTGATGCATCTAAATTAAAATCAGCTAAAAGAACTGAAAAGGATGATCAGGAATTTGTTAAGAACAGGCTTAAGCGTATGAAAGAGAGCTACTTAAAAAATTCCAAGGATATTGAGAGTATAATAGATGAAAGATTGGATTCATTCAAGGGCACACTCGATACTTTAAAATCAGAATCACAGGAACCTAGCATAATATGGTCTTTTGATGCTGGTGATGTACAAGAAGCATTAAAAGATACCATAGACAAGGCACAGACTAAAATATTGATGATGTATCCATGGATAAGAAATGTTGATGTTTCCATACTGAAAAAGTTCATGGACACCGAGAGCAGAATGATCATACAGGAAGCTAGTCTAGATGATGACACATCTGTTGAACTAATTAAACTTTTACTAAAAAATAAGGTTGAGATAAGAACAATGCCTCATATACACACAGTTGCTGTTGTCTCTGACAACACCAATGGACTTATCATATCTACTGACCCTATTTATGAGAGTTTTGAAGTAGGTGTTATGTATAAAGACCAGAAATCTATTGAGGAGATTGAAAGACTCTTTGAAGATGCATGGGGACTTTCAAAAGATTTAGATATGGAGCTTACACAATGAATATAACATGGTTTGGACACTCAGCATTCCTTATAACAACAAACGAAAATTTAAGAATCCTCATTGACCCATTTATAAGTAACAATCCTGTATCTCCAGTTACTGTTGAAGAACTTTATGCCGATGTTATACTGGTAACCCATGGCCATCAAGACCACTTTGGGGATACAATGGAACTTGCCAATCGAACTGGTGCACTTGTGGTAAGTAACCATGAAATATCGGTTTATCTTTCCAAACAAGGATTTGAAACTTTAGGGATGAATATGGGTGGTACTGTAAATGTTCAGGACATTAAAATAACAATGGTGAATTCTTTACATTCATCAGACATGGACTTTTTAGAAGAGGTTAATGCTGGTGGAAGTTCCGCGGGTTTTATATTAGAACTTGAAAACGGTAGGAAAATATACCATGCAGGAGATACGGGAATATTTTCCGACATGCGCTACGTGATTAACCATATCTACAATCCTGACATAGCATTACTACCTATTGGAGATCGTTACACAATGGGACCTGTTGAGGCAGCTATTGCTGCAGAATGGATAAATCCTGAGAAGATAATTCCAATGCATTACAATACATTTCCTGCTATTGAACAGAACGCACTGGAATATTCTGATATGGTTAGAAAATCTAATAGGGATGTTGAAGTTGTTATACTAGAACCTGGTGAAAGTTATCAGGAATAGTTACCCATAACGGTTAGTATTAAATTATTAAAAATTTTAAATTTATCTATAAATTGATTATAGAATTATTTTATTACCATGATCAATTTATTATTTAGGAGGATCAAGCCAATAATTATAGCTATCAACTTTTTTTATGAGGTTTGATCTATACTTGTAACGAAAAAATGTTCTTGAAAATACTATTCAAGATATGTTATATGTTAAAGGACAAAAACAGAACTTATATAAACCTTAAGGTTATACTAATAAACAAGAATGGTACTATGGGATTTATGAGGGAATATAATAATACCATTAAACGATCAATTATACCATTATGGTCTAAAGTCTTAACCATTGTGAGTTGATAAGAGTGATAAACATGCGGAAATTTTTCAGGCGTAACTTCTTAAAAAACATCTTCAACAAGCTTATTGGTAAGGATAAAAAACTTAAAATTGGTTTGTATGGCCACCCCAATTCTGGTAAAACAACACTAGCAAACACCATGACGAATGACTGGCTAGGTAAACCCATAGGTTTGATATCGGAGATTCCACACGAAACTCGGCGTGTTTACAGACAGGAACGTGTCAAAATTGATTATGATGGAGTTGAACTTGACTTTGATATAGTTGATACTCCCGGGATAGCAACCAAGATAGATTATAAAAACTTTCTTGAATTTGGTTTATCCGAAGAAGAAGCAAAAGAAAGAGCTAAAGAAGCTACAAAAGGTATTATTGAAGCCATTAAATGGTTAGATGATGTAACTGGAGTTCTTTTGGTTGTTGATGCAACCCAAGATCCACTCACACAGGCAAATATCACAATAATGGGAAATCTTGAGGCTCGTAAAATACCATTTGTTATTGTTGCAAATAAAATTGACCTACCAGAAGCATCTTCCGAGAGGATATCTTCAGTTTTTCCACAACATACAGTGGTACCTGTTTCAGCACTTCATGGCGAAAATACAGCAGATCTTTATCAGGCAATGGTTGAAAAATTCAACTGATTATTAGGGGTTTTAAAATGGATAGTACAGAATCAAATGCTCTAAAAATGGATTTTCTTTCATCAGATGCTCTTAAAAGTAGTACAAGTATGGAAAAAATTTCCATGATAGTTGATAAGGTTAAAATGGGTGATCTGGTTGTTATAGAGGGTGGTTTAACACCTGCTGAAGAGGCAGAACTTATTGAAACCACCATGCGGGAAATTGATATTGAAAACTTCATGGGAATAGATATATATACTCTTGAAAAGGACAAAACATCGTTTTTTGGGCTTTCAAAAAAGAAAACCATTGGAATTACAATTATAGGTCCTGCTAATGTTATGAAGTCAGTAAAGAAAAAATCAAACTTCCTTTCAATGATAGCTAACCTGGGTGATTCAGGTGCATCGCTGCATTAAATGTGGGGCTGAATTTAAAATCGACTCAGAAGAAATAATTCTCAAGGGATGTCCTGAGTGCGGTAGTAAATTCTTTGAGTTCCACCAAAAAGGAAAAATTAAGGAGATACAAGAGATAAAAGGAGATTCAATAGAAACCATAATGATCAAAGAACATGGAATCTACGAGGTCAATTTATCCTCACTCCTAAAGGATGATTCGATTATTGTTTCAGACGAGGAAGGTATGTACGTTATTGATATTAATTTTCTTCTTAAAAAACAGATGAAGTATAAAGATAAATAAATATTGATATATTCCTATCATATTTTAATAATTAATTTTAAATATACATATTTAAAAATTTGTCTTCACTCTAAAAAAAAAGAATTAGTCAAAATATATTAACGTTTTTTAAATTTCCTTCTTTTTTTAGGATTTTTCCCATCAACGAAATCGCACTTTCCAGATGGAAGTACCCTTACAACATCCTCTATTATGAACATTTTTTCAGGGTCGATTTTATTTCTTATCTGCATTGCGATTTCTTCTTTCTTAGTATATCCAGGTTTTACCGTTGAAAAGTTCTCAGTGTAATTTGAAACAGCTTCTGGAGGTCCTGCCATTATTCTTTCTCCTTCATAATCTACTTTACCAATAGCTAAAGTTAATGGAAGTCCCCTTATGTAATTACGGGATCCTCTTATAATAAAAGCACCTTTGGTTAGAAATTCGCCTGATTGAGGCGTCTTAGAAACTTGGTCTGGATTAACCCAGTACACATCTGCAGAACCTAATCCCTTTGTCCAAGCACTTGAAAAGCATGCTGAAAAAGCAGCGGCTTGATTAATACTTGTTTCAGGGATTTCACCTTCTCCGGCTTTTAGCACTACAGATGCAGCACCATGAATATCAGAATGGAAATATATGTCTTTATGTTCCATGTGTTTCTTTACAACCATTTCATTGGTTGTGGCGTCCCTTCCACCTATTACCAGGAGCCCATCCGATGTTAAAAACCATCTTAACTTCTCATACCATTTAAGTTCTTTTTTAATACGTTTTTGAGGAACAATAACCTTCTCCATCTCAATTTCCCGTTTACTTTCTGCCTTCTTAATTTCTTGTTGGGTCTTTTCAATGGCTATATTAACTCCTCTAATTTTCTTTTTAGCCTTTTTTCCCTTATTATAATAAACTTCAGCATTTTCAGGAATTCCTACTGTGGTATCAATATTTACACGGATACCATCTAGATTTAATGTTAAAATACCCAATTTGTCAATTGATTCAATAATATCTACGACTTCAGCCTTTGCCTTTTTAGCCTTCTTAATAATATCAATGATCTCAAGCCATGAATGTGTTTTTCGGGCATGTTTTATAGTATCGATTATGTTTTGGATATTTTGATAATTTGAATATATTGCTTCACCCTTAATTTTAGTATCTTTAATTGTTTTATTAAATTTATCAAGGGTATCTAACTGTATTTTTAACCTTTTTTCAAATTTACCCACTTCACCAGACCATACTTCATCATGAACCTGTACAATATCCTCTCCAACAATGCTACTGTAGAATTCATCTGCAGCTTCATTGTAAGTTTCATACTTTTCTTTTGGGTAATCTGCATACATTTGAAGATCTAGAGGTAAAACATCTTCTTTTTCACCAGATATTATCTGAGGGTGGAAATCATAGGTTTTGAGTGGTTTAAATATTTCAGTCATTGCACTGTATATCAAATTAATTTCTTCTTCAGTTACATCGGCGGCATTCTTTTTTTTGTCAATACCAGATCTTAATGCAATTTCTTCAGCATAAAGTCCTCCTAAACCGTTTCCAGCAAGGGTTCTTATGATGTCCCTATCGGAATTCTGGAATAGATCATTGAGTGCACTTTTTTCCATTTCCAGCGGATTTATTCCCCTTTCAGGAGGATATTTGTACTCTTCTTTGGATGTTATTTTCCTGTCTTGCCATAGTTTTCTTTTTAACGGTAGAATAATCTGATCGTCTTCATCCAAAAGTATTATATTACCCTTCGCAAAGAGTTCTATAACCAAAGAAAATTTATGTTCCTTCTGGATGTCGATTCTCATGATCCTGTCAAAATTATGTTGGCTAACACCAGTTACACTACCTCCTTTAATGTACTTACGTAGTAGCATAGGAAAATTTGGAGGTATTTTAGGGTTTTGAGGAGGATATTGGGTTGAATGAACCCTTAAACCTGCCTGAAAAACCACATCTACACGGCCTTTGCTTGGTACGTGGAATCTTATGAGTACTGTGTCTTTAGTGGGTTGATATGCCTTTTGTACTCGGGCATCTTTTAACATTTCCCCTAATTCTTTGCATATTGCGTAAACATCAACGTTGGACATGGCTTTCATTGGAACACCTTATGGTTTTATTTATAACTTGATACTAATAATATACATATTTGGAGGTAAAAATTATGGATGTAGATGCTAAAGTTACGATTATACATGTAATTGGAGGTTTAATCGCAGCTTACCTATCATTTAAATTAACAATTGGATCTATATTTGGATTCAGTGGCGAAACTGTTGCAGTTTTATTGGCAATAATAATCCTTTACCTATGTGGACAGGTTTCAGAGAGACTACTTGGTAAAGAAGAAGTTGGAGGATTCACGGGATGGTTATGGAGTGGAATTGTACCATTTATAGCTGTTTGGTTCCTACTATGGATACTTCTTTTCAACTACAACCCTGTTCCATCAGTTAAAGTACTATAAATAATTAAATCATTCATTTTTTTACTATTTATGTCTTAAATTTTAATTAAGTCTTTTTTTTTTAAAGTGCCCAATAGAATATCCATATAAATGCAGATAAAAATGCAATTATAAAGATTAATGGTGCGAATATTTTACTTACAGCTACTATGGAACTTATGGTTGTTACAAGTTCTGTTGCATGGGTTGGTCCGAGAGTTTTTAAATCCTTGATTTTTGATACTTCACAGGCCACTGTAACATCCTCAAGATCTTCCATTGCATTTTTCGTACATTCAACAACTTTTTGAAGTATAATATCTTGGCTCTTACTGCCAACAGGGTTATGTCCACCGGAAAGAGCATTTACAAAGTGGGTGTCCGACGTCATGATCTCAGCCTCATCAAGACCAAGTTCTTTTAAATGTTTTATGATTCGTTCTCTGAACCCTATTACCATATTATTAGAATCCAGCAGGATATAACCTGTTTTTTGATTGTCAACATCTACAATCATAGCTTTAACACCACTTTCTCCGACTCCTTGCTCTTTACTCACATCTTCCATTGGATCGTTTGCAATACCAACTTTCAGACTGTGTTGATCATCAGATTTTTGAAGTTTTTCAGTGGCATCCAAAAGTTCAAAAACTTCTTTGTTACCTGGAAGTATTCTACCTCCATCTCCTTGAAATGCGTTATGACACTCAACAAGAACAACATTATCCGCACCGGTCCTTGCTTTTGCTAGATTAATAATTGCTAAACCAACACCAAAGTCCATATCATCAAATCCTACAGGCGCCATAGTTGCAAGGAGGACAAGATTGTTGTCGAAGAACTGTGCACCAATTTTTGCATCTCCACTTTGTACTCTAAAGAATTTACTGGCTTTATTAGAATATTTCATGGTTTTAAGTGTATTTTTAACTACATTTCCAACCTTATAAACTTCTTTTGTTGATACAGGGTTAAAATCATGGGTTGAAGGTCCATGAGATACCATTGTAAATGTTTCAAATGTATTTGCCAAGATAGTGGGCATGTTACCCCCACCTATATTACCAACAGGACCAGGATGCACACTAGGGCTTAAAAATATGGCTTTAAGGCCATCTTTTCCTTTAAAAGCAGTAATTCCTATTAATGTGTCGATTGGTTCACCCATATCTTCAAAAAGGCCTTCTAATGCGTTTGAACCTTCAGTTACATGGGCTAAAAATAGGCTTAGGAGTTCTAACCCTCCTACTCCTAGATTCCTCTTCATAGGGGATTCTATTATAACTACAAATGAATATATAGCAACAACTAAAATCAGGGATGCTATAGCTATTTTGATAAGTAATGCCAGTATACTGAAATATCCAATATTGGTTGTGATACTAGTTAAGGACACTATAACAATAACCATGCTTATGATAAGGGTTGGTTGGGTTGCTGCTGCAGGTAATGATTTGAAAAAATTGATATTTGAAGTTCCCCAGAGTACCAGGATTCGAATTGCGAATATGATAACACAACCATATACAAGGGCATCTATAGTATAGCTGTAAATTGAAAATGATGATATAAGACTGCCAATCAAATAAACAAATCCAACTATTAGCATTGAGAGTAAAGATAGGAACATTGATTGTTTCATCTTCATATGCCTACCCTCAAGGGAATTTATCATTGGTTGTGTAACGGCTCCACTCATAATAGATGTTAAACCAAAAATTAAAAATCCTGCTGCACCACCGTATACAACGTTATATAGGGCGGAGTGATGGGCGCTTGGTTGTATCGCCGATACAATACAACCTAAAATAAAACTTAAAACTACCATACTTGCGACTGAGAAGGTTGTTCCTGGAAGGGTTAATATATATTTGCTTAGGCCCATTATTCTTTCTGATTCTGGCATAATTTACCTCAATAATGTAAATTAATTTGTTAACTTGAATATTTATACTATTTACATTGTAAAATTTGTAATTTTTTTTAATCTTGATATTTATCTATGATGAAGTTGAATATCATTATGTTAGTACTTCTAATGTTTATATACATCATTTAATTTATGTTATTGATGCTTATAAAAGGTGAACTTTATGAATGTGAAACTTAAAACCCCAATTTCATCGGATGAAACAGCGAATTTACGTATTGGAGACATTGTTTTCATATCTGGAAAAATTTATACTGCCCGAGACAGTGCCCATAAAAGAATGGTGGAAGAAGGATCTCCAGTTGATATTAAGGGGGCTGTAATTTTCCATGCAGGACCAATAATAAAAAAATCAGGCGATAAATACGATATGATTGCAGTTGGGCCCACAACTAGTACTCGGATGAATCCTTATGAACCTCAAATATTAAAAATGGGAGCGGGGCTTATAATTGGAAAGGGGGGAATGGATAAAGCCACTTCAGAAGCTCTTATCAACTATAAAAAATCATATCTATCTGCAGTTGGAGGATGTGCTGCTTTGTATGTTAAATCAGTTCTTAAAGTTAATAGTGTACATTGGTTGGATTTAGGGGTTCCTGAGGCAATTTGGGAACTTGAAGTTGAAGAATTTGGTCCATTAATTGTTACAATGGATTCAACAGGCGGCAACCTCTATGATGAAGTTAAAAAAAGAGATTACTCCTAAAGAACCATATCCAATCGAAGGATTTATTGATACTCACATACATACATCGCCCGATATTAAACCACGATTATTGACCGATGTTGAAGCTGCAATAGATGCAAAAGAAGAGAGAATGAATTCGATTGTAATAAAATCTCATTATGAACCTACATCAGGGAGGGCTATAATAGCATCTGAGTTAACAGATTTTCCAGTGTATGGTGGTGTGGTACTTAATAATAGTGTTGGGGGTTTAAATGTTGATGCTGTTAAATCCGCGGCTAGGATAGGTGGAAAATTTGTGTGGTTTCCAACGGTTTCCTGCTCTTCAATCCAGATCAACTGGTCTCATGTAGAAGATATCTTGCATGTTGTAAAGGAAAATCAGATGGTAATTGCAACTGGCCACCTTAAATCCGCTGATATATTCACACTACTGGACAAGGCAAAGAGTCTTGGGATCTGGAGGATAATTATTAATCATCCTCTAACTAAAGTTGTAGGTGCCAGTTTGGATGAACAAGTTGAAATGTCAGCATATGCCTATTTGGAGCATTGTTTTGTGGCATGCATGGAGAGACATGATAACTTAGATCCAGTATTGATCAAGGATTCAATAAAAAAAATTGGAGCTAATAGGTGTTTGATGGCAACAGACTTCGGTCAGCTCTTCAATCCTCGTCCAATTAATGGAATGAAGATGTTTATTAATTCAATGATTCGTGAAGGAATATCAATTGATGAGATAGATTTAATGTGTAAGGATAATCCCCATAAACTAATAAATTAATAATTTTTTTTATAAAAAAAGTTAGTAAATGTAAATTTCTAATTTAAATATTATTTTATTTTAAATTATTGCAAGCTCACCCGCTGTGGTAATTTTCAGTTGATCATTTGCAATAAAACCCATTTCCCTAAGTTCTCTAATATGGTTATAGGTCATGCCTCTACTTATACCAATTTTAAGAGCTAAGTTTTTAACACTTTCCCCATCCTTTTTAAGTTCTTCTAAAACCATTCTTTTAGTTGCAGATAATCCGAAGTTTAATATTGGAAGGTCAATGATCTGACTGTCCTCTTCGGTTATGTAGACAATTCTTTCAATGTCACCATGTCTGGAATAACAACCAAAAAGAGCACCTAAAGCTTGGGGTTTTCTGCCGCCGCTTATATTTACATAAATATTTCTATTGTTGGCTTTTTCATTTTCTATTACATCGACAGTGTCTTGTGCAATTCTAACAACATCATAAAGGCTGGTAATTTTTGTTTCAATATCTATAAATTTTCCAACGGTATCCTTGATTATTTGCTCAACCTGGAGTTTTTCCTTAGGAGCATCTTCTTCCCTTAAAAGAACTACTTTTTTACATGAAAATTGTGTGATACAAACCATAATAGGTTCTATAGAGTAAATAGTTGATATTAAAGTGTATTCCATATTGTCACATCTTTATTTTATAATGAATGTTTCAAATTTAATTCTTACTTATTATATTATAATTCATATTAATTATACATTTATAGTATACTATTAATATATTTATTTAGAAAAAAATGGAATAATGTATTCAATTTAATGATATTTATATTTCTATTGTATTTTAAAACAATATTCCAATTAATTTATTATATATGAATAATTACATATGAATATAAATAAAAAACGTGTTTATAATATTTAAAATTTATATTGTAAACATTAAACATATAATATTACTTGTATTTCTAACGATTTAGCAAATATAGAACAATTAATAAACTATTTCATCAGATATTCATATCATTTCCATAAAGAAGTTTAGTAATATTTTTCCGTAAAGGATATAAACTTTCACGGTAGACATATGATTAATATATTCGATGGTTATAAAATGGGGTGTTTCCGGTTCCTGAAGAAAAAATTTTAGTTATAGAAGATGAGAATATTACGGCTCTCGAAATACAGACTAAACTCGAAAGTTGGGGATATAATGTTGTTGGATTGGCAGGATCCGGAGAAGATGCCATTAGAATAGCGAATGAAAAAGGAACAGATCTTATTTTGGCAGATATTGTACTCAGGGGAGAAATGGATGGAATAGATGCTGTTGAACGGATATCACAAAGATTTGATGTGCCTATAATATATTTGACGGCCCATGCTGATGGAGATACATTTGAAAGGGCTAAACTAACTAAACCATCAGGATATTGTATAAAACCATTTGACGATACTGAATTAAAATATGGTATTGAAATTGCTCTTTTAAGAAGAGATTTTGAGTTTAAAAATCATGAATTTATTGAAAAAGAACGTATGAGTACTGTTAAAGATTTTATGCTGAGCTCAACACCAGCACTCACTTCTCAAGTCAAAATAGAAAATACTGCTAGCTTTTTAAGTGAATTTGCAAAGTTCTTTGAAGGTAACATGAAAACAAAATTCGAGCGAGAACTCGAAATTAATCATGCCTCTCTTAACAATCCAGAATACTCACGGAAAATCTTATCGGAATATATTGCATGGATGGCACATATGTTATCAAATTTAGGATACAGGGTAGAAACAGGATCAGATGATTTCACAGTAACTGAATGTCTTTGGAGCCCTAATATAAAGGATAACAAAATATATTGTCTTATGTGTAAAGCAATGACAGAATTAATACTCAAATGGACAGGTTTAGGTGGTAAAATTCATCATAGTTATTTACTTGGACCTAATCCTCCTAGATGCAGATTTTTATATATATCATAATTTATTGTGAATATTTTTGTTACTTTTTTCATATATTATTAACATAATTTAATCGGGTAGTTATAAAAGAATTAAAGGAGAAATTTTCATGACAAAACATCCTGGAGAATGGAACAATGAAGGGCTTGCTTTTTTTGGTAATGGCCAATATAAAGAAGCACTTAAATGCTATGATACTGCTCTAGAAATTGATCCAAAATTTATACAGGCACTTAACAACAAGGGAAATGTTTTGAGATTATTAAAAGAATATAAAAAAGCCATAATAACATTTGATAAGGCTATTTCAATGGATAAAGAAAATGCCGAACTTTGGGTCAATAAGGGAGCAGTCTATTATGAGATGGATGATTATGCTTCTGCTATTAACTGTTTTGACAAAGCTCTGTCCATAAACCCGGAAGATAATAATGCATTAAGTAATAAGGGTGCTGCTTTAGCTAATTCTGGTGATCTTGAATCGGGTATGATATGTTTTAACAAGGCATTAAAAATAAATCCCTTAGATGTTAATGCAAGGATTAACAGGGATAAACTAAGGGATTTTTTGGTTGGAAGAGAGTGATTAAGTTTCGCTCTCAACATCTAACATTAACAGATCCGAATAATGTACATCATAGTAACGGAAAAGGTCATTAAAACGTTTAAAACGTTTAATTCCACTCTCTGTAACCTTATAACTATTACCGTCCTGGCTGACAAAATTTCTTTTAACTAAAGGATCCATTATTTTATCAAATTCACTTTTAAACCCAATTTTATCTTCTGGAATTAAATTTAATTCACTTAGAACTGGTATATATGTTTTTGTATACATGGTATTGAGTGAATTTATTATATCTTCTTTAGTCATGATATGTCTAGACCAAACAGCAAAAATTACCCATATCCTGAAGGCTTTCATCTTTCCATCTTGCACATAGTCCCCTACAGGGGTTTTGTATTTGTGTAAGTCGGTTTCTTCACCTTTCATTGAGTGTATTTCGTCTTTTAAAAGTGCCACAGCATCTGTGAATATTCTGAATGCTACAACTGCACCTACAATTGCATCAACATAATAAATTCCAAATATTGAAAATATAGCTCCAATTACTACAGAAGATGCTATAAATATATGGTTTTTAGAATCTACAGATTGAGATATGAGTGTTAAACTGCCTGAAGCTCTACCAACTTGGCGTTGATAAAAATAAAGTCCTGCATAAATAAATATTGCAAGCCCCTCAATTATAATCACATAGGTAGGATCTACAATTGGACTAATAGTTGAGGTCAATGCAGCATATATTCTTGAGAGTGACTCAAATCCAACTGTAATCGATGCAACAAATAGAAGTATAATCACTAGTAATGTGCTCAATGATTCATGTTTTAATTTAATACCGATCCAAACAAGAAACGCAGATATTGTATCTGTAGCACTGTCTGTACCATCACTTATAAGTCCTACACTACCAGTTATAAAACCAATTGATAGTTTAAAGAAGGCCATTATCCCATCAACAAATGTGGTATTGATCGCTGCACTTGAAGGTTTAAATAATCGATTTTTAATTAATTCTGCTCTTTTTCCAAGTTTTTCAACTATCCCTGATGCTACTATTGTACCTTCTGCTGTTAATCCATATTTTCCATCAATTTTTTTAACTAAACCCTTATTACATAGTTCTATAAGGTAATCCTCTGTGCCTGTAACGCTTTTTAATTTTTTTTCTTTTCTTACCCATGTATAGTACTTATCGTATACATGATCCCTAGATCGGAATAATAACAGAAGTATCCTACCTAGTATATTGTAGGTTTTCCCGTAATGCACGTTGTACCATATACTCGAAATGAAAACAATGGTACTATCCTCTAATTCGTTTAAACTTATCACACCACTTTTTAAAATGGCCATTAAAATGAATTTTTCATATCCAATAGGTTTATATTCTTCTTTACTCATTTTTAACTCCCGACTAGTTGGTTTTATTATAGATTGGTGTTAAACTTTATATATTGTTATAGTAGATTAGAAAACCTATGGAGTATAGTTAAAGCTTATTTAAATTATGAATTAGAATTACATAAAAATTAGAATTAAATTTTTTAACTTAACCTAGAATTTCAAGATTAACGTTCGTAAAATAAATTTTATTTTAAATAATTGATACAAAATAATAAAAATATTTTATAAAATGTTCCTACTTTAATTTAGGAAAATGTTATTTTTTTTATAGAAATTTTTTTTAAGGAAAAATGCATCTAAATTCCATAGTTGGTCTAGGGGTCTTGAACTAAATACGGGTAGAAATAAAATATTGGATATATTACTAAAAAATAAAAATTTATTGTTCACTGAATCTGGTATCCAGTGATGTTATTAGTAGTCCCTGGCGGAGTCGAACCGCCGTCGAAAGATCCAGAGTCTCACAGGATTGCCACTACCCCAAGGGACTAATAGTGTACAGTTTTAACTTGTAAATCTCAAGATAATAAGCCCAGTTTCATGATTTGATTTCATAGTATATAATAATTTGGGCTAATGGTTGGTTTCAACACATTAACAGATGTTTATTTAATATTTTCACATGGTTTTAATAATTTGAAGTGATGTTCCAGAATAGATCTAATTAAATTTAATTTGAATAAATTTTTGATTTTGAAATATAAAAAAAGTAGTGAATAAATTATAAATTAGATCCTATTTGAAAAGGATTATGATTTGTAATATTTTAATAGTCAAATTTAATATCCTTCTGTCGTTTCAATGGTTTAATAAATAGTGAAATTATGAAGCTTATTAAAAAAATAAATGATACAAATTCAAATGCTATTTTCATAGCATTTCTTACAGTAGTATTGATAATGGTGTACAACACTGGTGATTTATTTGCTTCAATTACTTGGTGGGTTGTTCCGGCTTTTTCTTCATACACCGTTAGTTTTTGATTGATTTGAGTTTTATCAAATTGATTTGGAAGGTTCTGGTCTACAGCTGCATATAACCCATTTAATGTTCCAAGTATCAGAACCAAACCTATTATTGCAGTACCCATTGATGAACCCAAGCTTGCACTTGTAGACATGAGCCCTGCTGCATCAGATTGTTCCCGTGAATGTACAGATGACAATATTATTTTAGCAGTTAATGGAAGAGCAATACCCAATCCTATCCCTAATAATAATGTTCCAGGAACTGTATTAATTATTTGAGTGTTCAAATTGAACTGAAAACTAAGATATAGGGTGCTTAATAAAGCTATTAAGAATCCAATAGAAATTAAGGTGTGGGGAGCAATTCTATTTGACATTTTTGATGCTGCTATCGAAAAAATCAAAACTCCAAAAGTTAAGGGTAAAATTGCCAATCCAGTTACAAATGCACTAGCACCAGTTTCCTGCTGGAAGAATACCGGAAGGATAAAAACAGCTCCGGCAAGGGCAAGATTCAAAACCAACCTTGATAGTGTTCCAAGTGTAAAGTTTCTGTTTTTAAACAGCCGTATATCTGTAATAGGTTTATTTTTACCGTTTATCATACGTTTTTCTCTGTAATAGAATATTATCAGTAATAATACTCCTAGTCCTATTATAAATGGGGAAATATCATAGTTATTCAATGAATTCAGGGTTAAAAATCCAGTAACAAATAGAAGGAGTCCTGATGTTGATAGGACTACACCTAACTTATCTAACTCTGAAAATTTCATTGATGGAGAGAAATATTTCAGTTTCTGAGATAAAAATAGTATCACAATTACAATTATTAGTTCAAGTCCAAATCCCCATCGCCAGCTAAAGAATGTGGTTAAAATTCCACCTATAAGTGGTCCCGCTCCTGCACCAATGGTGGCCATTGATGTTCTAATACCCAATGCAAATGTTGCATTTTCACCACTGTAAGTTCCAATGATAATTGAAGCAGTAGCCGGTGTCATAAGTGCCGCTCCAATTCCTTCAAAAACTGACCAACCTACTAGTAACATAGTTGCATTAATGCTTAAAGCAGCTATGGTTGTTCCAATCCCAAATATGATAGCACCAGCAATGAAAGAATTTTTTCTACCAGTTACATCCTGCATTTTACTGCCTAGAAGCATTAAAGAAGCCATTGTAAGGGCATAAACTGTTATAATTACTTGGATAAAATTGACAGTTGTGTGTAGATCAATAACCAGAGTGCTTATTGCTACGTTCATAAAAGTATTATCTAATGAAATTATGAATGAAGATAAAGACACAACTATAAGGGCGGCCCAGCCAATTTTAGGTGCATTTGATTTTTTTTCCAAGATACATAACCCCATAATGAATCATAAAAAAAATATTTAATGACTCATACACTTGGTTATATTAATTTATGTTATAAACTAAGATACGTTCACTTCAACTTCAAGGGGTTTATAAATAGTGAAATTATGAATGAAGATAATGAAACAGCAATAAGGGCAGCCCAACTAATTTTCACCATATCCTGATTATTTTCCAAGAAAATATTTCCCATGGTATTATAAACTTAATATCTCTACAATTAACTATAAACTTAGTGTTTCTTTTTTTTCCAAGGATTAAGAAAGGTTAATTCAATAGTTCTCCCAACAACTAACAGGATCAATAGATATGCCACATTGCTCAGTGTAGGTGACAAGAATGCGATTCCTATAGCTATAAGTGATGCAATTGGAAAGATTAAATTTCTATAATTAATAAGGCTTTGTAGAAACCCTTTTTTTAGTTGATTTGTGTTGATCTGTAGATGTTGTATATGGTGTTTTTGAGTTTGGTTTCTTTGTTTGACAATTGTGTGC
>Ga0224559_1000177_pt1 | contig 42864 bp, 44 predicted proteins | sample 714S33034metaG_FD_180676 | JGI IMG/M metagenome (GOLD analysis project Ga0224559, IMG submission 180676) | Peat soil microbial communities from Stordalen Mire, Sweden - 717 S3 30-34 | ecosystem: Environmental > Terrestrial > Soil > Wetlands > Peat | place: Sweden: Norrbotten County, Stordalen... | reverse complement strand
TTATCAATTATTATATCCCCTTCAACGTATTTGTTTATTCCAAGTTTTGATCTTTCACTGACAGCTTTATTAAACAGGTAAGACTGATAGGCATGTACAAACATTCTTTTTAATGGTTTTGGAAGACTTTCAAGGGCTATTCTATATGATTTTTCATCAAGCTCTCCCTTTTTTCTCATTTGTTTAATGAGTTCCCTTAGCATCATCTTTTCATAACGCATTCCAGCGGGCATGCTTTCGTAGGCCTCTTCCAATTCACCATCATCATAATACGATCTGGCAGCTTTTATATGATTCTTCTCCCCATCATAGGGATTTCCTATGTACGAATCAACAGCACCTTTTATATCGTTATGAACCAGGAATTCACCTACTTTATGGGTGTTTGATCTGTTTTTTCCAAACCTCTGCCATCCAAAGTAGTTAGGAACACCAACTATTTCAAGTTGATTTAAAACATTGTTTGCTATTTTTACATCGTTTTCTGGATCGTCTGTGTCTCTTATTAATATTTTGAATTTGTTACCTATAAGCTGTCCAATTCTAAGTTTCTTCTCGTTCTGTTTGATTTCAAGAATTTTTACATTATAAAGTTTATCTTCAAGACCTTCAAGATCTGATGCTTCACTGTTTGATACACATAACCACTGTTTTGTAAGTGCAGATTTGTCTTTCATGCCGGCAAATCCCATTCTTTTACGGCTGATCTTCATCTCTTTTGCAATATCTAACACAACATCGAGTGTGTTCCTTCCAATTTTTTCTATTAAAAGCCATGTGTTTGGACCTATTCCACTTGGAAGATGTTCAGGTATTTCTTCTACATAGAAATCTTCATATTTGGTTCTTATCTTACCTCCGATTCCTTTATCTTCAGTTACATATGTTTCAGCGTTTAACATTGACTTTTCTCCTATTATTCATTTATGAAAATGAAATATTATAATAATTAAGTCTTTGAATAATCATTACTCCAACAATGGTTTATAATTGAATTGGATACGTTGATTATTTCTATACAAGTATTTGTTAATGTTCTTAAATGCTATTCGAGAATATGAAATTATTTTATCTAACATTTAATTCAACGGCGGTCCATTAATCGTTTAGGTCTTCCCTTTATACGGTAAAATTCAAGACCCTCTGATTCAGTAAAATCAAACATCATGTGAAAAGTTCCATCGATGTATGCTTGCTGTAGACCAGGCTTATATTTAAGGAAGGTTTTGATAAAGTTGCTCTCAACCATCTCTTTGTCACAACTCTTAGGATCCTTACATTCCATTCTAACTTTAAGTGTGCTCTCATCTTCATCACCATATAGAAATGCTTCATATTCGCCTGTGAGAACATCCATATTATCACGCTGGAATACTCCTTGTTCAACATCTACCCTGTTAAATGGAAAACCAGCCACCCAAACAGTTTCTGATTCTCTTTGAGGATTCAATATTCGCAGGTGTGTTCTTCCACATTTGCATTTATCCCTGGTGACAATTACTGTAGTATCGTCTGTGTCGTAGTTAATCAACAGATTTCCTGTTTTCCCACCAACAGGTAGAAGGGTTGTTAGCACTATTCTACCACACTCCCCTTCTTTAACAAAGTTTTCAAGGGTTGGATCGTACAGGTCCAAATGCAGTAGATCCTCAGGTACATGGAGTCCCGCCTTTTTAATGCATTCTCCACACATGGTACCTTCGGTACTTCCGTATGTATTGTAAACCGGGACATTCCATACTTCTTCGAGGTAGGTTCGAGATTCCTCTGAAAAACTTTCACCACCGGCTATTAATCTTTTGATGCTGGATTCTTTAGGATCCATTCCCTCTGATTCCATTCTTCTTGCAAGGCGTAGAAGTTTGAAAACACTACCCACAATACCCGTTGGCCTATAATTTTTAATAATTCGAACAGGAAATGTACATTTACCCTCCGGGATTATAGTCATGCCAATATTTTGAGCCGCCAATGTCATTGTATTGGCCCCTACATTCATGCCATAGGATGCACAGACAACAACCTTATCTCCCGCTCCAAAGTTCTGGGATACAAATGCACGTGCATACTTCTCAGCATATGTCTTCCAATCATCCCATGTTAAGAAAAACGATTTAGGAACTCCACTAGTCCCGCTTGTTTCATGGATAGTGAATACATTATCCCAGGATGTGGATTTAAATCCAAAATCACTGGTTTCTGGAGGTTGATTTTCTCTGATAACACCGCCTGAAATTATTGGAAGTTCCCTCAGATCCTCGTGGTTATGAACATCATAATAGTTAACACCGTTTTTATCGAACCATTTTCGGTAATAGGGAGAATTTTCATAGGCATATTTAACTGTGTAACGTATACGCTCATCAACCAACCCATCTAACTCGTCACGGGGCAAAGTTTCTATATCTTCCCTAAAGTAGGATACCATAATAACCTCCTATTAACTGTATTATGTTACTCCTTGGATAAAATATGATTTATTAGAAGGGGAATATTAAAAATAAATTGATCATATTAATGTTAAATATAATAAAAAAATTAATTATTTAATCCAGAATAATTTTAAGCAGCCTTCCAGAGTCTTTAAGATCACTTACCACAAAATCCGCTCCAGCTTTTGCTAGATCCTCCACAGAAAAATCTCCAGTTGCAACCCCAATAGTCCTAACACCAACCTTTTGACCGCCGACAATATCCCTAGGTGTGTCACCAATCAAGAATATTTTCTCATTATCCAAATTTCCACACGTTTGTTCTGATGCTTTAATCGCATTTTTAACAAGCCCACTTCTTTTAACAATCTTATCACCAAACCCACCAAAATGGAAATATTTGTCTAATCCTACTTTTTCAAGTTTCAACCATGCAATAGCCTCCATATTGCCTGTTACTAAACCCATAGGCATACCAGCTCTTTGAAGATTTTCAAGAAGTTCTTTAACCCCCTCAAGTACTTTTAAATCTTGTTCCTGGAGTGCATCCCTATATTTTAGATACATTATTTCCATAGCCCGACCTAATCCTGATTTAATAATTTTTAAGTCGATATTTTCTTGTAGGAGAGTTTCACAGATAATTTTAAGATCTGTCATTCCTTGCATATTCTTTACTGGGGGAGGGGTTTTTATCCCATAAACTTCGGACAATGCATTTTTTAGAGCTGTGTAATGAACTGTTGAACCAACAATCAAGGTTTTATCAATATCAAATAGTACTAATCTATCCATGGTATGCCCTCATAAATTCGGTTTAAAAAAAAAATTAAATAGAGACAAAAATATCTATTTTTTTGATAGAAGTTCTTCTGATGCATTCTGTGCAGCTTCCAGTATCCTATTTTCGTCAATCGTTAAAAGTTTCCTGTTCTGCATCAGGATCTCACCATTACAAATCACTGTATCAACATTACCCCCATTTGCAGAATATACAATATGTGATATTGGATTTCTAAAGGGTGTGAGTTGAGGAGATCTTGCATCGATAAGGGCAATATCAGCCTTTTTACCCACTTCAATACTGCCAATTTGGTCTTCGAGTCCCAATGATCTAGCACCATTAATGGTAGCCATTTTAAAAACTTCTTCAGCATTTAAAACAGTTGGATCCATTGTCGTCACCTTCTGAAGTAGTGAAGTTATTTTCATTTCTTCAAACATGTCCATGTTGTTGTTAGATGCTGGACCATCTGTACCTATTGAAATACATACATTTTTATTAAGAAGTTTTGAAACTGGAGAAACTCCAGATGACAGTTTCATGTTGCTTGAGGGATTATGTGAAAGTTTAACTTCACTCTGTTTGATTATGTCCATTTCATTTTCAGATAACCACACTGCATGGGCTGCAGTTACTTCGCTTCCTAAAAATCCTATTTCGTCTAAATATTCAAAGGGCCGTTTTCCATGTGCCTCTAAAATATCAGAAACTTCTTTTTGAGTTTCAGATACATGTATATGTATTCTAACTCCATATTTGGCAGCTTCTCTTTTGACTTGACTCAATAATTCTTGTGAACACGTATAAGGCGAGTGTGGTCCAAAAGCGACTTGGATTCTCCCATCACCAGTGTTGTGACATCTTTTTATTATTCGAATGGATTCTTTAAATTCTTGTTTTCTTTTATCTTCATCCCCAAAGTCTATCATACCGTGGGATATTATTCCCCTAAGTCCTGCTTCTTCTGCTGCCTTTGCAACATGATCCATGAAGAAATACATGTCGTTGAAACAAGTTGTACCCGACTTGATCATTTCAGCACAAGCAACAAGAGCTCCAGCATAACAGTATTCAGAATTTAGTTCTGCTTCAACAGGCCATATATAATTGTTTAACCATGTATCAAGAGGCATATCATCTGCAAGACCTCTCATAAGTGTCATTGAAAGGTGAGTGTGAGTATTAACCAACCCAGGGATTAAAACTTTGCCTGAGGCATTTATAACTTCTTCTGCATCACTTACACCTAATTTATCTGATATTTCAACAATTTTATCGTTTTGTATTAGTAATGAGCTCTTTTTAATTTCATTTGAAATGATAGTAGCATCTTTTATGAGAATGTTTTTACTTTCCATGTTCACACCAATATATGAATTGAGGGAAGAACATAAATATCTAACAGTTCAAATTTTAGAATATTATCAAATAATTTGTACCAAATCAAAGATTTAAACATTTATAATAGGAGGATTTTTAATGCAGATAAGAATAGCACTGCCATCCAAAGGAAGGATCAGCGAACCTGCTGTCAAGCTTCTGGGCAAAGCAGGAATTGGAGTAAAGGATACTGCCAACAGAAGGCTTTTTTCAGAAACCTACGACAACGAGATAAGTGTAATGTTTACAAGAGCCGCTGATATACCTGAATTCGTTGCAGACGGTGCAGCAGATATTGGAATGACTGGTCTCGATCTTATAGAAGAAAACAGTGCATCGGTTGAAATACTGGAAGATCTGAATTTTGGAAGCGCAAAACTTGTTTTAGCAGTTCCTGATGATTCGCCCATCAATAATATAGGAGATATTGCAGATGATTCATTGGTTGCAACTGAATTTCCTAATTTAACCAGGAGATACCTCAAAACTAATGGTATAAACGTGAAAATTGTGGAATTAAGTGGGTCAACAGAGATAGCACCATTTATTGGGGTTGCAGATATTATTGCAGATTTAACCAGTACCGGCACCACCTTAAAAATGAACCATCTCAAGATAATTGATACCATCCTTGAAAGCTCCATTAAACTCATAGCAAATAAAAAAAGTTATAAGGATAATAATGAGAAAATAGAAGCCATTAGAACGGGTATTAAAGGAGTATTAGATGCAGAGGGTAAAAAACTTGTCATGATGAATGTCGAGCAAAAATTCTTAGACGAAATAAAAATGGCCATGCCCGGATTAACAGGCCCTACAGTCTCAAATGTACTTTCAAGTAAAGATATTGTTGCAGTACATGCAGTTGTTAATGAAAAAGACGTATTTAATCTTGTAAATCATCTGAAAAAGATAGGTGCACGTGATATTTTAGTTGTACCAATTGAAAGGATAATTTAAGGAACATCTAACAGTTTCTCATGAGGTAATTTTAATGAAATTAATTGGTTTTAAAACAGGGCATATGGATAAGATAGGAGTTTTAAAAGGGAAACAAATCACAGAAATTAATTGTTCAATGATTGAAGCTATAAGATCACCTAATATTAATAAGTTAGAGAGTTTAGGTACCTTTAATGTTGAAGATGTTAATGTAGGTGTGCCGATTTCACCATCTAAAATAGTTTGTGTCGGCCTAAATTATATTAATCATGCAAAAGAGCTTGATATGGATATTCCTGAAGAGCCCATCATATTCATAAAACCTTCAACTGCCACCATAGGCCATGGTGATAATATTATTTATCCAAATAGTTCATCACAGGTAGATTATGAAGCAGAACTGGGAATTGTTATTTCAAAAGAAGCATATCATGTGAGTAACAATGATGCATCAGATTATATTGGTGGTTACACTGTAATTAATGATGTTACTGCTCGTGACTTACAGAGGAAAGACGTTCAATGGACGAGAGCTAAAAGTTTTGATACATTCGCCCCTGTAGGGCCTTGTATTGAAACAGAATTAGATCCCATGGATCAGGATATATCACTTAGAATTAATTCCAATTTGAAACAAAATTCCAGCACTAAAAATATGATCTTCGATGTCTACGAACTCGTCGAATTTATATCCGATATTATGACATTAAAAGCCGGAGACATGATATCCACTGGAACACCTCCCGGTGTTGGGCCAATGAATGTTGGAGATACTGTTGAAGTTGAGGTTGAAGGGATTGGAGTTCTAAAGAACTTTTTAAAGTGCGATAATAAATAATCTAATTTAATTATCCCCTCCAAGGTCTCATTAATAACTGATCGCTTTTTTTAAACCCATCTCCTTCAAAACCATTATAATACATCCTATTAACGCTTCTTCGAAGTCTAAATCCCATTCCAAATAGAATATCTACAAGTACATTGTACCTTGAATTGACTTGAATAATCACATCCTCAAATCCATTTATCTCACCAAATTCAAGTATTAATGATTCCATAATCTCTTTTTGAAGGTTATAATTTTTAATATTACTATCTACAGCCCCCCATACAGTAGGGATTAGAGTTTGTGAATATGCTAAAAATCCTGCGGGTTTATCTCTATTGAACACTACTAGAATATCACCATCCAGCTCAAAGGTAGCATCCAGATCATTTCTAAAATTTAACCCATTATAAGAGCTATTGGCCCATTTATCAATACCATCCAAGATTGTACCATATTCTGATAGTGAAACTTCGCTTACATTTGTAATACACAGATCATTTGAATTTATTTTATTTATCTTAACATCCTCTGATTTTTGGAAGAGATATGAAGGAAATCCTGGTGTGAATCCCATACGTTGATATAGGCCTATAACATTTCCATTTTCAGGAAAAACCTCCAAGCCAATAACATTACAATTTTTAACCAGATAATCTACGCTTTTAGAAATTAAAGCTTTTCCTAATCCCATCTTCTGATAACTCGGTATTATTCCAAGGGGCCCCAAATATCCTTCGTTGCCCATGGTTTTAGAGTAGTTGAAACCAATAATCTTTCTTTCGTCCATTAAAACAAAACAACCTTCTGGATCAGACATTCTGAGGGCGCTTAAATTTTCAATTATTCGTGGTTCTGGACGTTTAAATGTTGTTTCATCGATCCTGATAATTTCTTCGAGATCCTGCTGTTCCATGCGTTTTATTTGCAATTTATTCACCAAAAAAATAGTTAAAAAAATAAAAAATTTATTCTATGATTTATTCTATGTATATGGCAGGTTTGTATGGCATTGCATTCCTTGATTTGCCCTGTGGATCGTAGGTTGGTTTATCATAGATAATAACCTGTGCATCTGCTTCTCCCGACAGGAACTCGATTGAATTGTTCAATGCGGAGTACTCGTCGATCTTGCCAATATATTTGATCTTGGTCATTTCTCTTCCTATCTTCTTTGCAAACTCTGCAATTTCCTTCTTATTGTCGTGAACATTTTGTTTAATGGATTCCTGCATAATTTTTCCAATATCTGGTTTTCCAATTTTATTTGCAATATCGAAAAGTTTCCATTTCCATTCTGGAGCTACATAAACGTGGATTTTTTCGGGTTTAATACTAATAACCTTTTTTATCTCGTTAATGTCTTGAGATAATCCAAGGACTATTTCCTCCCCCTTCTGAACCTTCTCGTCCATGAGTTCAATATTATATTTAGGCCACTCAGTAGTTGATACTAATCCGCTGCCGCAGTGTTTTTCCCATAGCTCTTCACATCCATGGGGCACGAATGGAACCATTAATCTGATCCATATTCCTAAAACATACACCATAACATCTGCAATTTCCTTCATTGCATTTTCATCCTCTGATTCATGTTCTATCCTATAGAAGAAATGATCAATATCCTTTTTAAAGAGGAAAAATGAATCCTGAAGGGCTTTTCTTGTTTGAAATCCTTCTAAGGCTTCTGTTGCTTCCTTTATTCTCATATTGACCCGTGCTATCATCCATTTGTTTATAGGTTTCGTTACTTGTGGTACTGTTTCATGATCCTCGAGGCATATATTGGAACCGTACATCTTTTCAACGCGATCGGAAAATTCAAAGAACCAATCTAATCTTTTGCTTATACCTTTTACTTCATTTTCTCTCCAATCAAAGTCCTGCCAAGGCTCTGCAGATGACATTAAGAATAATCTTATTACATCCGAACCATAGGTTTCAATTGCATCTTCAAGCATCACAATATTACCCTTTGATGAAGACATTTTATTTCCCTCTAAAAGACCCATTCCAAATACAACTATACCTCCCGGCCATTTATCCCTAGGGAATATGGCTGCGTGATGGAATATGTGGAATGAAAGGTGGTTACCAACCAGATCCTTGGCTGATAATCTCCAATCTAAAGGATACCAATAATTAAATTCATCTTTCATCTCTTTGGTTAATTCCGGGCTTATATTGTATGGATTTTTTGAATCTGATTTCAAACCTAAGAATATCTCATCAAAGAACTGATCATTAAGATCTTCGGGATCTATATCCTTCATATACTTTGCAACAGTATAATATGCCATATATATTGTTGAATCGCTTAAAGGTTCTATTAACCAGTCTTTATTCCAAGGTAATAATGTTCCAAGCCCGATCCTTCTTGAACATGCCCAGTCCTGTAGCCATCCAATATAATATTTGAAGTTGGCCCTTAATTCCTCCGGAATTATGTTCATATCCTCAAGACATTGATAGGTTATTTCCTTCCAATGTTCGTCCGAATATTTTAGGAACCATTGATCATCTAATATTTTTACTACACATTTAGTTCCACATCTGCAAATAACTGGCCTTTCTGCAAATTCAAAGAGAATATCTCCTTTTTTAGTGTCTAATAATAGTTTTATTATATTATCTCTAGCATCAACAACCTTTAGACCCTGATATTCCCCAGTATTCTTGTCCATAATACCTTTTGCATGTTCAAGCTTGTATATTTCATTTGTAGCTTCTTTGAGGTTTGGGTCGTTTTGATTTTTGACATCAAACTTTTTTATCATATCCTCTGCTGGTATCTCACCGTAACCTTCCATTGTTATCATGCCAATGGCCTGGATCGATAGAACTTGATCCTTTATATCGTATTTTTCAAGTTCTTTTTCGTCCTTTTTAAGGTCTATGAGAGCTATTAAATCTGCAGGTGCATGTCCTGGTACAGAATATACTACTCCAGTCCCATATTCTGGATTTACAAATGGTGCTGGAAGAATTATGTGTTCAGCCCTGGTTAATGGGTTTTTAACTTGTTTACCTATTAAATTTCTGGCATTAATTCCTGATTCTATTGATATGTCTTTCTTCTGGTTGAAAATATTGTCATAGGCTTTCTCAGCCATCACCCATGTTTCATTACCCACCTTAACTCTAATATACTCTGAGTCAGGGTTTAACCATAGATTTGTGGCAGCAAATAGAGTTTCAGGACGGAATGTGGCTGCAACTAAATATTCCCCATCTAATTCAAATTTAACAAGTGTGAGTTCGTTTATTCCAACTCCTTCACCTTCGAGAAGGTCATGATCCCCCACAGGATTTTCACATTCAGGACAATATTTAACAGGGTGCTCTCCTATTCGTACTAGGCCCTTTGATTTTAATTTCCTAAACTGCCATTCAATGAATTTTTGATAATGAGGATCCAGAGTTTTAAACTCTCTTCTCCAGTCTATTGTATATCCCATACGGGTCATTACATCATGATATTCCGAGCTGAAGTATTCAACAATGTAGTTAGGATCTGTGAATTTTTCAATTTCTTCCTCAGGCACCTTATGAATATTTTTATAAATATCCATTGTCCATGGATCGTGTCTTTTGATACGTTTGGCTATCCCAACCACTGGAGCGCCTGTTACATGCCACGCCATTGGAAAAAGAACATTATAGCCCTGCATTCTTTTAAAACGGGCATATACATCCGGGACTGTATAGGTTCTTCCATGTCCAATATGCATTGCACCGCTAGGATATGGATATGCAACTGTTACAAATATTTTCTTTTTATTGTTTGGATCCGACTGAGATATATTCGATTCCTGCCATTTTCTTTGCCATTTCTCTTCAACTTTAATGTCCGTCAAATGATCACCCCAGAATAAAATTAAATAATTTTTAGTTTAACTAAATATTTTTTGATAATAAATAAATTAAATGTGATAATCTATATTATATTCTATTATTCAAATCAAAAATCATTTTTTGATTGCTGATATAATTTTTTATTTGATATTACACTTTCATTAGAGCAATTCTGTTTCCATCCATTTTAAATAATTATTTGATCCATCATTTACAGTTATTTCAAGTATACAAGGAGTTTCATAACTATGATTATATTCGACCGTTTTAATCACTTCATCAACAAGTATAGATATAGTTTTAACAACCATTATAGACTCTGAATCTTCCTCAATTTTGCCATTCCACAAATACATCGATTCTACAGAGGGGATTATATTAACACAACATGCTAATTTATCTTCCAAAAGTTTTTTAGCTATTTTTTTAGATTCTAAAATTCCTGAAGTTGTTATATAAACTATAGAATACATTTATAACACTCACCACAATTGGGGAAATAAAATAACTACTCAAGTAATCCTGGAGATTGTGCTGGTTCTGATTTGTGCTGAGAATTGTTTATCCTCATTTTTATCCTCAAAACCTCATTAAGGGGTATTTCAAGTTTTTGTGCTATTTCATTATCATCCAAATTTTTATCAATCATTAAATATAGTATCCTATCTAAAACCTCATACTTTATGCCCAATTCTTCTTCGTCTGTCTGGCCTGCCCATAAACCTGCTGTTGGAGGCTTTTTAATTATTTCTACCGGCACTCCTATTTGTGATGCTAACAGTCTAACCTCTGTCTTATAGAGATCACCAATTGGTAATATATCAACACCACCATCACCGTATTTGGTGAAATAACCAACTAAAAGTTCTGTTCTATTCCCCGTACCCACAACAAGTCGATTAAGATCATTAGCATGGTAATATAATATCATCATTCTTATACGGGCTTTAAGATTTGCATTTGCAATATCCCTATGATCTAACCCTTTATCCTTCGTATGTATGCAAAGATCGGTGAATGGAGCAATTAGATCATCAACATGGATTATCTCATATTCAATTCCAAGAGTCTCCGCAACGATTATTGCATCTTCAATATCCTCTGAAGGTGTTGTGACAGTGGGCATTATAATTCCCAATATCTTATCACTTTTAATAGTTTTAGCACAGAGATATGCAGTTGTTGACGAGTCCAATCCACCACTAAGACCAATAACAACCCCTGATGTTTGGGATTCCTTCATCTTTTCATCAATAAAACTAGATATTGATCCAGTAGTTTTCTCCTGATCTCTCTTTGGAATATTAATTGTTTCTTCTTGCATTTTTTACCACGGATATTAAGGGTTTCTAATTTATTCTTTACACATTTATTATTGTTTTTTTTAATTAATAAAAATTAATTAAGAATTCTTTGTACTTCAAATTTGAGATAATTTTAATGAATCTTATTAATATAGTATAAAATAAGAAGTATAAATTAATATTTTACCCCAAGAGTTATTTGAAGGAAAATTAAATAAATAGAAAGCAATGAAAAACTGAGTTTTTTATTCAAGTTAAATATGTTATTTAGATAAATATTATTTAGATTCTATTATATATCGTGCAAATAGAATAACTTTAAAAATAAATATAACATATCATACAACAAAGTTAAGCGTATTTTAGCTTATTATATTATGAAAATGGAGGCATATTATGGCATTTAAAGACCTTTTTAGATTTAATAAAGGAAAAACAACATTTGTATTTATTGGAGGTAAAGGTGGAGTTGGTAAAACAACCATATCCGCTGCTACAGCTTTATGGTTCTCAAGGCAAGGCAAAAAAACCTTGATTATATCTACAGATCCAGCACACTCCCTATCAGATTCATACGAGAGAAATATTGGTCACAATCCAACACCAATAGCTGAAAACCTTGAAGCTCTAGAAATAGACCCTGAAATTGCTATGCAAGACTATCAATCTAAAATGAAAGAACAACAAGCCATAAACCCTGGTATGGACATGGGCATGATGCAAGATCAGATGGATATGGCTTCAATGTCACCAGGTATTGATGAAGCAGCAGCATTTGATAAGTTCCTTCAATACATGACAACAGACGAGTACGACATAGTAATATTCGATACAGCACCAACAGGTCACACACTCAGGTTACTTTCATTCCCAGAAATGATGGACTCTTGGGTTGGTAAAATGATAACTGTTAGGCGTCAAATTGGAAGTATGGCCAAGGCATTCAAAAATATCATGCCATTCATGGGTGACGAGGAAGAAGAAGACAAAGCTTTAGAGGACATGGAAGAAACTAAAAAGAGGATAAAAGTAGCAAGGGGCATTATGGCAGACCCTATGAGAACATCCTTTAAAACAGTTGTAATACCTGAAGAAATGTCTATTTATGAATCTGAACGTGCTATGGAAGCACTTCATAAATTCAACATGACAACTGATGGTGTTATTGTAAACCAGATCCAACCCGAAGAGGTAGATTGTGAGTTCTGTGCAGCAAGAAGGAAGATTCAGCAGCAGAGGCTTAAAACTATCCAGCAGAAATTTGGTGGACAGGTTATAGCTGAGATACCTCTACAAAAATATGAAGTAAAAGGAATGGACCGTTTAACAGAGATTGGAGATATCTTATACGGAAATCACATCGAAGAAGTTAAAGCACTTCCAATGACTTAAATAAGGGTTTTTAAAATCCCTTTTTTTATTAATTTTTATATTATTTTATATAATTTCATTTAATTACAAATATAAGCATATTAAAACTATTTTTAGGGCTTATTTGCAATACAGTATCTACAAAGTGAATGTTCATCTTTAATAAAAATATTTTTTCCAGTGCAAAAATAACAACCTTCACTTTGATAAACTTTTGATCCATTTGAAAAAATAATGCCCGGCGGATGTAAAGGTTTTTTTACGATATAAGTTAGATATAACGATATTATCTTTATAAACTCCCTAAATTCCATATCATTGGGTGCATATAAACTGAAATAATGATCTATACTCCGTTTAAAATCTTCTAATTCCCTTTCATCAATTTCAGAATCATGTCCCCTAAATTCTCTACTCATTATCTCATTAAAATTTTTTAGATTATATTCAGACATAATATCCATCAAAGAATTATCTCCTTTATTTGATAATCCATGATTAGACGAAACTTTTGATTGATATTGTTTAATATCTTTTTTAAGTTTAAGAAAGAGCTTTGAACTTTTAATTTTTAACACCCGAAAAATATTGGATTTAATAAATAACTAACACACACATATAGTTAAATTTCTTATTAACTACATCTTTGAGGGTAGTTTTTAATATTCTTTCGTCAGGATAAGTTAATTTTTCACAAACAGCAATATTTCGGGCTGGATCAATACCATTTTCTAGTAAAAATTTTGCTAACTCGTTTACTGTCCTGTTTGGAAGAATCATGGTGGGTTTGCCATTGGATAACATTGATATGATTTCATTTGAAATCCCTTTACCGTGCATGGTAATTATGTTGGCATCGTCCCATGAGATTTGGAGTTTTGCAGCACACATCTGAATCGAGCTTATACCCGGTACAACTTCAACATCAATATTATCAGCTAATTTTAAAATTGGTTTTAAAACGCCTGAAAATCCAGGATCTCCAGTTGAGAGGAGTGTGACGGAGTTACCTTGACCTGCTTTGTAAACTGCAAGATTGAATATTTCCTCCATATTCCCGGCTCCAAGCTCTAGTTTTTCATTATCTACATTATCAAACAGTTCAAGTGCCCTTCTACTGCCAATTAGAATATCCGCTGATTCAACAACCTTTCTAGCTTTAAATGTTAAATATTCCATGGATCCTGGCCCAATTCCTACTATATGAATCTTTGACATTTTTAAGTATTCTCCATCAATAAAAACTTTTTGAATTGTATCAATTTGTTAAATTTATATTTTTGATAACTATTTTTCTTTTATTATTTAATCCCCGAAAATATAGATCTACAACAATAAATTTTTTATTAATATTATGATAAATTAATTTATAATCAAATTTATTGTTATATGACCTATAAACATCCATTAAATGAGAAATTTGGAAGTTCTGTATACGTTTAGAGGACTTAATAGAGCGCATTTAGATATAAAAGGAACTATATCTAAAACTATCCATTTAATTGTGTTATACTACTTTGAAGCTGTTGAGAGTGATGTTAAAGTTTGATTTTTCTTGATCAAAACTTTGTACCGGAGCATCAAAAATTAATGCATAAGTGTTTCCATTTTTAATGAAATTTATTTGTTGTTCCTTCATTGTTTGGTTGAATCTGTTGGAATCATTTACTAAATATGTATTCTCATAGGCGATGTTCCCATCAACTGTAGTTGTATTGTTCAAAATTTCCTTAGTACTATCTTGATTTGTTGGGTTTTGAATCATACTAATTAAATCTTGATTTGACATCCCTTTAGGATTTGGTAATATTGCAACTGTTATACTTGTACCATCTTTGGGATTATTTTTGTTAATGTCAATATTAGTGTTTGATTCCGATACAACTTTAGTTACTTGCCAATTACTTGGAATCTTAAAACTAACACCATTACCAGAATATGTGTTATTAACCACATTTACCTTAGTTGCGTTACCACTTACACATCCTGAAACTAAAATAATAAATACCAAAACTCCTAATATTAACCCGATATATTTAGTTTGCAATAGAATCACATTATATATTTAATCCAGATAAAATGTTATCATACATTTAGAATCTTCATTACCTAAAGAATATTCCTTATTAATTCATATATCCCAGGTTATATTCAGTTATTATTATTTTAATCAATTGATTAATATATTCTATGGATCCCAGCCCAATTCTAACCAAATATGAATCTTTGACATTTTTTATTATACTTGGTTTTAATGAAACCTTGAATTCTATCAATTGATTAAAATTTATAAACTTTAATAACTATTTTTCTTAGTACTATTTAAATCCTTGAAGAATGTGTGTCTATGCAATGAATTCCGATAAATATTTAATAATTTAAATTATACATCGAAATTATTATTTAACATGGTCTTTTAAATTAAACTAGAGATTAATTATTATTTTAACCAAATTCAGGAAGGATAAAAATGCTTCAAATCGCAGTAACCGGAAAACCAAACGTTGGAAAATCATCTTTTTTTAATTCTGCAACACTTTCAAATGTAGAAGTCGCTAGTTACCCATTCACAACTATAAATGCTAATAAAGCAGTTGCACACGTAGTAACAGAATGTCCATGTGTCGAATTAGAACTTACATGTAATCCTCACAATTCAAAGTGTGTTGATGGCAAAAGGCTGATCCCTGTTGAACTTATAGATGTTGCAGGACTCGTGCCTGGAGCTCACGAAGGCAGAGGCCTTGGAAATAAGTTTTTAGATGATTTAAGACAAGCAAAAGTATTCATCCATATAATAGATGCTTCAGGATCCACAGATGAAGAGGGAAGACCATGTGAACCTGGAAGCCATGACCCCCTTGAAGATGTTGAATTTTTAGAACACGAAATTACAATGTGGCTTTTTGAGATTTTAAAGAAAAATTGGAACAAAATGATAAGGAAAGTTCTGTCAGAAAGATTAGATCTCTCAAAGGTAATTGCTGAACAGCTAAGTGGAACAGGAATAAAACTTGAAGAAATAATTGAAGCCAAAAAAGTTGTTGATAAAGATTATGATAAATGGGATGATTCAGACATCATAGCAGTACTTGACGACCTAATTAAAAGATCAAAACCAATGCTGATAGTTGCAAACAAAGCTGATTTACCAACCTCCGAAGAGAACATTAAACGTCTTGAAGAGAAATATGGAAATGTTATACCTGCTTCAGCAGAATCCGAACTAGCACTTATACGTGCATCAGAGGCAGGGTTGATAAGTTATTTCCCTGGTGACTCTGATTTTCAAGTGATTGAACCCGAAAAACTCAACGAAAACCAATTAAAAGCTTTGAATTATATCAAAGAACATGTTCTTGTGAAATATGGGAGTACCGGAGTTCAAGAAGCACTTAATAAAGCCGTGTTTGATATTTTAGACATGATAGTTGTTTTCCCAGTAGAAGATGAACATAAATTATCTGATCAAAAAGGAAATGTCCTGCCAGATGCTCTGCTCATAAAGAAAGGTTCAAATCCACGTGATATGGCTTATGTAATACATACAGATATTGGTGATACTTTTATGCACGCTTTAGATGCCAGAAGCTGCAGAAGAATTTCTAGTGACCATGAACTAGAAAATCGTGACATAATAAGTATAATATGCCGCTAGAGGGGTACAAACTAAAGCATAATAGTTAAGTAGGAAGTATTAATATAAAATCTTAAATCTAAATTTTTGAGTATATAAAAAACTAAATTATTAACTGTGGATACCCCTGAAAATTTAATTCAATCATTAAGCGGTACAAAAACAGTTATCCAACTGGAAACAATTGATGATAAGGTTATAATGGCAGTTAAGAAACTTAAACCGGGAAAAGTTGAGGTTAGTGATAATAAACTAATAATTAGTGTAATTGATCCTGAATTGGAGAATCCTGATATCTTCCAGGCTATTGTAACCTCCGGTGGCCGCATACAACTAGTGAATGAAGCTAAATCCACATTAGAAGAAGTTTACCTCAATTTTGTAAGGAAGTGAATAATAATGGATTTCAAAAACAGTTGGAGTGTTGTTAGTAAAGATTTTGCAATATTTAAAAATAAGAAAAGTATTCTTTATACATTAACCATACTCCCATTTGCAGTTGGAATTGGTTTCACCATAATCTTATTACTTATTCATAATGCGAGTCCATCTCCATATGCCACTTTTATTCCAGCTTTTAATGGATTTTTATTCTGGTTTATTGTCTTAGCGGCAATTATCCCTACTGCTGTTGCGTCCTATAGTATAGTGGGTGAAAAAATTGAGAAAACATTGAAACCACTCCTTGCAACACCATTAACTGATGGTGAAATCATTCTAGGTAAAATATTATCTGCTTTCATACCATGTATTCTAGCAACATATCTAGGTGCCGTCATATTTATGATTGGTATTGATATTATTACTTTCCAACAATTGGGTTATATTTTGTATCCTAATTGGACTGCAGCTGTCTTTTTACTCGTTGCAACACCTCTTGCAGGTATTTTTGGCACCGAATTCGATACTCTTATCTCAATAAGAGTTAGCGATCCTAGAACAGCACAAAGTTATGGTGGTGCAGTATATTTCCCATTACTTATTGTATTCATTTTAGGAGAAGCCGGATTTATTCCGCTGGATATTAACACTATATTAATATTTTCAGCCATTCTCGTAATTTTAGATATAATCATATTTTATATAAACAGGTCCCTCTTCCAGAGAGAGGAAATGATCACAAGGTTTAGTTAATGTAAATAGAACGTTTAAAGTGATAATTCAAAATAAATTATTTGCATAAATTTTTTTATTTTACACATCATTTTTTGAAAAGTTTGTTTTCATCCGCTATGTTTTCCTTGGCTGTCATATTTTTAGGTGTTAGTCGATAAATCGAAACTGCATTTCCATCAAATGAAGATTTATATTTTTCAATAAGTGTAGCTGTTAATGGATGTTTATAATATCCTGGTGTGTATTTTTCCATAAGATTTTGGAGAATCAAAGCTGCCTCATCAAAATCGGCAACCTTTTCCACATTTCCAAAGAGCATGACACTCATATATGCTGTGTCTGCATGGCATGGCATGGGATCTGTTACAGTACCATACTCCTCATATACTGTAAAACATACAGAAGGCTCTGATGAAAGGATAGTTTCCTTTTTACCTGATCCCATACCGTGAAAGAATAATGAACCATCATTCCAAACGAAGTTTACTGGAACAGCATATGGAAACTCATCACCATTCATTCCAATTACTCCGATCCTTGATTCTAATAAAAACTTTTCAATTTTCTGTTTATCCCTACAATCTCTTTGTACATATCGAATCTGACTCATAGAATTTAACCGCCTTCTTCTTCTATTCTTTTTAGTTGTGTGAGGAACATATCCATCAATTTATTATCTTGTTTAATATATTCTGGATGTAAAAGTAGTTCTTTCTGTGTTTGAACAAAAGTTCCAGGTACCATTTCATCTTTAGAGTGAATTAGAAGGTTCTTGATGATCTCCTCTGTATTTTCCAGATGAAATTGAAACCCAAAAACCTTTTTTTTATATATAAATGCCTGATGACTGCAAGCATTATTTTCTGCTATGCAAATTGCATCTTCGGGTAGTTTACTGAATGTATCTCCATGCCAGTGAAAGACAGTTGGCTGTTTGGGGAAAAATGAAAATAAAGTAGAATCTCTTGCCTCTTGACTTAATGTAATTGGATACCATCCAATTTCCAGATAAGGATTTTCAGTTACCTTACCCCCTATCACATCTGCAATCAATTGAGCTCCAAGACATATGCCTATAACAACTTTTCCAGAATTTACAGCTTCACGGATGAATAATTTTTCATCTGCAAGCCAAGAATAATTGTTTTCATCATAGATATTCATTGGACCGCCCATAACAACCAGCCAATCATAATCATTATGTTTTGGAACTTTTTCATCATCATAGAAATGTGTACTTGTTATGTTGCAATTATTTTCTTCAGCCCATGTAAGTATACTTCCAGGGTTTTCAAATGGTACATGCTGTAAATAATGAAGTCTCATCTTTATCCTCCAAAAAAAAAATAATATATTTTCCACTCGTATATTGATAAATATTATTTTTAAACCATTAAACAATTGGATATTAACCTAAATCATTTCCATGATTTAAACTTGCTTGATGCACCATTACTTATGATGCACCACAAATTCAAAGTACACTGTTTATCTGGATTTGGATAGATACAGCCTTAAATTATCCGCAGATAAACAGGTTAATGCCTTTAAATATTACCATACATTAAGGATCCATTCTTTGTTCTTTTTATATTCCATATCTGTGAACAGTACATTTGCCATCTCCTCAACAAGCCATATAGCTCCTGCATATCCAACGATAGGATGCCTGTAATATCCTGCTCTATCGTATACAGGGAAACCTACCCTGAGCATTGGAATATCATTATCAATTGAGGTAAAACGACCTTTTGAATGTCCAATAATCAGATCAAGATCAAGGTCCTCATTTTTAATTCTATTTTCTAATTCCCAGAGATCTGCATTTTGGACAATTTCCATATCAAATTCAACCTTTTCTTGAAGTTCTATTATACGAGGATCTTTCGAATATTTTTTGTTGTCATCTCCAAGCAGTAGTAATACAGGTTTCATTTCCAGATCTAAACAGAACTCTGCCATGCCTATTACAAGATCGGGATTTCCATATATGGCTACTTTCTTATCTGCAAAAAACATGTGGATAAGATCTGTCATTGTATCAATTGCTATTCCACGTTCACGTACAAGGGATTGTGGAATTGGTTTACCAGTCATTTTTTTAATATTAGCTAGAAATGTATCGGTATTTCGAATGCCTATCGGTGTTGGTCCAATTATCGCTGGAACTTCAAACTCTTTTTCAAGGTAATTAGCTGCCTGACCACCTTCATACCTGTTAAGTGCAATTGTTCCTATGGCATTGGCTGTACTCGTCATATCTGCGATTGTTGTACTTCCATGGGAAACTGCTTCTCCATCAGGCATAAGTGGAGAATCAAAGCTTTCAATTTCAAAGAGGACGGTTGCATCCACATCCATCTCTGATAAAAGATGTTTAAGAGCTGTTACATCTCCAGGATTCACCCAACCTGTTATTAGATTGATTTTCCCGTTTGGTTCTTCTTTTTTAGCAAATGCTTTTACAAAATCTTTAACTGCAACATCATAACCTTCTATCATACTTCCTTTGAAACTTGGTGTGTGTATTGGAATTAAATGTATTTCACGATCTGCATATTTTTCTTTCAACAGACCATTATTTAGTTTCCTTACAACCCCGTCAATATCGTCACCAATAATTTCGGTTGAACAGGTGGAGATGATCGGTACTACTTTAACTTCAGGATACCTCATCAAAAGCACATCAACCGCTTTTTCAACACGATGTACTCCACCAAGTACCGCTGCATCCTCATGCAAAGAGGAAGATGCTAGAAGGAAATTATCCTTAAAATGCTGAGCAAATAACAGACGTACAAACATTACACAACCCTGTCCGCCATGAACAATACCGATACAATCTTCTATACCTATACTGGCATACTGGGCACCTGCAGGCTGGCAGGTAAATATGGGGTTTATAACTCCGGCTCGCTCTTTTTTGTTTAATTCACAAGACATAATTTCACCTCTCTAATAGGTTGGGTTTGTAAGCTCCTTATTGAGCGATCCGGATATTGTTAAATAATCTATCCTTTCTTTAAGACCATGCATAAGCAATTTTATTTCATTATTATCCATTGTAGAAAGCCATGGATAGGTACTTTTGAAATCTCTTGCTAACATTACAGCTTCAACCCAGTAGCATCTGTCAGCAGGAGTTTCATTTTCAGCTGGTTCGTCACATAGTATTTGCATAGTTTTCGTAAGAATCCCCTCATTTTGTTCCTTACGATCCCATGCGCGGGAGTTAAACTGCCACAGACACCATTTCATAATATATTCAACCAGTTGATCTACCTGATCTTTCATAATGTCTTCCATCTATTCTCCTCCTTAATCTATACTTAAAACTTCCTTTTCCATTTTAGGGTATTTTTTCCCGCGCAATTTAGTAACACAATCATAATCCCCTGTGTATTCCCGTTCATCACTTGCTTCGGCTGCTTCTTTATCAATTTTCATATCGGAAATCATTTGTCGTGTCATGAATCTGTTATCTGTGTCTATTTCATCTTTACTGATGTCTAATCCAGATAATTGATGTATAGGTGAGTAAACAGCGTTGTAAATATCACGTGCAAAGCGGACCCATCCTTCAAATCCTTTGTATGGTCCATTGTGATAGGCGTGTGCGTTAAGATATTGGACTCTCATCTTTTTGGCAACTTCACCCGGCCTAACACCTGTTAAGATGATGTCGGGTTTTAGTTCTTTCATGGCCTCTATACCTTCCAGCTCGTTTGGATCATCAATAGCCAATGCACCTTCTGCACAACGTGCTATTCCTTTTTCCATATCGCCCTGATGGCCGAATTTTGTATATAATGAAACAACATCAACATTCATTTCATCGTGTATAACATGGGCCCAGTGCCATAATTTGGATCCTCCAGGCCATAAACAGACTTTGACTCCATTCAAACGCCTTGCATACCAGTCAAATTCTGGTTTCCATCTGGCTATCTCTTCATCAATAATTGCTTGGGCTTCTTTTTCAAGACCGAAAAACATTCCAACCTTAATAAGCGATTCGGAAAGAGGTTTGAAACCAAATCCATCAATATCCATACGGGGTGTCCCGTACCTTACTCTAAGCTCGTTACAGATGTATTCTGCCGAACGTGCACATTCAAGAACGTTGAGATCTGCCCTGTGCATACCTCTGAGATCATCGTATGAACCATTCCCTGTAAATGTTGAAAGCACTTGGATACCCATCCTCTTGAAGTAATCTACCATCACTTCCTGGTCACCCTGGATGTTATACTCTCCAACATAATTAATGACATGTTCACTTGTAATCTTTGGTTCGAATGTACCGACTTTTTGATTGACCCATGCAATATTGATTAAATGGTGCCCTCCAGATTGGCTTGGACCTGCAAATCCTGGGGAGTTACAGACAAAGATATCGACATCTGGCATCTCACCCATCACTTCCTTGGCAATTGCATCGATATCATCACCAATCAAAGCTGAAGCACATGTTTGATAAACGCTCATTCGTTTAATTTCAGGAAATGCCTTAAAGGCATCTATTATATTTTGCTTTAAAAGTTTTTCAGCACCAAATACGATGTCTTTTTCCTTCATGTCGGTTGCAAATGTATATTTGAACTGATAATTGTCGTTATCGCTTATATACCTTTTTGTTTGCCAGGTGTCATAGGTACAACCTACCGGCCCGTGGCACAGGTGGATAACATCTTTCATTGGAGTACCGATCACATGCTTTGCTCCGCAGAACGCACATCCCCTTTCGGAAATTGTTCCGGGAATTGTGTTAAGATATCCCAGAGGAAGACATGATGTTAAATCTTCTCCCTCCCCTTTTACGACTGCATGTTTTTTTCTTTCAGGAATGCATTCACTGCATTTAAATTCATGATACGGCATTATATTTCCTCCTTTTAAGTGGATATCAAAGTTTCAATTGGTGTTTTTAATACTTGGTCGTATTTTTTTGCAACCATTAATTTGCATATCCATTGGATTCGAAATTACTATAATTCATCAAATTGATTAATTTTAATTATTTTTAATAAATTGTTCATTAAATTGCATTATCGCCAGTTTCCATTGTTCTTACTCTAAGTACATCATCTATTGGTGAAACAAATATCTTACCGTCCCCAATTTGTCCAGTATGGTTTATTTTCATTATGGCTTCCACAACAAGAGATACATCTTCATCCGGTACAACCAACGATAACATCCTTTTTGGGATGTATCTCATTGCCCCATCTGCTTCGGTTAGATCGGTTTCTTTGATTTCTAGTTTTATCTCGTTCAGGATCGCTTTTTGCTTACCTCTACCCATTACTCTTACTGCATTCATTGCAGGGAATCCAAGAAAATCTAAACCGTCTTTAGTCTTTGTTACCATTTTTGGTCTTATTATGGCCATTACTTCTTTCATTTTAACCCCTTCAAATAGTGTATTAAAGACCGCTATTTCTAGTTCTAACAGTATAAGCGTCGTCAACTGGGCTTATAAAAATCTTACCATCACCGAAATTCCCGGTGAATGATGATTCTGTGATTATTTCAACTATTTTTTTGGTTTGTTCATCTTCTGCCACAACTATCAACATGGTTTTCGGTATTTCATCATAGTAAATGTTTTCAAGTTGAATACCCTTCTGTTTACCTCGTCCAATAACTTCCATCTTGGTTAGGGCAGCGAATCCCGCTTCATCCAGGCTGTCAACCACATTTTCTACTTTTTCCGGCCTTACTATTGCTCTTACCATTTTCATAGACCACACATCCCCTAATCTGTTAAACCGTATTTCAATACCATCTCTTCAAGTTCTTCCATTGTCATAGGCTTAGGTATCACAAAGTTTTTGTTGTTGATAATTTTACTTGCAAGTTCATTGTACTCGTTAGCTTGATTGCATTTATCATCAAATTCAATCACAGATTTCTTATTGAACTCGGCTTTCTGGACGATGTTGTCCCTGGGAACGAAGTGTAACATCTGAGTACCTAATTTATCACAAAATTCTTGCAGAAGTTCGGCTTCTCCATCAACATTCCTACTGTTACAGATTATACCTCCTAATCTCACACCACTCTGTTCAGCGTATTTAACCATACCTTTACAGAGGTTGTTAGCAGCATAAAGAGCCATCATCTCGCCAGATGCTACCACATAGATTTCATCTGCTTTACCTTCCCTTATGGGCATTGCAAAACCACCACAGACAACATCACCAAGTACATCAAAGAAGACAAAATCTAAATCCTCTTCGTAGACCCCTTGCATTTCCATTAATGTAATTGCTGTAATGACACCTCGCCCTGCACATCCAACTCCCGGTTCTGGACCTCCAGATTCTACACATTTTATTCCTTCAAACCCTACTTCCATTACATTTTCTGTTGTACATGCTTCTTCGCCCTCTTCTCTGAGAGTGTCCATCATGGTTGTCTGCATTTTTCCCCTAAGGATCAACCTTGTACTATCTGCTTTAGGATCACATCCATGGATCATTACTTTTTGATCATGAAAATAAGCCATTGCAGCTGCTGTATTCTGCTGGGTTGTGGATTTTCCTATTCCACCTTTCCCATAAATTGCGATTTTTCTTACCATTGTAACCTCTCTTTGATTTTTTTTTATTTCCATATTTTATAAATATAACGGAAGAAGGCAACCGACTTCCGATACTAATGCTTGGTTTTTATTATATATAAATTTTTCGATCAAACGTACAGTATTTCTAGAAATTATTAAACAATAACGTAAATTTTCTAAAAGAATAAGAGATTAACATGGAAAATATTATAAATATATGAACATAATTGTATAATAATTTGGAATATCAAATAATATAATCAAAAATCACAGCATAGAAAATATAACTAACGTAAAATTAGAAATCAATATCATCCATTCAGAATAAAAATAAATAAAATCTGTTCACATATGAACTTCACTGCGTGTTAGATTACGTGTTATATACATAGCGAAATAAAAAATATGTTTCTAAAGAAATATGTACCCTGGGAGGTTTAAATGACGATTTATGTAGGTATTGATAATACAAGCAACAATGAATCCATTGGTACGGCAAAATTCGCCCGTAGAGTTGCCAATAAAATTTCGGATAAATATCCGTTTACGCTGTTTCAAGACACCAGTTTTATGTTCATCCAAAAATAAAATATTCCACACACAACTTTGGTGCAGTAATCCATTTAGATTGTGATGATGAAAAATTTGTAGATGATATTTTCCTAATTATCAAAGGAATAATGAAGGATGAATTAACACAGAAAGCAATCCCGGTCTCGCAGTGGCACATGAAAAACATATATCCCCCGCAGTCATTAATTATGGTCAGGATGCTAAAAAAAGTATTCTAACACAAGAAAGAGCAGTGGATCTTGCAATAAACTCTAATATAAAATTAGAAGGTTTTGGAAAAACTAAAAATGGTGTTATTGGAGCAATTGCAAGTATAGGTCTTGCAGCAACTAAAAATGATGGTAGATTTTTACAAATAGGCAATATAAGAACTATTAAAGAACCACAGCCCGTTGAAAATTTCATAAAAGCAGGGGTAGAAAAAGTTTTTACATTAGATGGGCGTAGGATAACGAATGGAACAATATTTAATGACAACAATAAACCAGTGAAGCCATCCCCCATAAACGGTGAAGTCATATTATTTGTTGTTGAGGAAAATGGCAGATATAAAGCCATTAATAAGGATTAAATATTGATCATTTTCGTTTAATTAACTTTTATCTACTTTTTTCCATTTTTTCTCGTGTTGAACAATTAGATCTTCACATTTACACTTTAATTCCGTGCCATTTATTATACAAATAAAAGTTCCATTTTTCATCTGCATGTTTTCACAATATTTCATAATCATATAAATTCAACTCCTTATATTTAATAAGAGTTCACATAATTAAAATCTCCCTATAATTCAACAAGAACTTAATAAACTTTGAAGCATTAAATCCATTTATTCAACATTTATCAATACTTAAAAAACCCGGATCAAATAAATCAGTTGTAAATTAATACCTAAAACTTAAAAATTCAATATATTTCAGTGTTTAATACAATGGAGAATGATATATTATGGTTAATTATGCTACTTCTGAAGGATTTACATTTAATATGATAATTTTAAAATCTTTTTCATTATGTGATGATTGTATCAATATTGAAATTTGGGAAGAGCCATCATGTACTGAAAAACTGAATCGTCTGATAGATTATAAAAAAAATCTAGTAAAATTTGAATTTGTTGATGAATATGAAATTAAACAAAAAGATGATATGGTTGATAATTTATCCTTGATGATTTCCAAGCTTGAAAGTTTGAAGAAATAGTTAAAATAATTTTTTTTAAAAAGAAATATGATATATGGTCATTTATGATTATAGTGCTTTATAATATCCCTCGCAGCTATAATCCCTGTTGCAGCTGCTCCAACAATTCCCCTTGATACACCAGCACCATCTCCAGCAGAGTAAAGACCATCTACCCGGGTTTTCATATTTTTATCCATCTCAAGTCTCATAGCATATAATTTTATTTCAGGAGCATAAAGAAGTGTAGAATCCGATGCAACTCCGGGCAAAACTTTATCCAAAGCTTCAAGACCCTCAATAATATCAACCACAACCCTATGTGGAAGAGCCATTGCAATATCACCCGGTGTTACACAATCAAAGGTTGGTACAACATTACTTCTTTCAAGTCTTCTCCACGTTGATCTTCGACCCTTCCTAAGATCACCTAACCTTTGTAGAAGGGGTTTACCACCGCCCAGAGTATTGGCTATTGTTGCTATAGAGAATGCATAATCCGAAGTATTTTCAACTGGTTCTGTAAGTTCTACTCTTACTAAAAATGCAAAATTGGTATTTTCAGATAGTTTATCCCTCATTGAATGACCATTCACTCCCATAAAATCATCATAAACTTCTTCAACTACAAATCCTTTATTACATACACAAAAGGTCCTAACAAAATCATCATAGGTCTTTGTTATTATATGAAATTTAGGATCCCAGTTAATGTTGGTCACCTCTTCCATAACTATCTGAGGAAGTTCCACCCTCACCCCTACATCAACTGGATTATGCTTCACCGGTATTTTAAGTTTATCTGTTTGATCCGATAACCATTTAGCACCAATTCTTCCAGGAGCTGCTAATAGATATTCACAATTAACAATAAAATTCCCTTCTTTAGTATTTTTGAGTTTAGCTCCTTTGACATTATCATCTACGATAATATCCAAAACTTCTGTCTCTAACATGAAAAGGACACCTTTATCTTCCAGTTCATTCTTTATAGAATTTATTATGGGTGGAGTTTTATCAGAGCCCATGTGCCTCTGTACTATGGGTATAAATTTTATTCCGGATGCAGCTGCCTCCTTTAGTAAAGGGGATATTTTCTGTTCATCAGGAGCGTAGAGTTCCTCAGATGCACCATGTTTAAGGAATACTTGATCTATTTCATTAATAATGCTCCATGCTTCTTCACTGCTGACAAATTCTTCGAGATTTCCCCCTATATCCGGTCTTAGATTAAGTTTTCCATCCGAAAGCCCTCCAGCACCACCTAAACCTCCCGTAATGTTACAAGGAAGACATCTTTTGCAACTGCCATTTAAAAGAGCTACACATTTCCTCTCAATTAGATCCCTGCCTTTATCGACCACAATAACTTTAAGCTTACCTGCCAATTCATTTGCAGCAAAAAGACCTGCAGGTCCTGCTCCAATAATTAGAACATCACATTTCATTGGAAAATCACCTATTCCTTTTGTTATCATAAAAATATCTTTATATTATTATTATTATTCATTTTACAAACCAATAAAATTTAGTAATAATCAATTACTTTCTGAAAAGAGAGACATGCATTTCCAGTGTATCAAGTGTATAAAAAAAAATATGATACCGCCTTTGGAAAGCTTTTACTAAGAACTAAATTCTAAAAAGTATCAATAAATTATTCACAATTGGATTCATATCGGCGTGATTTAATTTAGTTGATTGATTAGAATCCTCTTAAAATTTTGTTTTTATCTAATTTGTGTACTAATTTTAATAATTTCTAATTTTCATTGAATTAATTTTAGTAAAATTTATTAAAGAGAAAAATACATATTTATTTAACTGAATTGAGGGAATATTATGAGTTTTAAATATATCTATTAATATTTGATGAATTTATACTTGATATAATCTTGTGTTTAATCATATGGTTTTACAATTAAATCAAGAAATAAAATTACATAAAAAAAATTTAGTAGTTCAAAAAAATGATTATTTTCGTTGATATTTTAAGGGAACAATTTCCACAACTCATAAAGAGACCACTTACCCGTATTATGATACTGGTTATGGCAGTAATTGCATACGGAACAATAGGATTCCATATATTAGAAGGCCAAGGATGGACTGTTTCATTATATTGGACAATAATAACCATTGGAAGTGTAGGTTATGGTGATTACTACCCAAAAACCCACATGGGCATGTATTTCACAATTACTTTGATAGTTTTTGGTTTAGGTACATTTGCAATTGCAATAGCCTCAATTGGTGAGCTCATAACCAACAATCAACACATGAAGATAATGGGGCTGATTAACGTGAAAAGATCTAAACATATTGTAATCTGCGGATGGACAGAAAGTACAATTCAGTGTATAAAAGAGATTGGAAAGGAAAACGAAGTATTTGTACTAGATGAAGATGAAGATGTAAGGAAAAAAGCATTAAAAAATGGTGTTAACTATATTCATGGAGATCCAACCAGAGAATCTGATCTTAACAAAGCAAATGTTCTAGGAGCTAAAGCAGTTATTGTTGATATGGAGTCAGATTCACATACTATACACTGTATACTCGGGATAAGAAAAATAAATAAAAATGTAAGAATAATTGCTGAGACTAAACGTTACGAAAATATAGACCAAATAAAATTAGCTGGAGCTAATCAAGTTATATCTCCATTCGTAATCTCAGGAAGATTAATGTATAAAAGTATAGAAGGCGGATACGAAGCAACATTTGTACAAGACGTGCTTGCTGAACATAAAAGCAGGGAAATTAGGGAAGTTAAAGTCTTACCGGGAAGTTATCTTGCGGGTCAAACTGTTAAAGATGCTGAAATACACAATAAAATAGGCATAGTGCTGGTGGGAATTGGTAAAAAAGGAGACTTGACCATAGACCCTCCTGATGAATTTGTTATAGAAGAGGGAGATATCATACTAGGAATTGGAAAACCAAATGAATTTGAGAAAATTGAGAAAAATGAATTCAAAAATGAATTTTCATGACCAATTTTAACTATATACAATCAAAGATCTAATCTAACATCAATTCTTTTAAACGGTTCAATATGGAGTGAATTATTTTTAAAAATATTCCTAAAAGAGTATGCACTTATAAGAACTCCCTTTTCATTTGCTTCTATTAACGCCTCCGAAAAATCATGATCCATTACTTTGTTAGGACTGAATTCTAAGACATCATCCCTTATTATTAAAAAAAGTACCGCAGCATTAAATCCATCATCCAGTGAATAAGATAACTCCCCTAGATGTTTTGTTCCCCTTAATGTTGGAGCATCTGGAAACTTGGCAAGACCATCTTCAACAAGTGTACATCCCTTAACTTCAAGAAGCATTTTAATTTTATTGTTTTTTGTTAAGATAAAATCTATTCTACTTTTACCATAGGTGTATTCCCTCTTCTGAATCGAATAATCGGATATTTCCTTTATTAAACCGGATCTGATAATTTCATCCGCAATGTCACTGTGAAAACCAGAATTAATTAAAACCCAAATATTCTGATTAAAAACAGCTATCACATCATATTTAGTTTTTCTTTTGGGATTTGGGAGCGCTTTTCTTAATAAAAGTTTAACTCCAGGAATTAAAAGTTCTTTAAGCCTTCCAGGATCCCTTAAATGTGCAATGTCAGTGGATCCATTTCCAATTTCGAATACAACAATAAATCTATTGGGCCTTTCAACAAATTTTCCATGAATTAAATTTTTTATTATCATCTAACTACTTTTATTGCATTTTTAATAATTACACTTGATTCTAGATCATTGGACAAAATTTGTATGAGTATACAATTGTTAGTTTGAACATGTTCTTAAACATTGAATTTAGGATATGATAACATTTTATTGATAATAAATAGCTATAATATAGGATATTAAAATTAACAATCAATTTCTTGAAATGTTTTATTACGGTTGGGTTTGTACCATAATTTATTAGGATCAAAAATATATCTATAATTCTCAATTCATGAAAAACGATAATAAAAGTTTAAACTAAAAATTCACGTAATTTATAGAGGTGAAAGAATTTGCATCCAAGACCAAGCCCAATAGCAGCTTCATTATACACTTTACGAGATATGAATGCGGATGTTATCATACTACACGGCCCCCATGGTTGTTGCTTCAGAACTGGCCGTCTTCTAGAGAACGATGGAGTTAGGGTTGTAACCACATCCATGTCAGAAAATGATTTCATTTTTGGTGCTTCAGAAAAACTAGAAGAAACATTATTAAAGGTGGACGAAATGTTCTCACCTAAACTTGTTGGAGTTGTTGGAACTTGTGTCAGCATGATCATAGGTGAAGACATGAAAGAAGCAGTTAAAAATGCCAATATAAATGCAAAGGTAATTACAGTCGAATCCCATGGAGGGCTCGGAGAGGGAGACAATACAGAAGGCGCTATAGCAGTTTTAAAAGCTGCATCCAAGGAAGGAGTTATACCTACCAGCGAAATGGAACGCCAGAATAAAATGCTATTACTTGCAACACAAATAGAAAAAACTCGGGGAATGGCCCAAGGACAGTATATTAAACCTTCTTATGGTGATAATAAAGTAAAAGTAGCTAGATTCCTCCTTGATGGGTTGAAAAAAGGCGATAAAATAGCTTTAGTACTTAATGCTAAGAAGGAAACATCATACCTGTTTTCAGACATACTAAAAATTCCATTTGAAAAACACTTTCCAAACAATAAGATAACCATTTTAGCAAACCTCGATGAGAATATTGGACTTCCACGAATTAGACAACATGCAACAAATATTAAAAAAGAGCTATCAGAAAACGGAATCATTATTGATGCCATTACAGGTGGGCTTGACGAATATCCTATATCAGGAAAGGTAGCAGTTGAAATATTGAAGGATGAAAAATTTGACATGATAGTTGTTGCAGGAGTTCCGCATGCTTTACCAATAGAAGAGATTGAAACCACTAAAATAGCTGTTACAGACGGTCCTAGGTTGGTTGAACCTCTTAAAAAATTAGGATACAACCAAGTTGTTACAGAACTTGATGCCCATGCTAAAACACTTGGAACAGATAGGATTGTGCCATCAGATTTTGGAGATGCTTTAAAAGCATTGATGGATATTTAAAGAATTTTTATATATAATAGATTTAATAGTATACCCATATTAGAATAATCATTTTTAAATTTGTAAGGTGATGTTATGACAAAAACCATTGGAATGATACTTTGTGGAGGCTTCGGAAAGAGGCTAAGACCTTTAACTGAAACAATTCCCAAACCGCTCATAGAGATTAAAGATAATTACACTATTTTAGACAAACAACTCTTTGACTTTAAAAATGCTGGAGTTGACAAAGTACTCCTTTTAACGGGATTTTTAAGTGAAAAAATTCGAGAAAGATATGGCGATGAATATAGGGGCGTCGAAATTGAATACATCGTTGAAGATGAACCTCTAGGGACATTAAATGCTATTAAATTAGGTATGGATGCTATTAAAGATGGTGAACAGTGCATTATTCGAAACGGTGATGTTGTAGCCGATCTTAACATTAAAAAAATGATCGAACAGGGCCAAAAATCAGATTACCCTCTTTCAATATTTGTTACCAAAATGGTTTCACCCTATGGGATTGTTGAGATAAGTGGAGATAGGCTTGTCTCATTCAAAGAGAAACCAGTATTAGATTATTATATTAACGGCGGAGTTTACTTTTCAAAAGGTGAAATAGACTTTGGAAGTTTTGAAGTTGGAGATATTGAAAAAACTGTATTTCCTATGTTAGCTAAAGACAATAAGCTAGGTTATTATAAAGAAAATGGATTATTCTGGATGGCCATAGATACTTCTAAAGAACTTGAATCAATTAAAAAGGAATATGAAAACAGAGAAGATAAACCATGGGGATATGAAAAGATCCTTATTAATACCGAGAAGTATCTAACTAAAGAACTATTTTTAAGAGAAGGATACCAAACTTCTTTCCATTACCATGCCCATAAAGATGAAACCATGTACATTGTAAGTGGTGCAGGTTATATTGAATTTGAGGATCGTAAAGAATATTTCGGGAAGAACGACACCATTCGAATAGAACCCAAAGAAGTACATTCAATAGTTGCAATGGAAAATACAGTTCTACATGAAATCTCAACACCCCATCTAAACGATACGATTAGGGTTAAAGATTATTACAAAACCCGTTAGAACCTACCTAATTTTTTTTGTAAGATTAAATGATACAATTGTATAAGGGCAGGAAAACATGATAACCATCATAGATTATGGATCAGGAAACCTTAAGAGTATAAAAAATGGTTTTAAAAAGATTAACGCCAATGCAATTGTTTCTTCTTCATTAAAAGATATTGAAGATGCTGAAGTACTCGTATTACCCGGTGTGGGTGCTTTTGGAACAGCAATGGAAAATTTAAATAAGTATAAAGAATCTATAAATAACCATATAGATTTAAATAAACCTTTTTTAGGAATTTGTCTTGGATTGCAAGTTCTTTTTACTTCTAGCGAGGAAACACCAGATATTCCAGGATTAGATATTTTCAAAGGAGAAGTTTTACATTTTCCAGATTCTTTGAAGTTAGAAGGACTTAAAATACCTCAAATGGGATGGAATCAACTGGAAATTAGGAATAAATGTCCAATTTTAGATGGTATGGGCAATGATTTTATGTATTTTGTTCATTCTTATTATGTAAATCCAAAAGATAAGGATATAATTGCAGCTACAGTAAATTATGGTATTGATGTACCTGCTGTAATTTGTAGGGATAATATTTTTGCAACACAATTCCATCCCGAAAAAAGCGGTGAAAAAGGACTAGAGATACTTAGAAACTTTGTTAAACTGATTTCTAAATAGATTTTTTTTGTAGAACAATCAGTGAAAAATAATATCATGATATTAATTTTTAATAGATAAGTATTAATACATTCAAATGCATAGATCAACATATAAAAAGGTGTAGTAAGTGGATATAGAAGGATTCGTAAGGCGTAACATCAAAGATGAGGACGAAAGTACAGTCCAGAAAACCTTAACAGATAAGATTTTGGAATACAAAAATATTGATCAAAATCAAGCCAATTCAATGGCTGCAGCTGTTATTGAAGAGGTTAAAAATACACTTAAAATTGATTCATACCCTGATGAGTTTATGAGGGATCTAATAAAATATCCTGAATCACACGTATCAATGGGAGATATAGGTGTGGGATCTAGGGGTGCAGGAGATTTCTTTGTACACAGGAAAATTGCCGAAATCATTTCAAACACCAAGAGCAGTGCATATATATCACCCTCTGCCCAAGATGATGGAGGTGTTGTTAAAGCTGAAATAGATTCAAATAATGTTTATATAACAACAGCTGTAGATGGGATTCACTCGAGGCTCAGTGAATATCCATTTTTAGGAGGATTTCATGTTGCAAGAGCAACCCTAAGGGATGTTTGTGTTATGGGAGCAGATCCTATTGCAATGTTAAGTGATCTCCATCTTGCAGACGATGGAGATGTTGGGAAATTATTTGATTTTACAGCGGGAGTTTGTGCAGTATCCGAACTTGTCGATGTACCCCTTGTTGCGGGAAGTACACTTAGAGTAGGCGGAGACATGGTTTTAGGAGATCGTTTAGTCAGTGCAGTGGGAGCTGTAGGAATATCAAAACATCCACCTACAGCAAGAAAAAGAGCCGAATCTGGAGATGTAATACTCCTTACAGAAGGTTCAGGTGGTGGTACCATCTCAACAACTGCCATATATCACGGAATGTTTGATGTTGTGTGGGAAACTATGGACATCAGTTTTATAAAAGCTTCAGAAGCCATATTCCAAGCAGGACTGTTACCCGAAGTTCATGCCATGACAGACGTTACTAATGGAGGACTAAGGGGAGATGCCCATGAGATAACCAAGACTACGGGTCTTGGTTTGACATTCTTCGAAGATAAAATAAGGGCCATGGTAAATCCTAAAGTTCTTGATATGCTAGAAAAATTAGATATTGACCCATTAGGAGTTTCTGTCGATTCTTTAATGATAATAGCTCCAGAAGATGTTGCTATACAAGTTAAAAATGTCATATTAAACGCAGGAGTTAGAATAGATGAAATTGGATTTGTTGACGAATCAGGCGTATCTAAGTTAATCACTGAAACCGGAGAAGAAGAATTAAAACCACTTTTCAGAGAAGCAGCCTATACCAAGATAAAGAAGATAGTGGGAGATATTGAACCAGAAAATTTTGAAGCTATGAAGGAAAAAGTACAAAAAGCAACACTTGACGCTATAAAAAAGAAGGATAAAATTGTAAAAACCATTAATGATAGATAAGAGATCAAATATTCTAATTTCATCAAATAGAAGATAGGGCGGTATTATTGATAAAAGAAGATGATAATGGGATTTTTTTAAGTATTGATGCTGCATTAGGGTTGATCCCCCTTATAATTCTTATTTTAACAGTTGCTAATACAAATATAGATTATACAGATTTATACTTAGAAAAACAATGCTTTCAAAAGGCACAAGATACAGCTGAACTCATGTCTACTTACACCGAACACAATGATCAGACCATTCTTCAAAAAGTATCAAATGCACTTTCAGAAAACCAGAATAAAAAGCTAGGAATAGAGAGAGCAAGGAATATTACTTCACCATTTCTTGAAAGAACCATTGGAAAGATGAAATATCGTCTTGAGGAAATAAATTACCTCAAAGGGTCGGAAATAATTTCTAATGGAGACATTAAAAAGGCTAAAAATGTTGGTGTAGCTGTAAAGTGTTATGGCAATTATCTGTTTAAGTTATATGTATGGCAATAGAATTCGTTATAGACATAATCTATTTTGGTTATGGGTTTTTTCAAATTATGATATATTACGATTAAATATTACTTAGGAAGTTTATCTATGGATACCCAACAGGATTTTACGTCTAAAAAAAAGATTGCAAGGTTAATCTCTAATATTACACAACCTCCTGTTGTGTCTATTCCCACATTTGCAATCATAAATTATGTTCTGTTAGGGTTTAATAATTCAATGGTAATAACCATAATATGCTGGATATTTGGGGCATTTCTCCCTATTACTACATCTTTAATCCTTATTAGGAAGATGCATACAGATATAGATATAACAGATAGGACTAAGCGTACATTACCATTATTTTTCGCTGTATGTTCATATTCAATAGGATTTCTTGTTTTGCTGTCTATGGGTGCTCCTGCATTAACAACCACATTAATGTTAATATACTCCACAAATACACTTATCATCCTGTTTATTAACTTGTCTTGGAAGATCAGTATCCATACCATGGGAGTAGTCGGTCCTACAGTAGCTTTAACCTATTTATTTGGTATTTCAGGTTTATTATTTGGTCTTCTAATCCCATTGGTGATGTGGAGCCGTGTTAAACTTAAAAAACATACAATATCTCAAGTTTTGGCCGGAGTTCTCGCTGGTATAATCTTAACATACGTCCAATTGTACTTTATATTACCCCTAGTTTAATAATTACAAATTTTTTAATAAATATGTCTAAATTAATAAGGTCAAATTTAAATAGAAAAAGAATTAATTGATATAATGTTGCTTTTATTCTTGTTTTTATCTAAATAAATAAGAAAAAATTCAAGAGATAAGCCCTGGTAGTGTAGCGGATATCACGTAGGATTGCGGATCCTATCACCCGGGTTCGAGTCCCGGTCAGGGCATTACTTATTCCAATTTATATGTTCATCAGCTGATTAACATTAAAATAATTTATATATTTTAGGCAGATTTCAAGCATACCTACAATTTGACTTTGATCCCCTTTTTAAATAACTGAAATCTTTATTTTTGTTCAATACTATACTCTTATCCCATCTATCATCTTTTTGAGGATAATCTTCCCTGTAGTGTGATCCTCGACTTTCACGACGAACAAGTGCAGATTGTGTAACAAGCGATGCGATTGTGAGCATATTTTCAATTTCAAGTGCATCTAAAAGATTTTTATTATACCCTGAACCCTTGGGTACCTTCATGTCCAAAGATTTAATTTTAAGTTCTTCAATTTTATTTAATGCAGATTTTAGACCCTCTTCATTTCTTATTATTGCCACATCAGCCCACATTAGTTCCATAAGCTCTTTTTTTAGTTGATGCGGGTAAATGTTTCCATCTTTAAATATATTCTGAATTCTTTCTTCCTCAGAATTAACTTGATCTTCGTTGTATTCTAATTCACTTGAATGTGCATTTTTAGCTGCTGACTCTCCAGCGCGTTTTCCAAATACTTGAGTATCTGCAAGTGCATTACCACCTAATCTATTAGCACCGTGTATTCCTCCAGAAGCCTCTCCAGCTGCGAATAAATTTTCAACCGTTGTTTCACATCCAGGTTTGATCCTTATGCCTCCCATGAAATGGTGTGCTGTTGGTGCTACTTCCATTGCTTCTTCTCTTATATCTACTCCAACATCCATAAATTGGAGTAACATTGTTTCAAGCTTTTCTTCGATTAGTTTATTTGGAAGATGGGTAACATCAAGGTATACTCCGCCATTATCTGTACCTCTACCCTCTCTGATCTCGTTGTATATTGCCCTAGCTACAACATCACGTGTAGCAAGTTCACCTCTTTCATCATAATTCTTCATAAACCGTTCCATATTAACATTAAATAGTTTACCACCTTCACCCCGTACAGCTTCGGTTACAAGAACTCCTTTCCTCGATTCAGGATATAACATTCCTGTAGGATGGAATTGTATTTGTTCCATATCAAGTAGATCTGCACCTACGTTGTAGGCTAAACTGTATCCATCTCCTGTTTTTTGTATTGCATTTGAGGTGACAGGATAAAGCCATCCCGCTCCACCACTTGCAATTATAGTAGATTTTGCCTTGAAAATAATCATATTTGAAGTTTTAAGTGACACTCCACATGCCCCTATAACTCGATTATTCCTTTTATCCATGAGGAGTGATGTTATCATTATTTCATCGAAGGTTTCTATTTTTTGTCGAATTACCTCCTCTTTCAAAGCCATCATCATTTCATGGCCCGTTCTATCTCCTTGGAAACATGTTCTTCTAAAACTTTGGCCCCCAAATGGTCTTTGGTTTAATTTTCCAGATTTTTGTCTATCAAATATTGCACCGTAGCTTTCGAGCTCTATCAATCTATCTTGAGCCTCATTAACCAGTATTTTTACAAGACCCATATCGTTTAAATATGCTCCACCTTTCATTGTATCTTCAAAGTGCGCTTCTACACTATCCTCAGCATCCACATAAGCAAATGCAGCATTATAACCTCCTTCTGCAAGTGTTGTACATCCTGATTTAAATGATAAGCCCTTTGAAACTATTGAAACTTTTAAATTTGATTTTCTAGCTTCTATTGCTGCCCTACATCCAGCGCCGCCTGATCCTATTACCAGTACATCGCATTCGCGTATCTCTCTTTCCATGTTATGGGATTATACTTTGACATTTATTATTTATTCGGTTGGTAGATGATATTAAAATAAATATAAAAAGGATCAGCACAAAATTCTATTATAATTAATGATCATTTTTACAGCATAGTCAACATAATAATCATCACGGAGGCATTGAGCTGAAAAGAAAAGATATAATAAAACTTGCAAGAAAAGATTTTGAAAAGGCATGGGTTGAAACTGCTCATACCTTAAAAAGACCTCATCATGATGATGAATATCCCAGAATACATCTTAATGCTGGTAAATCCCACATGTTGTACGATACAATATGGGAGATTAGACAAGCATATCTGAAACTTGGATTTAATGAAACAGTGAATCCATTGTTTGTTGATGAAGAGGATATTTACAAACAATTTGGCCCTGAAGCCCCTGCAGTTTTGGATCGGTGCTTCTTTCTTGCTGGACTTCCAAGACCTGATATAGGTATTGGGATGGATAAAATACAAGTAATTGAAGAAATTGGTGTATCTCTCAATGAAGATAAAATACGGGCCCTCAAAGATATCTTCCGAAGCTATAAGAAAGGTGACGAAAGTGGAGACGATCTTGTACATGATGTTTCAATAGCACTGGAAGTAGAGGATGCTCTTGGACTTAGAATACTTGAAAATGTTTTTCCAGAACTACGTGAACTTAAACCAGTTCCTGGAAGGACCACCTTAAGATCACATATGACTTCTGGTTGGTTTTTAACACTCCAAGCTTTACATAACAAACGTAAACTACCAATAAAACTTTTTTCAATAGATCGGTGTTTCAGAAGGGAACAACGGGAGGATTTGAGTCATCTAATGACTTATCATTCTGCATCGTGTGTATGGGTAGATGATGAAGTGAGTCTGGATATGGGAATGGCAGTTTCAGAGAATGTTCTTGAACACTTTGGATTTGAAAAATTTAAATATGTACCCGATGAGAAAAAATCCAAATATTACATACCAGGAACACAAACAGAAGTTTATGGATATCATCCTCAACTTAAAGATTGGGTTGAAGTAGCTACCTTTGGAATTTATTCTCCAATAGCCCTATCCAGTTATGGTATAGACAAGGAAGTAATGAACCTTGGTGTTGGTGCAGAAAGGATAGCTATGATACTCCATAATCAAGTAGATGTTAGGGAAATGGTTTATCCTCAAAAATATGAAAAATGGTACTTATCTGATAGGGAAATTGCAACCATGCTCCGGATTAACTACTATCCCTTCACTGTTGAAGGAAGAGATTTGATGGAAAGTTTGCTTACCACTGGAAAAAAAAATGGAAATACACATTCTCCATGTGAATTTGTAGCTTTTGAAGGAGAATTTTTGGGTAAAAATATTAGAGTGAAAGTTATTGAACCAGAAGAAGGCACTAAACTCCTAGGGCCGGCTGCATGGAATAGAGTTTACATCTCCGATGGTAATATTGTTGGAGTGCCTGAAAATGATGCTGATGGTAACATATCAATAAATGCCATTAATAAGGGCATTCCAACAGGAATAAGTTATATGGATGGGGTTGCCGCTTATGCAAGCTATAAAATCGAAGAGATGATAGTTAGCGGTACAAATGAAATAAGTATACGGACAACGCTATCTAAATCATTGTCAGATATAAATTTAAAATTGGATAAGGTAGTATTAAACTATATAACAGGCAATAATAAAGTTATAGATCTTAGAGGACCAGTTTTCACTACAATAATCTGCGAAATATTGGAATAGTTGATTTTCCAATTGCTCCTAATTTTTTATATTTTCATTAAAATTTCTTGCAAAAGGTTATTTGTTGGAATAATTATAGAAAGTAATATTCTAAAAAAAGAAGATATTCTTGAATGCCCTTTCTGAGGCATTAATATGTATAAATTAATTAAAATAATAAAAAAACAGGTAATAGTGATTTAAATGGAGATAAAAGGAATAATAATTTCTGGAATGGGTAAAGGAACTTATTTCATGTCTCAAGAAATTTATATAAAACAGTTCCAAGAAAAGCTCCATTTCAAACCATATGTGGGAACCCTAAATATAAAACTAGAAAAAAATCAAAGGAATCCTCTTATCGACATTAAAAAGGAAAAATTCGGCTTAGTTGAGGGTAAAGGTACATTTGGGGACGTTAAATTCATAAAAGCATTATTAAACTATGATACAGTCGGAGCTTTAGTTTTTCCTGCTAAAACTGAGCATACTGAAGATGTTCTAGAATTTATTTCAAATAAAAATCTTAGAGAATCTTTAAAACTTAAAGATGGCGATATAGTGTCCATTACTATCGAATAATAAAAATTCATATTATGCATATTAGTAGAAGGGAATTTTTAAAAAATCTTACAGCGAGTGATTACCCATGATAAAAGAAGGATTAGAAGCCATTAAAAATGGAGAAATTGTATTAATATTTGATAGTGATAACAGAGAACGTGAAACTGATATGATAGTAGCTGCAGAGTTCATGACACCCGAATATATGACACAAATAAGGAATGATGCAGGTGGTCTATTTTGTATACCTCTTTCTTCTGAAAACTCAGATGCACTTGGAGTGCCTTATATGACGGACATAATGGAGATTGCTAGTTCAAAATATCCAGTTCTAGGTGAACTAAATCCTGATGATATTCCTTATGATGAAAAATCAGCATTCTCAATTACTGTAAATCATAGAAAAACCTTCACAGGGATAACCGACAATGATCGTGCATCTACTATTAAAGAACTTGCATTACTCTGTAAAGCTGGGAAACAAAACGAATTTGGTAAATATTTCCGTGCCCCAGGACATGTAACTCTCCTTAGAGCTGCTAAGGGCCATGTTCGCAGCAGAAAAGGACATACTGAGATGAGTATAGCTTTAATGGAGATGGCTGGACTTACCGAAGTAGCTGTATGTTGTGAAATGATGGACGACAAAACTGGTGGGTCCCTTCCTACAAAAGATGCAAAGAAATATGCTGAAGATCATGGCTTAGTGTTTATGAGTGGTGCAGATTTAATAGAGGCTTATACTGAATATAAAAAGAATAAATAATTCTATTTTTATTCTACCTTCCTTTTCTTGTTAGTAAAACGATCTATAATCTCATTGAATTCAATATAATTATTAAATTTCGGTTCTTCTGCTAATTTAATTATTTTTTCAATGTCTAAACAATTTTCAACAGTTTTCATAGCGTTTAAACAAAAATCATCTAGTTTAATTTCAACCTCCGGCATATTTCCCCTTTCTGTAAGGCGGATCTTTGGGATAAATGTTAAAAAATCTGTTTTCGTTCTGTCGTTTATGAATTTTGATGTAGATTCCGCGATTCCTTCATCATAAATTTTGTTTAATATAATCCCTGCTGTATTTATGCCCATTTTATCCATCATTTCAACATGAGCAACCACATCTACTGCTGCTGTTTCAATACCTCCCTTGTTACAAGGAGAAACCATAATAACTGGGATATTTGCGGCGATTGCTATCTCAGCAGATGAAAAGGGAACCTTTTTATTAAGCATACCTGTAAAAATACTCATTACTCCCTCAATAATAACAATATCGTAAATATTTTTCTTTATATCTTCAAAAACTTCTTTTAAGTCCTTCCATCCTAGTTCACCTATTTTTATGGATGAAAAATTCTCCATCCTTTCTTTATTAAGATATAATGATGGAACAATGTCCCGGATATCTGGACCCACCTTAAGAACACCAACATTATATCCCTGTTTTCTAAGAGCGCCTACAATTCCCGTAGTAATAAATGTTTTACCAGAGTCCGAACCCGTACTAGCAATCATAATGATCTTTGTACTTGGTTTATGGGTTAAATTATTTATTTCCCCTGAGTTATCAATTTTTATTCCGGTTTCAACACCTATTTCCGTTTTAATCTTGTTTTTAAGTATTTTGTTGGCATTTTTAATTTTTAAAATATCATTTTCATTTGCATCTACAAATTTAAGGACATTACTTACCAAATCAGGATTTTCATCCAATGCCCCGTGAACCATCAAACCCGTTACATTACCTTCATCGTTTCGTACTCCAGAAAGTATCTCTCTTGGATCGTTAGCATAGTTAGTCCTCTTTACTAAAGATTTTAGTATTGGTTTTGCATCTCCTGTAATATTTCCATATGTGTGACAATGAAAACCCGTAATCTTTTTCCCAATCATACCATCTGTTAGAAAAGAATCTTCAATTATTTTTGCCTCAACACGGTCAGTGCCCACCATGGGAGAAAATGATATATCAAGTAAACCTAAACCTTCCCTATTTATCGGACATGGAGATTTTCGACCGATGTCTGTTTTATTTGCTAAAAACTGGAATCCTGAACACATACCAAGTATGAACTTTCCCTCGGTGCCCATCTTTATGATCTCTTTTTTAAGCTCTTCACTAACACTTTGAGATTCTATTATGCTTCCACCAGGAATTATCAAACCATCTAATTCCTTATGAATTTTTAATCCGTTTATCATTCCATTGTTTCTAACTATGTGTGTTGGTAGATTTCCAAAATCTTCAAACATTGGCAATGTACCTTTAACATAGAGAAATCCTATTTTTTTCATCTTGGGTATGTTTATATATCCTAATATTAAATGTTTTCATTTAATTAAATATTATGGATTTTAAGGGCTTTTTTCAAGAGTTTCAAGTTCAATGCCCTTGGTTTCGGGGAAGGTCCAAATAAATATTGCAACACTTAAAGCAAAAATTGAACCTAGGAATATTCCACTGCCAAGGCCATAGTCTGTTGCTATTAAAGCAATTAATATTGGAGTTAAAAATTGTCTTCCCCGGGCTATATTGAACCCTGAACCCATAGCTGTACATCTTATTTCAGTTGGGAATAATTCAGAAACAAGAGGGCCATATCCTCCATAAATTCCGGTCCCTATCCCCACTATAAACATGAAAATAAATATTAATGGTTGATATGTAGCTATGTTATTCCAGAATAATGATATCATAACCAAACCAACGGCCATGGATATTGCAAATCCTGAAAATGCCAGTCTTCTCCCAAATCTATCTGCTATATATCCAAATGATAAAAGGCCGATGATTCCACCTACTTGATTAACAATTATCCAAACAGAAGATTTGGCTATGGAAATATGTTGCTGTTGTAGATACGTTGGAAGCCATGAATAGGTAAACCAATAGGCTGAACTTCCTAGTATGGCCAGTAATAATACTTTTAAGAAAAATTTTCGGTACGGTTTATAAAATAATGTTACAAATTCATTTCTTTTATTAATTAAAGAGAATTTCTATTTACTTGATTTTTGTATTTAATTTATATTAATTTTTTTTTGTAAGCTATTTAGAGATTTGTTTTTGTTTTTTTATGGTTAAATTTCTTATTTTTAATCTATATTTTGTTTATTTT
>Ga0224559_1000176_pt1 | contig 43063 bp, 31 predicted proteins | sample 714S33034metaG_FD_180676 | JGI IMG/M metagenome (GOLD analysis project Ga0224559, IMG submission 180676) | Peat soil microbial communities from Stordalen Mire, Sweden - 717 S3 30-34 | ecosystem: Environmental > Terrestrial > Soil > Wetlands > Peat | place: Sweden: Norrbotten County, Stordalen... | reverse complement strand
GTAGCTTCTCAAAAAGTGGTGGCAGGTTGCGCGGCGACGTGTGTCGCCCGCACGAAGGCGCGCTCTTTTATGATATCGGGTAGGGGCGGGATCTGTTTCGCACCGAGCAGGCGATCCTTTAGATAGGTCCAGAAGGAAATGCCAAGTTTGCGACAGGTCTTCTTCAGGCTGGCAAACGTGTCGCGACAGCGGCGGCCGTCTTCGCTGCGGGTGCCGCCGCTGATCTTGCGACGTTTTACGTACTCGCGGATGTCTCCCTCACTCAAATTGTTGTGCAATGGCAGCTCGGGACGCTCAAGGACCAGCAGCAACTCGGACTTGTTGTGGGCCATTCGTTTGAGCGCTAGGTTGAGCGAGGTAAAGCAGGTCTGGGTTGCACACAGATCGTCGAATCGCTTCTCCAGCGCTTGCTTGGCATCCTGTGTGGGCGCGGCCTTGTAGGTTTTCAGATCCCGATACAATTCCCAGACCGCGGTGCGAACTTGTTCGAGAGCCGCGCGTTGCTCGTCGTTGAATCCAAGCAGCTTGGCCAGTACGCGCTCAGCGTGGATCCAGCACAAGGCGTGGCATAGCACATTGAACTGGCCAGCATCATCGCTGACAATCGCCAATCGGGGATTGAGACCGTGCTCCAGTACCGAGCCGAGCAGCGCGCCCTCGGTGGCAATGCGCACGTGACGGTCCTTCCTGATCCCCCACGCTTTCAAGGCCGCCTGCCAGGACGTCTTGTCCACAAACACCTTCCCCTGTGCCGCAGCCAGCTTCCCCAGCTGCTCCTTTGGCAGATTTTGCGCCACCATGTATTCGAGCGCCTCGCCGTTCAACACGTAGTCGCTGTGCCCGGCCCGCAGAAGTTCCAGAAAGTTCACCCGGCTCTTGCTCTCCGTGCTCTGGAACCACGCAAACCAATCGTTGCCAATGTGTGTGCAGTAGCCGTTCTTTCCTTGGTGCCGCGCTCCGGTGTCGTCTACATGAATGTGGTCGGACACGCGCAAGCCAACCCGAAGAATGTCGTCCTTCTCCTGGTGGAATTGCTCCTTGCCCTCGGTGATCAGACGATGAAGTTCGCCCGCTGACATCGTCACGTCCCATTCGCGCAACTGTTCCAGAATCAGCGGCTCGGTCACTTGGGCGTGATAGTATTGATACAGAATGAAACTGCGCAGGGTTGCCCCGAAGTGCCCGTCGCCCACTTCGGCTGGCAACTCACCCGTGATGATCTTGCCCTCTGGTGTGCGCCACTTCGCTACCCGGTACTGCGTCGTCTCAACTTTGATGGCCAGTTCCTGCACCACGTAGTCGGTATAGCCCTTGAACCGACTCCCGGGAGGCACATCTTTCGCCGCAATGACCTGCGTGCGATCGATGCGCCTCTGACTGCTGCCCCGGCCCAATCGCTTCCCAGGGTTGTCCTTGCGCTCCTGGCGGGTCAGGCGAGACGGACCAATCGACGGTTTTCCCTTCTGTCCCTTGAGCCGAGCCACCTCGTCCCGCAGCGCCTGGTTTTCTTCGCGCAGCCGATGGAGCTCTTCCCCTTGGATCGCGATAATCGCGAGCAGGTCATCGACCCACCGGGGGCGTTCCTCCGGCGGCGGCAGATTGGGCATTGGCGGCAGTGTCATCGCGAGCGCCACACCACCATGCCCCGCCGCCTTCCCTCGTCAAGAATTCCACCCTGCCACCACTTTTTGAGAAGCTACGAGAAGCGCGATCAACGCCTCGGTGGTGATGGGTTTTTCGCCGAAGAGGCTGGCCGCGCGCAGGACGCGGCGAACATCGGATTCCAGGCCCTCGAAGCGCCCTTCCACCGCGGCGTAGATGGCGTCGGGGATCTGGAGCCGCTCGCTGGGGGCGCTGGCCGCCAATTCCTCGAGGAAGCGTGGATTTCCCTCCCAGCGATCGAGCACGGATTCCTCGATCTTGCGCGAGATCGAGGGCAGCCAGTAGCGAAGCAAGCCTGCCCCGTGCTTGTGCGCCAAGGGCCGCACGCGCAGGCGCTGCACCGAACGGTCGCCCCATAGGCCGGGAAACTTGTCCTCGATGTCCTCGCGGCCCACGCCGACGACCATGATGGGTTTGTCGCGCAAGAGGTGGAGCATGCGGTCGATCAGATCCAGGCTGGGCCCGTCGGCCCATTGCAGATCCTCGAGGACAAAGATGAGCCCACCTCCGTTGCAGTGGTTCGCCAGCCATGCCGCGAACGCATTCTCGACGTGCACGCTGGACTTGTCCTGAATGTCGACGCCCATGGCGCGCAGCACGGGCGCCAGGGCAGGATAGCGGCGTTCGTCGCGCAGCAAGCAGCCCCGACCCACCACCACGGTGGGAGCCGGGTCGGGGATGCCGCGGATGAACTCGCGCAAAAGCCGCGATTTGCCCAATCCCGGGGGGGCGACGATGAGCACGGGACGGGCCGCCTTCTCGTGCAGGATCTCCTCGAACACCGAGACCAGCGATGCCACATCGCGATTGCGGCCGAGAAACGGGCTGGCCCGATCGCCGATTTGGCGCGGGCGTTCGATCTCGGTCGCGCTGGTTTCGCCGAGCAAGAGCGGCCAGCCTGCAACGCCTCCGACGGTGTAGCGCGAGGGCAGAAGACGGCGCGTGGTCGCGTCGATGCGGATGGTGCCCGCGTCCTGGTCCTCCATCAGGGTAGGAAGACGATCCATCAAGCGGCCCACCGGAAGTCGGCCGAGGAAGGTCGCGCGTCCCGTGGCGATGGCCAGCTTGGCATCCGGCTCCAGGGCGCGCAACGCGAGCGCGGCCGATGCCAGTTGAATGGCTTGCTCTTGAGCCGTGGAAACCGTGGACGCGGTCATCAGCAGCGCGCGGTTGACCAGGCGATCCATCTCGCAGGCGAAACTGGCGAGCACGCGCCGGATCTCGGCGAGGCGGGCGTCTTCTCCGCTCTTGCCCGCCTGTCCTTGGACTGGCGCGGGTGTCGCAGCGGCTTTCGCGGTTGGATTCTCGTCTGTGGACGCACGGCCTGGAAGTGACACCAGCATGGCGCACGCGAGGTGTTCCTCGATGTCGCTGATACTGTCGCGCTTGACCAGCGGGGGCGGCGTGTTGGCCGTGCTCTCGGCCGTGATCCCGCCGAACTGACGCACAAGTTCCGCGAATCTCTTGGCCAAGGGCTCGGCCGAGGTGGGTCTGCACCCGCGATCCGGGGCCAGCATGGAGTGAACCAGTTCGCACAGGGCGGGCGGAACGTCGGCGCGCAGGGATGCGATCTCGGGCACGTGCCCCGCGCATACCTTGGTCATGACCTCGATGGGTGCTTCGCCGGTGAAGGGCGGGTCGCCGGTCAGAGCCTCGAACAAGACGCAGCCCAGGGAGAAGATGTCGGCGCGGCCGTCCACGTCGGCGCGGCCACGCGCCTGCTCGGGCGATGTGTAGAGGGGCGTGCCCACCGTGGAGCCCTTGCGCGTTAGCCGTTTGTCATCGATCAGCCGTCGCGCGATACCGAAATCGAGAACGCGGATCTCGGTTAGCTTGCGTCCCACGAGGAAGATGTTGCCGGGCTTGATATCGCGATGAACGATGTGGTGGGCGTGCGCGACGGCCAAGGCGTCAAGTACCAAACTTGCGACATGCGCGGCCGCGACGGGGCTCAGGGTACCGCGCACCAGGCGGTCTTCCAGGGTTTCGCCTTCCAGCCATTCCATGGCGATGTAGGGCGAACCGTTGGGGGTCACGCCGTGGTCGAAGTAGCGCACGACATTGGGGTGGGAGAGTTCGGCCAACACGCGCGCTTCTTGGTCGAAGCGGGCTTGTTCGATGGTGCTGCGCGAATGGAGGATCTTGAGCGCGATCAAGGTACCGCTTTGGCGGTCGAACGCCTGGTACACGGTCCCCATGCCGCCAATGCCGGCTTGGTTCTTGATTTCATAGCGCTCGGTGAAGCGCGCAGAAGTTCCCCGTGTGCTCGGAGCCACGACATATATTATCGGCCCAAATCTCCAACGCTTGAGCCCCGAATGCGTGCTTTGGCCCTTGACGTGCTTTCACGATGGGATAAAATCTCTTCATCAGGATTAACTGATGGATGATCTCGCAGAAACAGTTGAAATCCTGCGCCTCTTTTCTGATTCGACAAGGGCGCGACTTGCGGCCTTGCTGGGAGAATGCGAGCTGACGGTGGCGGAAATCACCCAAGTCACGGGCCTGCCGCAGTCGCGCGTGTCCACGCACCTCGGAAAACTGCGCCAGGCCGGGGTGCTGCGCGACCGCCCGCACGGCACGTCGACGTACTACACCGCCAATCTCGAAACCATGCCCGAACGGATTCGGCGGGTGTGGGATCTGATGGCCGAGCATCGCGATTCGCCGCTCGTGCGTGACGATCGCGTGCGCTGCGAGGAGGTTCTGCGCGCCCGCGACAAGGCGGGAAGCTGGGCTGAATCGGTAGCCGGACAAATGGATCGCCACTATTCGCCCGGCCGCACCTGGGAAGCGACGATGCTGGGCCTGCTCAACTACGTTCGCCTGGGCGATGTGCTCGACGCGGGCGCGGGCGACGGGACCACGGCGTCCGTGCTGGCTCCTCGCTGCAGGAGCATGATCTGTCTCGATCTCAGCCCCAAGGTTCTCGAGGCCGCCCGGCGGCGGCTGTCCGGCGTCGGCAACGTTAGCTTCGCGCTGGCCGATATGCACGCCTTGCCTTTTCCCGACGCCCACGTCGACCACGTGCTCCTGCTGCACGTTCTGACCTATGCCAAAAATCCCGCGCAGGTTTTGCGCGAAGCCGCGCGTGCGTTACGGCCGGGCGGGGATCTCATCATCAGCACCCTGGCCCGCCACGAACATCCCGACGTCACGTCTCCGTATGGCCACGTCAACCAGGGGTTTCGCCCGCAGACCTTGCGTTCGTGGCTGACCCGCGAGGCACATCTTCGTGTCGAGCATTGCGAAGTGGCGTCGCATGAAAAGCGTCCACCGCATTTCGCGGTCATTAGCGCCTTTGCTCGCAAACCTGCTGGTCCCGCCCACGCATCCAAGGAACCGTCATGAACCGTCAAGAACGTATTGCCTACCTCCACGAAGCTCTGCGCCAGCGCATCCTTGTCATCGACGGCGCCATGGGCACGATGATTCAACGGAGGGGATTGGGCGAAGCCGATTTTCGCGGCCAGCGCTTCGCTAAGCATGGACACGAGCTGCGCGGAAACAACGACGTGTTCGTGCTCACCAAGCCGGATATGGTGCGCGAGATCCACGGCGCCTACTTAGAGGCGGGCGCCGATATCATCGAGACCAACAGCTTCAGCTCCACGCGCATCGCCCAGGCCGACTACCGACTCGAATCGGTGGTCTACGAACTGAATGTCGCGGCCGCCGAGGTCGCCCGCCAAGCCGCCGACGCGTGGACTGCGAAGACGCCGGACAGGCCTCGCCTGGTCGCGGGCGCCATCGGCCCGACCAACAAGACCTTGTCGCTTTCTCCGCGAGTCACCGACCCGGGTTTTCGCGCTGTCACCTTCGATGAAATGCGCGAGGCGTTCGTCGAGCAAGTGCGTGGGCTCATCGACGGGGGTTGCGACGTCGTGCTGGTCGAAACGGTCATCGACACGCTCACGCTCAAGTCGTGCCTGTGTGCCATCGAAGACGTCTTCGCCGAAAAGAAGCTGCGCCTGCCGGTCATGGTCTCGGGCACCATCACCGACAAGAGCGGACGCATTCTGTCGGGCCAAACGCTCGATGCGTTCTACACGTCGATTGCGAACGCACGGCCGTTGTCGGTCGGGCTCAACTGCGGCGGCGGTGCCACGCAGGTGCGGCCGTACATGGTCGAGCTGGCGGAGATGGCCGCGTGCCATGTCAGCTGCTATCCGAACGCGGGGCTGCCCAACACCATGGGCGGCTACGACGAAAGCCCGGATCTGACCTCGGGCCTGATTCGTGAGATGGCCCAAGCTGGCCTGCTCAACATCGTGGGTGGCTGCTGCGGCACCACGCCGGATCACATCCGCGCCATCGCGCAGGCCGTGGCTGGAATCGCGCCGCGCCCGCTGCCGACACGGCAAAGCAGCGACTTGCGCCTAGCCGGGCTCGACACCCTTGTCGTGCGCTCCGACTCGAATTTCATCATGATCGGCGAACGCACCAACGTGGCCGGTTCGCGCAAGTTCGCCAACCTCATCAAGGCCGGCGACTTTGCCGCCGCGCTGGCCATCGCGCTCGATCAGGTGCGCGGCGGAGCCAACATCCTCGACGTCAACATGGACGAGGCCCTGCTCGACGGCGAGAAGTCCATGACCCAATTTCTGAACCTCATCGCCAGCGAGCCCGAGATTGCGCGCCTGCCCATGATGGTGGACAGCTCGAAGTGGTCCGTCCTCGAAGCTGGGCTCAAGTGCTTGCAAGGCAAGGGCATCGTCAATTCGCTCTCGCTCAAGGAAGGCGAGGCCGAGTTCCTGGCCAAGGCGCGCCTCGTGCACCGCTATGGCGCCGCGGTGGTGGTCATGGCCTTCGACGAGCAGGGGCAAGCCGTTACCGTCGAGCGCCGGGTGGAGATCTGTCGGCGGGCCTATCGTTTGTTGGTCGAGCAGGCCGGGTTCGACCCGAGCGACATCATTTTCGATCCCAACGTCCTGGCGGTGGCCACGGGCATGGAGGAGCACAATGGCTACGCCAAGGATTTCATCGCCAGCATCCCCGCGCTCAAGGCGGCCTGTCCGGGCGTGCGTATTTCCGGCGGCATCTCGAATCTGTCCTTTTCGTTCCGTGGCAACGATCCGGTACGCGAGGCCATGCACACGGTCTTTCTCTACCACGCCATCGCGGCCGGGCTCGACATGGGCATCGTCAACGCCGGACAGCTCGGGGTTTACGCCGACATTCCCGCCGACCTGCGCGAGCGGGTCGAGGACGTCGTCTGGAATCGCCGGCCCGACGCTACCGAGCGGCTGATCGAAGTCGCCGGCCAAGTGAAAGGTGAAGGCAAGAAGCGGGCGGAGGATCTGGGCTGGCGAGATGCGACAGTCGAGAAGCGCCTGGAGCACGCCCTTGTCCACGGCATTACCGATTTCGTGGTAACCGACGTCGAGGAAGCGCGACTGAAACTGGGCAAGCCCATCGCCGTCATCGAGGGGCCGCTCATGGCCGGTATGGGCGTGGTCGGCGATCTCTTCGGCGCGGGCAAGATGTTCTTGCCCCAGGTGGTGAAGAGCGCGCGCGCCATGAAGGAAGCGGTTGCGCACCTTCTGCCCTTCATGGAGGCCGAGAAAACCGCGACCAGCAAGCCGCGCGGCAAGATCCTGCTGGCCACGGTCAAGGGCGATGTGCACGACATCGGCAAGAACATCGTGTCTGTCGTCTTGGGCTGCAACAACTACGAGGTCATCGATCTTGGCGTGATGGTTCCTTGCGCGAAAATCGTCGACACGGCCGTGGCCGAGAAATGCGACATCGTGGGACTCTCGGGGCTCATCACGCCGTCGCTCGACGAGATGGCCCATGTGGCGGAGGAGCTGGAACGGCGCGGGCTGAAGCTGCCTTTGCTGATCGGCGGCGCCACCACCAGCCGCGAGCACACGGCAGTGAAGATCGCTCCGCGCTACCAGGGCAGCACCGTGCATGTCCTCGATGCCTCGCGCGCGGGGCCGGTGGTGAGCGCCCTGGTCGACGACAAGCAACGCGCGGCCTTCGACGAAAAAAACCGCGCCGCCCAAGCCGAGGCGCGCGAAACCTTCGCGAACAAGCGCAAGCGCCCGTTGCGTTCCTTCGCCGAGGCCAACGCGCAAAAGTCCGCTATCGACTGGAAAGCTAGCGACATTCCCACGCCGTCATTTCTCGGCAGGCGCGCGATCGACGAGCAGCCTCTCGGCGATTTGGTCCCCTTCATCGACTGGACCTTCTTTTTCACGGCGTGGGAGCTGCGCGGAAAGTTCCCGGCGATTCTCGAACACCCGAAGTACGGCGCCTCGGCGCGCGAACTCTTCGCCGATGGCAAGAAAATGCTCGACGAGCTGGTGCGAGGGAAGTTCATCCGCGCTTCGGCGGTCTATGGTTTCTGGCCTGCGGCCAGCGAAGGCAACGACATCGTGCTCTTTTCGGCCGAGGATCGAACCTGCGAAATCGCGCGCTTTCCCATGCTGCGCCAGCAAGGCGGCGAGCCGCCCTACCGCTGCCTGGCCGATTTCGTGGCTCCGCGCGAATCCGGCCTTCTCGATCACGTGGGCGCCTTTGCCGTGACGGCCGGACTTGGCGTCGACGACGTGGTCGCCAGGCATCAGAAGGCCCGCGACGACTACAGCGCCATTTTAGTCAAAGCCCTGGCCGACCGCTTGGCCGAAGCGTTCGCCGAAATGCTACATGCACGTGTGCGCCGCGAGTGGGGCTACGGTGCAGGCGAAACGCTCACGCCGGAAGATCTCATCGCCGAAACATACCGCGGAATTCGGCCCGCCTTTGGCTACCCCGCCTGCCCCGAGCATAGCGCCAAGGACAAACTCTTCCAGCTCCTGCAGGCGCCTTCGGTGGGCATCACCTTGACCGAGAGTTTCGCCATGCTGCCGGCCGCGAGCGTGAGCGGGATCTATCTTGCCCATCCCGAGGCGCGCTACTTCGACGTCGGCCGCATCGGCCGCGACCAGGTTGAAAGCTATGCCATTCGCAAAGGCGTCGATCTGCCCGAAGCCGAACGCCTGCTCTCGCCCAAGCTTGGTTACTGAGAGGGAATCGGTCAGCGCAAGGCGGCCTTCGCCGCCCGGTAGTCGCCTTCGCGGAGCGAGCCGCTGCGAATGCAGCGCAGGTTTCCATCCGCCGACGCCAGGAAGTGGATGGGGATGGGCGTCGAAGGATCCTTCAAGTAACCCTTGACCCACTCCTCGTAAGCGGATTGGGAGACCACACGCGCGACCTTGCTGCCGGAGACCTCCTTGTGCTCGGCAAGGAATTTGTCGAAGGCCTGGGCATCATCATCGAGCGACAGGAGAAGAACGTCGACGTCGACGCCGTCGGCGCGCAGGTCGCGTTGCCACTTGAGCAGCAATGGCAGTTCGCGTAGGCACGGGCCGCACCAGGTAGCCCACAGGTTGACCCAGACGCGCTTGCCCTTGCTCAGGCCGACCGGTGTGGGCGGCTTGGCCCCAGACTGCGGCGCCAGGGGCGGCAGGGTCAGGCGCGGCGCTGGATCGGCAAAGGCGCTGTCGCACCAGTGTGAAACCGGCTCGGCAGTGGCTTTGACCGCCTCGTAGCGCGACGAGGAGGCGAGTGCTTCACGCCTTTCGTTGCACGCGGCCGAGGCCAGCAGCACCGCGTACAGGGCGGCGTGTGTTAGAGCCGACAATCGATCCATGCGATGAAGGCGGAGCGGTTCAGATCCGCGGTGTTGCATGGCTCGCTCGTCCGCGACCGCTGCCATTGGCAGAACTGGCGGTCGAGCTGGGCGAATTCTTTACCGAGCCAAAGCAGACCGACCTCTTGGTCGATGTCGGGATCCTGGAACTTGGCCTTGATGTGGTCGAGCACGACGTTGCCGCGGCGGTGGCTGAGATCGCGATTGTGCTCCACCGAACCCTCGGGTGAAGCGCGCGAAACCACGAAGAAGTAGGAGGCTCCGCGCCGGTCGGAAAATGTCTTCTCCAAGAGATCGGCGGCCGCGACGTCGAGCTCCGCGTTGTCCTTGTCGAATTGAATGATGGCGGCGCGCTGGGCGAGGGGTTCAAAGAGAGCGTTGAAATCGCCTCCCGACATTGCGGCCACCTGCCGCGCTTGTAGGGGCTGGCACCCGCGCGAGCTTCCGCCGGAAACCAGGCCGCAGGAAACCAGGACGCGCTTGAGAATGACCTTGAGATCGCCGGTGCAGTAGCTCATGTCCGAGGCGCTGGCCGTGGCGACTTCGGGCGTCTTGCTCTGCGTGTCGGCCAAGCGGCTGGCCGCAGCCCGCGTCCACGACGCAACCGGGAAGCCGACCCCGACAAGCGCGACGATGACCAGGGCGATGTGGGCGCGTCCGAAGTTCATGGCCGCACCTCCCCGCCGGCGGCGCCTTGGGCAAGCACCCGCGCCAGCACGAAGTCAAGCCCGAGGTCGGTGTCCTCGTCGGGCAGCTTCTGGTTGCGCACGAACAATTGCGGGGTCAGCACGGGCAGGGAATTGGCGACGATCCAGCGCAATCCTTGATTGATGCGGTCGCGGACCTTGGGCGTGCCAAGGCAGGTCGCCAAGGCGGGAAAGTCCTGCTTGATGCGCCCGTAGATGGCGGATTGGCCTTGCCCGCCGAGGGCGCGCAACTCGGCCTGGTGTTCGAAGGCCCATTCGAGAACGTGGCTGGCGCGGTCGCCGGCGCAAAGAAGTGCCTCACTGACCGCGCAGGCCCCGGCGTGCAACGACTCGCCCACCATCCAGTTGCATTCCTTGTCGAGGGGAAAGAGGACGAACTTAATCTGCAAATCGGCACCCAGGCCGCTTGCCGCCAGGCGTTCGGAAAAGCCTTTGCACGCGGGACACAGCGGATCCAGCACCTCGATGGCCGGCACCTTGCCGCCCCCGCGCATGTCCAGCATGACGCCGTATTTGTCCTCGGGGTGGCGCAAGCCCGAGGTGTGCAGCAGCGACTCGTTGTAGGGGGGCTTGAAGGCCAAATAGATGAACACGGGGAAAATCACCAGGGCCACGCCTTCGAGGAAATAGAATGCCCACAAACCAAATCGCGAGGCCTTGCCTTGTGGCGCTGGCTCCGCGGGGCTGGTCACGAGGTGGGCCGCGATGGCGGCCACGAACACGCCCAACGACGATCCGTAGACGCCGACACAGACCTTGCAGAAAGTTCCAATCTTGGTCAGGGAAATGACCGAATAGGCGATCGACGTCAACACCGGCAGCGCACTCGCCGCCACCATGAACGAGGTTTCGTTGCGGGAAACGCGCGAACGCAGGCTGAGATCGATGGCGCGGAAGAGCAGGAAGACAAACACGCCCAAGGCGGGCAGGGCGATGGGGATCCCGCCCCAGGTCAGGTCGCGCAAGACCGAAGAATACGGGCTCATGAGCACGGCGTGGCAGCCGGAGGCGCCACTGGCGTCGCGCGCGCCGAGGCCGGGCACGATGGAGCAGGTGATGGCGTGCACCTGGCGATCGAGGTGCGCGATGAAGTCGAAACACGAGACGCCCGCGAAGGCCACGCCCGCGCAGGCAAACACGGCCAGCAAAATGAGCGACTTGCGCGGGAAGGTGGCCCGCGGTTGGCTTTCGGCAGGATCGTGCATGTTGTGGGGAACCATATGGCACATGCGCAAGCTAGGTCCAGTTCATAGCGCGGGCTTCGCCCGCAACCCGAGGCTTCAGGCTTCAGGCTTCAGGCTCTCTGGTCGAGAGCGCCGAGCAGCTTGAGCTTCGCTGGATCTTGACTCCTGCCCATGCACCATAGTGTGCGGCCTGCAGCCTGGAGCCTGAAGCCTGAAGCCTGAAGCCTCATGACGCGACTGCTGAAAGATTCGTCGCGCCACGCGAAGAATCTTGGAGGTCGTGGATCAGTTGGGCTGAGAATCACGAGCCAGCACGCGTTTCACGCCGCGCGCGTACCGGCCCGTAGGATGATCTCGGTGATTTCCGCCGGGGCCCCCAGGCGCATGGGCGGGCCCCAGAAGCCGGTGCCGCAACTCACGTAGAGTTGCGTTTCGCCGATGCGGTGAAGCCCCCGAATGTACGGCTGCTGCAAGCGGACCAGGGCGCCCCAGGGCCAGATCTGTCCGCCGTGCGTGTGCCCGGAAAGCTGCAAGTCGACGCCGTGGAGCGTGGCCTCATGAATGGCTATTGGCTGGTGGGCGAGCAGGACCACGGCGCGCGAGGGATCGCGGCCAGCGAGCGCCTGCGCGACGTTTTCAGACGGGCCGTCGTTGGGGAAGCGCGCGGCACCGTGGTCGGGGACGCCGGCCAGATCGAAGCTTGCTTGTTTCGAACCGATGGCGACGCGCTCGTTGCGCAGCACGCGGATGCCCATGCGCGCGATCTCGTCCATCCAGGCGCGGGCGCCGGAGCGGGCGTAGTACTCGTGGTTGCCGGTGACGAAGAAAACGCCGTGGCGGGCGCGCAACTCGGTCATGGGCGCCAACACCGGGCGCAATTGCTCGACGGTGCCATCCACCACGTCGCCGACGATGGCGATGACATCGGGCGCGAGTTGATTAGACTCGCGCACCACATGCTCCACGAACGCACGCCCGAGCAGCCCGCCCACGTGCATGTCGCATAGCTGGACGATCTTCATTCCGTCGAGAGCGGCGGGCAAACGATCGAGGGTGATCTCCACGCGTTTGACCGTGATCGTGCCTTGGGTTGCGCGCACGGCCGCGGCGGTCACGCCGAAGAGGGCGGTCAAGGCGGCGCTGGCGAAGAGCCGCGCCGTGAACACGCGGCGGGAGGCATCGACGGCGCCGACAGGGCTGCCCCAGCGTTCAGCCAGGATCATGCCCAGGCGCACGAGATCCATCGCCAGGAGAAGCACGACGAGGATGAACATCATGCCCATCCACACGAAGCCCGGCCAGGCCAGAACGCGGCCGAGGGGTGGCAGCAACCGGCCGGCGAGCATGGTGGCTACCACGAGGAGCGCCAAGCCCACCAGGCTTGCCGTGGCCAGCTGGCGGGGGACCCCGGAAAGCTGCGTGTCACGCACCAGGCGAGCCCAGAAATAGTAATGAAGCCCGGCAAGGATGGCGCAGGCGACGCTGAGGAGAAGGACGAATCCGAGAATGCGAGACAAGTTCTAGCTCGGGCGGGATCTTACGGTGGAGATGGCGAGCGGGCCACGCCGGGCAGGTTCATGGACCCCGGTGGGCGACATCTACTCCGTCTATTCTGTCCACGGCGAATCGAATTCGCCCTCGGGCGTCCGCACGTTGTCCACGGCAGGGGCCACGGCGGGCACGCTGTCTTCGGCCGCGCCGCTGCCGGGATTTTCCGCGGCAGTGGCCGCGAAATTGTCCGCGGCGAGCTCCGCGCTGGCTGGGACCGGCTCCTCGGCCGGTTTCTCCCATGCCGAAGCATGCCGTCGTTTCGCTGATTTGAGCTGGGAGTCGTCAGGGGGCAGGACTTGAGCGGCAGCGTTGATGATGGGGCCGGCCTGTTCGGGCAGGTTTCGCCGATGCGGCTTGAGCAGGGCGCGCAGCATGGTGCGGTGGTGAAGCAACAGCTTTTCGGCCGGCAAGTCGGGAGTTCTCTCTTCGGCGCGCGCCCGGTTGACTTCGACGTAGGCGTTCCAGTCCGGCGTGTTCCAACTCGGTTCGAGGGCATCCACCGCGTGAGCGTCCATGGCCAAGCGCAGCTGGGTCAGGTGTTCGAGGAAAATGCGAAACGCCGGGCGCATGGTGGCCGACACATCCGGGGGAAGCCCGTCGCGCAGCTGGCGTACTTGTCCGGTCCAAGCCGCGATTTGGGCGCCGCAGCGCTCGGGCCCAAGCCCTGCCAGGGATGGCACTGCATCTTGAATTTCCCTCTCCAAGGCGCGCAGCTCTTCGCCTGGTGTGGTCGGGCGAGGTGGCGGTGGCGCGGCCGTCATGGGGATCGGCGCGGGCAAGGGCAGTGCGATTTCCTCGGAAGCCGGGCGCAGGAGTGCGCGCAGGCGAGCAGACTCCTCGTCGCGTTTGATCTGTTCGGGATCGCGCGGCGGTGGCAGGGGGCGGACCGGCGCGCGTCGCCGGATCTGTTTGCGCGCGCGTGGCGCGGTCGCTCCGTCGGGTGAGAGTGCGGCCGTTCTCCATGGCCGCGCGCCCGCGCCCACTCCAGGGCCGGGCAAGCGGCGCTGCGCGAGGAGTTCGCGCAGCCGCGTTTGGATGGTGGTATCGAGGCCTTGCAGTAGTTCTTGCACGTATCCAGAAACAAGTTGGCGCTGGTCATCCGCAGCGCGGGTGTGAGTTCGTACGCCGTTCCCCACGGCTTCTTGGATCCGCGGCAGCATGGAGGCGAGCATCAGCTTGCCGCGCTCGATGGTGGCGCGTTCGATGGCAGCGAGAAGCTGAGCGGTGAAATCCGAGACGATCCCGCTCACGGAAACCGGCTGCTCCGACGGCCAGGGGAATGAGCGTTTTCGGGTGCGATCGCGAGAAATCGTCGTGCGGTCCAAATCTGCCTTTCATCGGCAAGTAATGCTTGCCACGGGTGGTCGTTGATCGGCGGTTTGTTTATCACACAGGCTAGGCGAACGCAGCCCGAGTTGAACCTTGCGGTGCATTCGCGAGATTCGCCGCGCCATATCTGCGTGAGGCGCGACGGCGAGCCGATACGTACTGGATACGACGAGGAAATGCTTTCGTCGTCCTCGGCTTGCGACGCACCTGTTACAAGGGTGTAACGCGGACCCGGCAAACAAACCGCTATGGTTGTCTGCGCTTGAGGTGCCGACATCGAAGGCGTGGCTTCCGTGCGCGAAGGAGTCACACGCATGTCACAGTATTGCAACCGACGGTAGGGATACTGCCCCTCGCCAATGGCCGCCGAAGCAATCAACAAGGAACGGGTGCTTGTCGTGGAAGACGAGGCCGACTTGAGCAGTTCGCTCGCCTACGCGCTGCGGGCCAATGGCTACGAAGCGCAGGTCGCGGATCGAGGCGAGCTGGCTCTTGGGGCGCTGGAAGTGTTCCGGCCCGACCTGGTTCTGCTGGATCTTATGTTGCCTGACATGTCGGGTCTGGAGATCTGCCGTCGGCTGCGCAAGGCTGGCAGCACCAACCAGCCGGCGGTCATCATTCTGTCGGCCCGCGCGCAAGAGATCGACCGCGTGGTCGGTTTCGAAATCGGCGCCGACGACTACGTCGTCAAGCCCTTCAGCGTGCGCGAGCTGATGTTGCGTATCGAGGCGCGCCTGAAGACCCGCAGGGCCGTGGTGGATGTCGGAGTGGAACAACTCTCGACCAGCGTCGAAAAATCGGGCCAAATATTCAATCTGCGCAACCTTCGCGTGGACGAGTCCGCGCACCGCGTGTTCGTGGACGACAAAGAGGTTCACGTCAGTGCCCTGGAAATGAAGGTCTTGATCTTCCTCTTTCGATCGCCGGGACGCATGCGCACGCGACGCGAGTTGCTGACCGAGGTGTGGGGCTATCATCCCGAGGTCGCGAGCCGGACCGTGGACACGCATATCAAGCGTCTGCGCGACAAGTTGGATACCGCCGCCGATCTTCTGCAAACCGTGCGCGGCGTCGGTTTTCGCCTCGCGGATCCGGCCCGCCGGACCGGTCACGATGAGGAAGTCGTGCTGCACTCCGAATTGGTGCATGAGCCTCGTCAGGCCAAGGGCGCGAACGGCGTCAAGACGCACTGAGATAGATGCATGGGCGCGCGATTCTCTGCATTCGGGTATCGCCGGATGTGCCGCCGGATGCGCAGCTGGATGTCGAGTCCTCGGATGCAAGGGCGAGTTCACGAATGTTGCAATTCCGTAACGGAGCCGTTGCCGAGTGTTAGCAAACGAGGAACAAATTGCCCGCTATGTTCCACGCGCCGCTCGGAGCCGTCCGAGCTGGTAAACGACGATGGAGGGACCGATCAATGACCCAGAAAAGACACCTTACGATTGTGGCGACCCTAGCACTGGGATTCGCCACGGCGGCCGCCCTGCCGGCAGTCGCTCAGACGACCCCGGCATGCGATGACGCCACCATTAATCCCAACCCGGTCTACATGGCGGGCAGCAGTGCCATTGAACCGACAATCATGCAGCTCGCGGCGCAGATCAAAGCGAAGCAGAACATTTCGATCGTCTACAATGCCATTTCGTCATGTCTCGGAGTCTCCAGCGTGACTGACAACACCTATGTCTTGACCGGCACGGCCGACTACTTTGCAACCGACGCCAGTGGGGTGGTGACGAAAAATACCTGCACGTTGCCTGCGGCGACGAAGGCTCTTATCGGAGTCTCGGACGTTTTCTACGACTCGTGCCCGCCGAATTCGCCCCTTCCCGCCACGCTAGGCGAGTGGCAGGGGCCGGTGCAGTCGATGCTGATCGTCGTTCCGAAAGTCAACGTCACCACCACCGCCATGTCGTACAAGCAGGCGGCGGCGATATGGGGCTGTGGAGCCAAGGGCAATCAAATCCCGTTCACGGACAAGAACGCGATTCAGCAACGCAGCGCCACCTCTGGAACCCAAATCATGGTTGCTCGAGCCATTGGCGTGCCCGAGACCGCTTTCATAGGCACTTCGAACTCGAGCAGCTCCGCTCTCGAGACGTCCCTGTTGGGCGTGGCGGATCCACAGACGGCCATTGGCATCTTGGCCGCCGATTTCTACGATGGCCAGCGTAGCAAATTGAACTCGGTCGCCTTCCAAGGTGTGGGGCAGACCAAAGCCTACTACGCCGACTCCGACGCCACCGCGGTCGACAAGAAGAACGTGCGCGACGGTCACTACGTCATCCAAGGGCCGGTACACTTCTTCACCGCGCTGACGGCAGGGCAACCTTCCGCCACGGCGCAGAAGGTGATCAATTGGGTCACCGGAGCGTCGCCCATCGATACGGCCGACACCAACAACACCAGCTACATTTCGACTGTGGCGTCGCTGGGCGACGTTCCCCAGTGCGCGATGAAAGTCAAGATCAACAAGGACGGAGGCCTTTTCTCGCCTTCCACGCCAACGATGTCCTGCGGCTGCTTCTTCACCAAGGCGGTGAACAAGTTGACGGCCGATCCGGCGGGCTGCGTGGCCTGCACGTCCAGCAGCACCTGCACGGGTGGGAAGACCTGCCAAACCGGATATTGCGAGTAGCCCAAAGGAGAAATGACTCATGAAAACTTTCAAGATTGCAACGATCGTACTCGCACTCGGTTTCGCGGCTGGCATCGGCTGCGGCAGCGATAGTGGCTCTTCGACCGACGCTCCCACGATTACTGGTGGAACCGGTGGCGCCCTGGGCCCGGATGGCGGCGGCGCCGGCGGCGCTGGTGGCAGCGCGCACCTCGATGCCGCTCCCGTCGGTGGCATGGATGGCTCCACGTCTCCTGACGTCCCGCTGTCAACGGGCGGCGTGGATGGTGGTGGCGGAGCCGATGGCGGCGCTCCAATGATCGATGCTCCGGCAATTGATTCGTCGAAGGTTCCGGATGGTGGCGGCACCGTCGTCGATACTTCTGGCGGAGAGGCCGGCCCAGTAGTGAACAACATCTGCACCGGCCTCACCCCCGCTGCCTGCGACCTGGCGATCCGCACCGCCGCCGTGGACAGCACGGTCACGGCGCAGGCCGTGAACGACACGACCACGCCCGCCTACTCTGTTTGCAGCCAGTAGACCCTAGACCTTCGAACGAAAGAAGTACGCGGTGCATAGAGATGGCTCTTCGACGCACGCCCGGACCGTCCGGTGCGGGTCACCATGTCCTCGCTTCCGGAAGGCTGCGCTGCCGAGTCTTCTCGGCGTGCTTGCCATTTTCGTTGCACCGTCCTTGGCGCTTGGGCAGGAAACATCGCCTGCTCAAGTGCCGAGTCCCGTTCCCGAGGCCGAGGTCGCGGTCGCGGTCGCGGCGGATGCCCGAGCGGCGGCGTTGGAGGCACAACTTGCCAAGCAGCAAGCCGATCTCGCTGCCTTGCGCGCGGATCTAGAGCGCCGACTGGACGAAGAGCGCGCCGCACGTCAGGCCGCCGAAGCCAAGGCTGCGGGCGAGGTCAAGGCGGCCGTGGATGCGGCCCTGCAAGACAACCCCAGGGTCAAGGGATCCGACGGGCTGACCCTTTCGGGCTTCATTCAGTCCGATATGTACGTGAAGCAGAACTCGGACGACCAGCTCAACACCTCGACCGGCGCTCCCCTGAACGACGACCGTTTCATGCTCAAGCGCCTGCGCCTGCGCGCCAGCATCGACCGGCGCTACTTGGCGGCCATCGCCGAGCTTGACGCCAACACCACCAATGGGCCGCAGGTCAGGCCCATGAATGTGGAAGTGACGGCAAAGCTGCCGGGGGAGCGCGTTCCCCTTGTCGCGGCCACGGTGGGCATTTTCAAGATCCCTTTTGGGTTCGAAATCGGTCAGGCCGACTATGACCGATTGTTCGCGGAACGAAGTAACATGGAGCGCGCGCTGTTCCCAGGCGAGTATGACCTGGGGGCGCGCATCAGCGGTGGTTGGCGATTTGTTCGCTACGCGCTGGCCGTGCAGAACGGCGAGCCCATGGGCGAGAGCACCTTTCCCGGGCGCGATCCCAACGCGGCCAAGGATGTGGTTGGACGATTGGGCATGGTATCGGCATTGGGCGGTGGCGTGGATATGCAGGCAGGCTTTTCCGCGCTGACGGGCAAAGGTTTTCATCCAGGCACGCCGCCCACCAAGCCGACCCTGTCCTGGTCGGACACGAACGAGAACGGCCGCGTCGACACAACCAAACTCATTTCATCGCCGGGAACCTCGGGGTTGCCCTCGCAGAACTTCAGCCGAGGCGCGATCGGGGCCGACATCCTGGTGAGCGCTCAGACATCGACATTGGGAAAGACCACCGCCTACGCGGAGATCCTGTGGGCCAACAATCTGGACCGCGGCCTCTTGCCGGCGGATCCCCTGGGGACGCTCGGGCGGGATATGCGCGAACGGGGCTACTACCTGGCGTTGGTCCAGGATGTGGGCAGGTACTTTCAGGCGGGTGTTCGCTACGACTTCTACGATCCCGACCTGGACAGCACGGACCGCCAGGCCGCGGTGGTGCTGCTGTCGAGCAAGGCGGTGTCGACCTTCGGCATGGCCGTGGCCGCGCGCATGAAGATTGGCGGGCTGACCAATCGCCTACTCTTCCAATACGACATTAATCGCAACCACAATGGGCGTGACTTGGCCGGGCTTCCCACCAATCTCGCGAGCAACGTTTTCACCATGCGCGCTGAGGCGGTGTTCTGATGCGCAAGTGGGTCGTTCTCGTTGTCGTGCTGGCGACGACCGCTGGTGCTTGCTCCGGAGCCAACCCGAGTTCGGGGCAAGAAGCGTACATGCGCGTGCAGAGCGCGCAGTTCATTTCGGGAGGGATCGACACCACCACGCAGGGCAAGCTGCCAATTGTGAGTTCGGTTAGCACGCAGAGCAATGCTCTTTGGCCTGGTGAGGCTGGTAAGTCCATTTCTGGATCGGTTGGCCCAAATTCGACCGCGGTTCTGCTCGGACTGCTTGGCGATGTCGGCTACTGGGTGATGCCCGTCGGCGATCCGGACGTGAATACGACCGGCAACTTTACCTTTTCCTGCAAAGTTTCCTTTTCGCCGCTCACCCCGACTGGCGACGGGGGCAGCCTGACCTTGGTCGCGCGAGCAACAGACAAGAACGGCAATGTCGGACCAGCATATCTCGTATCCCAGACCATGACAGCGGTTCGCCCGGACGGAGCGCTGGTCATCAGCCTCGACTGGGACACCCAAGCCGACCTCGACTTGCACGTTGTTCTGCCTTCCACAGATGCGGGCGTGAACGAGATATGGTCGCGCAAGGCATCGGGTTTGCCTATCGGTACACCGGGCGCCACAGTGGATGATGCCAAGGCCGCCGGCTACCTCGACTTCGACTCCAATAGCCAGTGCGTTCTCGACGGGCGGCGGGTGGAGAACGTGATCTTTCCGACCACGGTTCCAGACGGACAATACATCGTCCGGGTAGACACGTTCTCTTTGTGCGGGCAAGTCGACGCGCAATGGAGGGTGCGGGTTTTCACCCAGGGCGCGGCTTCCCCAATTTTGCAAGCTTTCGGAGAGTCCACGGACACGGACACGCGCTTCCCGCACGGCCAAGGTGCCGGGGTCCAGGCGCTGGTCTTTAACTACAATCAGTAAGAGGAAGGTGACCCATGCTGCTTATGCAGAAACTCGTGCTCGTTGCTTCGACCGGTGCCACGGCGGTCTTGTACATGCTGCTCGCCCTGTCGGTCTTTTCGGTCGGCGTAGTGCTTGAGCGCTGGTGGTATTTCCGCAAGCGCAAGCTGAATGTCGTGGCGGTGGGCGACGGCCTCGAGAAGCAGCTGCGCGCCCACAACGTGGAGGCCGCCCGCAAGAGCTTGTCGGCGGTTCGCTCGGTCGAGACCGAGATACTAAACGACGCGCTCGCCTACTATGCGGACGGGCCGGATTCGCTGCAGGAAATCGTGCAGAAGGGCGTCCGCCAGCGCCGTAAGACCTTCGAAAGCGGCCTGCTGTTCCTGGGTACCTTGGGCAGCAACGCGCCCTTCGTGGGTCTCTTCGGTACCGTGCTCGGCGTCGTCGCCGCATTCAAGGAACTCGGCGCTGCTTCGGCGAACATGTCGGCCTCTTCCGGGGGCGGCATGGGCAATGTCATGGGCGGCATCGCGGAAGCGCTCATCGCCACCGCGATTGGTATCTTGGTCGCCATCCCCGCCGTCATCGCCTACAACCTGTTTCAGAAGAAGTGCAACGACATCGAGGAGAACACCGCCGCCCTCGCCAATCAGGTGCTGGCCGTGATGAAGTCCAAGAGCGAGTCGGGTGGCAAGGTGAAGTCGTCGGGCAAGATGTCGTCCATGGGCGAGGTTGACGAAGGCAAGGTGTCCATGCGTCCTGCCGAGGCGAATAGCTAATGGCTGGCGCGGTTGCAAGCTCCGGGCGCGCCAAGACCATCGCGGCGATCAACATCACGCCGCTCGTGGACGTGGTGCTCGTGCTCTTGGTTATTCTCATGGTCGCCTCGACCTACATCGTGGCGCAGACGCTGAAGGTTCACTTGCCCAAGGCGCGCATGACCGACGGCACCGCCGAGAAGCCCAACACGGTCCAGCTCATGAAGAACGGAGATTTGCGTTGGAATGAGCAGCCCGTGGGTGAGGCCCAGCTCGAAGGCCTCATCCGCACCGCGCTCGCGGCCGATTCCGAGATGAGCTTGGTGGTCAGCGCCGACAAGGAGGCGATGCACGGACAAGTGGTGCACATCATGGATCTCGCCAAGGTGGCGGGGGTCACCAAATTCGCCATCAACATTATGCAGGGTGCCGACCTCTAGTTGTTCCCGACCGAGATGCTTGGTTTAAGGGCTTAGGTGCTGTCATGAAGAAAAGTACGATGGCCGTTTCCTTCGTCATCCACGGTGGCGTCGCGATCGCGTTGCTGACGGCCTCGCAGCACCGTGCATCCGGCAAGAACTTCTTCGTGCAGATGACCGATGCCAAGAAGAAGGAGTTGAAGGACAAGCCGAAGGCGGCCCCGCCCAAGCCCAAGGTGGCCAAGGTGACTCCCCCCACCGAGCACAAAGCCGCGGCCATGCCCAAGCTGGCTCCCGTGAACGAGGCGCCGGTGCCCACCGCCAAGCTGCCCATCGCGCCCATCAACATGGAGGATGTGGCCATGAGCAACGAGGACATCGGCGATGCCGTGGCCATTCCCGTGATGCGCGCGCCGCAGGCGGCGGCCCCGACCAAGGTGGCTTCCATCGATTCCGAACAACGCAAACGCCGCGTCCATGAGATTGGTCCGGGTGGCCCGGTCGCCGAGGAGCACTGCACGGAGGAGCCCTCGAAGCCGGAGCCAGTGTTCAAGACCGAGATCGAATATACGGCGGCGGCACGTGCGGAAGGTATCGAAGGCAAGTTGAAGTTGAAGGTGGTGGTGGGTGGCGACGGTTCCGTCCTGTCCGTGGAAGTCCTGTCCAGTGTTTCTCCCGAGCTCGATGCCGCCGCGGTGGCCGCGGTCAAGCGCTGGCGCTTCCGACCGGCGATGGCCTGTGGCAAGCCCATCGCGGGAGGCACGTACGTACTCGCCCGACGTTTCGAACTGGGGGATTGATTGCGCCATTGCTGTATCTGGCTGGCGGCGCTCGCGCTCGCGGGGCTTTGTGTAATCCCGGTGCGTGCCGAAGAAGAGGCGGCGGTGATCACCCAACCGCCGCACTTGGTTCATTTCGTGCCGGCCGAGTACCCCAAGGACAAGCACGACGCGGGCATCACCGCGCAGGTTTTGCTCTCGATCGAAATCGGCGATGACGGCAAGGTCGGCGAGGTCGAGGTCGTCAAGAGCGCCGGGGCCGACTTCGACAAGGCGGCGGTGGATGCGGCGCGCCAGTTCACCTTCACCCCGGCCCAGTCCGGCGGACAGCCCATTCCCGTGAAGATCACATATCGCTACGACTTCACCATCGTCACCAAGATGGTTTCGGTGGGGCCGCAAGTGAATTTCGACGGGGTGGTTCTCGACCGCTTGAAGAAGACTTCCCTGGCCAATGTCGTGGTGAAGATCAAGGAACTCGATCTGGCCACCAAGACCGACGACAAGGGCGCTTTCGCGTTCACCGACCTGGCCCCCGGCACCTACAAGGTCGAAATCCGCCATCCGCGTCTGGTCACGGTTCTCACCGACGAGACCATCAAAGCCGGCCAGAAGCGCACCATGAAGTATTACGTCGAGGAGAAGGAAGAAGACGTCGACGAGGAGGTCGTGGTGCGTGCCGCGCGCATCAAGAAGGAAGCGGTGGAGACGCGCATTCGCACCGAGGAGGCGCGCAAGGTTCCCGGCACCCAGGGCGACACCTTGAAGGTCGTGCAGAACCTACCGGGCGTGGGGCGCGCCAGCTTCGGCTCCGGACAACTCGTGGTGTGGGGCTCCTCGCCCAAGGAAACCCGGGTCGTCGTCGACGGCGTGGAGATCCCGGCCCTCTACCACATGGGCGGACTGCGCTCGACCGTCAACTCGGACATCGTCAAGTCCATCGACTTGGCGCCAGGTGCCTATGGTGCGGAATACGGGCGGGGCTTGGGTGGACTCGTGCGCGTGGACCTCGCCCAGCTGCCGACCTCGGGCGTGCATGGCTACATCGCGAGCGACATCCTCGATACCTCGGGCGAAGTCGCGGTGGCCGCGACGCCGCGCTTGCGCTTCGCGGTCGCGGGGCGATTGAGCTACCTCGATCGGCTGATGCCCTTGGTAACCTCCGCCGACATCGGCGACTACTTTCCGATTCCGCGCTACGACGACTATCAAGTGCGGGCGGCGTTGGCCCTGCGCAAGGATGAGGAGGTGACGGCCACCTTTCTGGCCGCGGACGATCACCTGCAGCGAGCCATCCCGGCCAGCGACCCATTCGACCTGCGCACGGAGAACGACGACAGCTCGTTTCATCGCTTCTTGGTGACGTACAGTCGACTGTTCGAAGACGGTTCCAGCGTGCGCGTGACGCCGTCCATCGGCTACGACACCAATTCGATCTTGCAGACCTTCGGCGACACTACGACCGCGGTGCAGTCCAACACCTGGCAATACGCGGTTCGCGGCAGCCTGCGCCGCCGGGTGAGCCCCTCCGCGGTCCTTCTTGTCGGCATCGATGCGCAAGGCCGCAACGTGCAGCTCGCGCGCCACGGGTCGGTGAACCAGCCGCCGCGCGAGGGCGATATCGTGGTGTTCGGCCAGCGGCCGTCTTCCGAGGCCGCGCTGGACAATTGGAACGTGGAAACCCTTGGCGTGGCCGGCTACGCCACCCTCGACATGAAACTCGGCAAGTGGACGATTACGCCCGGCCTGCGGTTCGAACCGACCATGGTCCAGGGCGACCACCGGCTGCCCTACAGCGCCATTTCGGCACCCATTGGCTATAGCCGGCTCGATGTGCCCGCCAATCCCATCGACGTTCCGGTCCTTCGGGATTTGCCCAATCCGCGCCTGCAGGTTGCCTGGCGTGTGCTGCCCCGCCTGACCCTCACAAGCGGTGCGGGTGTTTACGGCCAGCCACCGGATCCCGAGGACATGTCGCCCGTGTTTGGCAACCCAACCATCACGCAATCGCGCGCCGTGCATCTGACCGTGGGATTCTCCTTCAAGGTGCGGTCCACGCTGACGCTGGAATCCGTGGCTTTCTACAAGAAGCTTTACGATCTCGTTTCCCGCAGCGAGAATCCGTCCCCGCCCGTGGCCCAGGCGCTGACCCAGGACGGTACCGGTCAGGTGCGCGGCGTGCAGGTGTTGTTGCGGCAGGAACTGTTCAAGGGCTTTTTCGGCTGGCTGACCTATTGCTACTCGCGCAGCGACCGGCGCGATCACCCCGATCTCGGCTATCGCTTGTTCGACTACGACCAGACCCACGTGTTCTCCGTGCTGGGCAGCTACGACCTGGGCCGGGGCTATGAGTTCGGCGCGCGCTTTCGCTACGCCACGGGCATGCCGCGCACTCCGGTCGTCGGTCAGTACCTCAACAGTTCGACGGGCTACTACGAACCCGTGTTTGGCGCCCACAACTCCATTCGTATTCCGGACTTTTATCAGCTGGATGCACGCATTGAGAAAGGCTTCGTCATGCAGCGGATGAAGCTGAGCACGTTCATCGACATTCAGAACATCACCAATCGGAAGAATCCCGAGGAGATCGCCTATAGCGAAGACTACAAGCAAAAGAGTTACATTATCGGGTTGCCCATCCTCGCGGTGGCTGGCGCGCGTTTGGAGTTTTAGTCGAGGATTTCGTCATGACCTCACGCAAGCAAGAAGGTTTGTTCGCTCTCGCCGCTCTCGCGCTTCTGGCGTCTTGCAAGCCCAGCTTTGGCCAGCCGCCGTACCTCATCACCGAGACGACGCTGCTCGCGGTGCGCGGCGAACCGCCCGAGGTCAATCCAGGGGCGAGCGTGACCTATTCGTTTCTGCTTGCCTCGCCGGATGCAACCGTGACAGGCGCCGATGCGATGTGGGACGTGTGTTTGACGCCGAAACCACCTTCGGAATCGAATGCCGTGGCGAGCGCGTGCACGGGCATCCCTGATGCGGGGGCGGCGTCCGTCGGCCTGACGTTCGTCGCGCCGGTTCCGAGCAAGGCTTGCCAGCTCTTCGGGCCAATCGCACCACCGCCCGCGGCTGGACAGCCTCCGGTGCGGCCGCGCGATCCCGACAGCACCGGCGGTTACTACTTGCCGGTTCAGGTCTGGCTGCCGAGCGCGTCCACGGGCGCAGTGTCCGGGTTCGCGCTCGAGCGCATCCGTTGCAATCTCGCCAACGCTCCCGCCGATAAGGTCCAGGAATACAACAGTAAATACCAGGCCAACAACGATCCTGGCGTCCAACAAACGGATGTCGTGGACGCGCAAGGCAACGTCTTGTCGCTCGACGCTGGAACACAAGCCGTGCACCCGGGCGATGTGGTCACGATTCAGGTGACATTCGCGCCCGGTTCCGCCGAGGTCTTTCCCGTATACAATCCGCAGACAGAAGAACTGGACGATCAAACCGAAAGCCTGCACGTCTCCTGGTTCATCACCGGCGGGATTTTTGAGCACGACCGCACCGGTGTCGCCGCAGTCGACGCGGGCGACATCGCCACCTCGACCAGCAACCAGTGGACCGCGCCCACGCAACCTGGCACCCACGTCCTGTGGATCGTCCTGCGCGATTCGCGCGGAGGCACGGACTACAAGTCGTACAAGATCGATGTCGTGGCTCCGTAGACTGACCGCCCGGATCCAGCGTCGTCACGAATTCGCTATAGGTTTCCCGTTCCCTCGTTGCATGATCCGGGCAAGACGCTAGACGGAAGGCACCAGGAATGAAGCCCAAGGTTATCGAAACCCTGATTGCTGCGATTGACGTTGGGGCGAATGCGGTTCGCTTGGAAATCGCGCGCGGGTTTTCGGATGGCAGTATCGAAAGCGTTCACCAGGAACGCGATCCCGTGCGCCCAGGCGAGGGCTTGTTTCAGACCGGCATCGTTCCTCCGGATGTGGTCGATCGCCTGATCGTCGTTTTGCGCCGCTACGCCATCATTTGCAAACGTCACCAGGCGCGCGTGCGCGCGGTGGGCACCAGCGCCCTGCGCGAGGCCAAGAATCGCGAGGACATCATCCGCCGCGCCAAGCGCGAGGCCGGGTTGGAGCTAGAAGCCATCTCGGGCAAGGAAGAGGCGCGCTTGATGTGCCTCGGGGTGTTGTCCAATCGGCCGGTCAAGGCGCGCTCCTTGTGTATCGATATCGGCGGCGGCTCGACCGAAGTGGCCGGGGCGGTGGGCGACCAGCCGACCAAACTGTGGAGCGTAGCCATCGGTTCGGTACGACTGACCGAGATCTTCAAGAGTCATGGCGAGATCTCGCCCAAGCAGCTGCGCCTTCTGCGCGAGTTCGCGCGCGAGGCGGTCGAGGAATCCCTGCCCGCGGGAATTCGCGGATTCCCACGCGTCGCCTTGGGCAGCTCGGGATCGATTCGCACCGTCATCGCCTGCGCCGCCGCCGAGGGCACGGGCCACGCGACCGTCGAACAGATCTCGCATGCGGTGGAGAAGCTGGCCCGCATGGCTCCCGAGGAGCGCCACCGGCGCTTCGACGCCAGGCGGGCCGATGTCATCGTGGCTGGCGCCGTCATCCTGGAAGCCCTGACTCGTCATCTCGGGCTGCACGCCGTGACGGCGGTGGATCGTGGTTTGCGCCACGGCGTCCTGGTGGACCTCGTGCGCAGGCGCTTTCGCGACGCGGACGATTCCCCGTTGCTGGACGCGGCCCGGACCCTGGGCCGGCGCCTCTTCTTCGACGAGGGGCATGCCTTGCAGGTCGCCCGGCTGGCCATCGCGATGTTCGACCAGATGGCGCCGCTTCATCGCTTGCCCATGGCCGTGCGCCCATTTCTAGAGGCTGCCTCGGTCTTGCACGACATCGGACATTCGGTCAGTTACCAGAAACACCACCGGCACACCGAGTATCTGGTGCGCAACGGCGACATCCCCGGTCTCACGGATCGCGAACGCGACATCGTCGCGCGCATAGCCCGCTTTCACCGGCGCAGCCCTCCGGACTTGCATCACCCAGGAATGGACGGCCTAACTCCAAGCGAGGCGAGGTTGGTGCGTAAGCTGGCCACGATTCTTCGCGTAGCCGACGCATTGGATAGGAGCCACGCTCAGCCGGTAAGCAATTTGCGTGCCGAAATTCGAGGAAACCGCGTGGCACTCCGGCTCGCCGCGCGAGGTCCAGCCGACCTCGAACTATGGGACGTCGCACACGAAGCCCGTCTTTTTCGCCAGGTTTTCGGCGCCACGCTGGTGGTTACCGCGACAGCCGAGAGGCGCGTGGGGCAATCCAGGAGCAAGAGCAAGACAGATAGCAAGACAGATAGAATGATGAAAAAGTAGCCAAAGTGTCACAATTTGTTCGCAATAGCATTCTATAATCTCGCGCCTTGACTCCACGCAATCCAAGCAAGGAGAAACTCCCGGCGGTCGCCGAAACTGTCCAGCCCGTGGACCTGTTTAACCGCGAGCTGTCCTGGCTCGAGTTCAACGCGCGGGTTCTCGAAGAAGCGTGCGATCACGGCGTTCCTCTGGCCGAGCGCTTGAAGTTTCAGGCCATCGTCTCGAACAACCTCGACGAATTCTTCATGGTTCGGGTGGCCGGGCTCAAGCAACTGGTGTCGAGTGGCGTTCTGGAGGTCAGCGCCGACGGCCTTTTGCCCGGGGAACAGCTGGCGAGGGTCAGCACCCGCGTGCACGACATGGTGAGGTCGCTCTACCAAAACTGGCGCAGCCAAATCGCGCCCAAGTTGGCGCAGAAGGCGGGCATCGTATTTCTTCGTCCAAGCGATCTCTCGCAGGAGCAAAGCAAGACACTCGAAAGCCGCTTTGTTCGCGACATATGGCCCGTGCTTACGCCGCTGGCGGTGGATCAGGGTCACCCGTTCCCGGCCCTGCGCAATCGCAGCCTGAATCTGGCCGTTCTTCTTCACAAGGAGCGCCAGCGGGTGGCGCGCCGGCAAACCATCGTCGCCGTGGTGCAGGTTCCATCGGTGCTGGGTCGCCTCGTCGAGGTGACGCCCGCGGTGGACGGCCAGGCCGCCTTCATTCTGCTCGAGGATCTGATCGCCATGCACACCGGCGGGTTGTTCCCCGGCTTCCGCATGGTGGGCTGCAGCCCCTTCCGGGTGACGCGCAATTTCGACCTTTCCATCGACGAGGACGAGGCCGACGATTTGCTCAAGACCATCCAGCGCGAATTGCGCAAGCGCGAGCGCGGCCAGGCCGTGCGCCTGGAAATCGACAGCAATTCTTCCGCGGAGATCGAGGCGTTCCTGCGTGGGGCTTTGCGCCTGGAGCCTTCCGATGTGTACCGCGTCGATGGTCCATTGCGCTTCAACGACCTGACCTCGCTCACGACCCATCCCAATCTGCGCGATTTCCATGATGAGCCGTTCGTGCCGCAGTCCGTACCGCAGATGCGCGAAGGCGAGATCTTCAATGTTCTCGCCGAGCACGATGTATTGCTTCACCACCCCTATGAGTCCTTCGATCACGTCGTGGATTTCGTTTCCGAGGCCGCCGACGATCCCAACGTGCTGGCCATCAAGCAAACCCTCTACCGCACCAGCGCGGATTCGCCGATCATCAGCGCGCTCATCCGCGCGGCTGAAAACGGCAAGCAGGTGACGGCGGTCGTGGAGATCAAGGCGCGTTTCGACGAGGGCCGCAACATCGCCTGGGCGCGCGTGCTCGAGGAATCGGGCGTTCACGTGGTCTACGGCTTGGTCGGATTCAAGACCCACTGCAAGGTTTCCTTGGTGGTTCGGCGCGAGCACGGAAGAATGCGTCGCTACGTGCACCTTTCCACTGGCAACTACAACCCCGCGACGGCACGCAGCTACGGCGATCTTTCCTATCTGACGGCGCGCGAGGATTTCGCCGACGATGCCGGCGCGCTCTTCAACCTCATCACCGGCTATTCGGCGCCACCGTCCTGGAAGCGATTCTTGGTCGCGCCGCTTGGACTTAAGGAACGCATTATCGATCTCATTGCGCGCGAAGCCGGCTTCGGCACGCACGGACGCATCATCGCCAAGATGAACGCGCTCGTCGATCCGGACGTGATCCAGGAACTCTACCGGGCTTCACGGGCTGGCGTGCGTATCGATCTGCTCGTGCGGGGCATTTGCTGCCTGAAACCCGAGGTGCCCGGACAGAGCGAGAACATCCGCGTCGTGAGCGTGGTCGACCGCTTTCTCGAACATGCCCGCATCTTCTTCTTCGAGGCTGGCGGCAAGCAGGAAATCTACCTCTCGTCCGCGGACTGGATGCCGCGCAATTTCGTGCGCCGGGTAGAGGTGATGTTCCCCATCGATGACAAGACGATCCGCGATCGCATTCGCAACGAGATTCTGGGCACCCAGCTCACCGACAACGTCAAGGCGCGCAGGCTGCAACCCGACGGCAGCTACCGCCGGCAGGTCGCGGAGAAGGGCGCTGCGGTGGTGCGCAGCCAGGAGCAGTTCATCGCGCTGGCGCGCAAGCGCGCGCAATCCGTCGCTCCGGCGAGCACGCAGAAGGACGAGTCGTCATCCGGGCCGGTTTTCATGCTCGCCCGGTCGGGCGAGTCGCAGCTCAAGGCGGCTCCGGGCGCGACCCCCGGACCGATCTTGGTTTCGTAGGTACCCGATCGTACCGCTCTCCGTGCGCTAGAACGCGTAGACGCGCACGTAGTCGATAATCAAGTCCATTGGAAAGGCGTTCGCGGCGATGGCGCCGCCCGTGGTGCCGCCCAGCGCCAGATCAAGGACGATGTATTCCGGGATGGTGGCGAACGGCGAGGTCGAGACGAAGTTTTGGCTGAGGGTCGGAACTCCATCCAGCTGGAACTCGACGTGGTCGGAATACAAGTCGACCGAATAGACATGGAACAACACGCTGGCCGCGACGGCGTTCGGGAAGGCATACCTGTGGTTGCCGGTCGAACCGAGAGCCGTGGTACTCGCGTAGGCGGTTGTGTAGTACCAGCTCTTGTACTGTCCCCACTGCTCCATGAGGGCCAGCTCTCCACACATGGGCCAAATACCGTCGACTCCCATCATGATGATTCCCGGAACCGAGCCGAGTCCGGAGGGGAGTTTCGCGCTCACTTCGATGCGGTGGCCGGGACCCACGCTGAAGTTGCCGTTGGTGTCGATTCGCCCGGAGGTGTACAGGAAGTTTCCATACGGCACGTTGAGGGCGCGAATGACCAAATGGCCCTTCCCGTCTAGGAACACATTGTCCGTGCGGCTGGTGTACTTCTGCGTTTCGTTGTTTGCCGTGAGTGGATCCGAGGTGGCGTAGTTCCACATCGTCGGGTCGACGCCCGTCAACTCGGGGCCGTCGAATTCATCGGACCAAATCAACTTCATGCCTTGGTTGGCATCGGGATTCGCATGCTCGGACGTGGCATCGGACGCGGTACCGGGCAGGGGTCCTCCGTCCGCGCCGCCGGAGCCTGGCGTTCCGCCTGCGCCTAGGCTACCACCAGTGTAAGGTATTCCGCCCGCACCTGGGCTGCCGCCGCTGGCGGGCCATCCACCCGCGCCTGGGCTGCCGCCGCTGGTGGGCATTCCACTCGCGCCTGGGCTGCCGCCGCTGGTGGGCATTCCACCCAAGCTCCAAGTCGTCGGCATGGTCTGGCCACCTCGACCCGGGTTGCCGGCCGAGCCACCCGTTCCAATGGGTATTTCCGCGGTATCGACAGCTTTGGCGTCAGGCTTGCCAGTCGTACCGCCGTGGCCTGGCGTCTTGTTAGCGTCCGGCGGGTAGGCATCCATTGGAACAACTAGACCCGAAACGGTGCCGCCGCTCGGAACCGGGCTGTCGTCCGTGACCAAGCCAGAAAGCTTGACCTGGCAGCCACCCGTGACAATGAGAACGAAAGCAAGCAGAGCCGACGCGAGCTGTGTCGGGGTGGGCGTCAAGGGCACGCCCACAACCTCTTTCGCGGGGGTATGTCGAACGACTGGGCGCATATCGACGGCCATAGATATTCTACGATTGCTCGTGTTCTTGAAAGAGAAAATCGAGCTACTTTTTCGAGATAAATGGGGCAAACGTGGACAAATCTGCGGCGGTGTAGGTTGTCTGCCGTCACAGTGAGGCGCGGCAGGTGCGCGTGGGCAAACGCGAATGATTGCGCTCGCATTCGAGCGATCGAGCGCTCTTTCGCCATCTTTTCCGCCGTCACGACCGGCGCACTTGGCAACGGCTCGCGAGTCCATTCCCAAGTCTAGCAGAGGAAAGGCTACGCCGCTGATCGGTTGCTACGTCCGGGCTGCACGGCAGTGATGAATCGCACGCTCTTGTTCTCGTCCTCCGCGCGTCGCAGGAGCCATTCGGTTTCGAAGAGCACCAGGTGGCGTCCCTCGACGTCGACCACGCAGCTCTGACGGCCAGGCAACTCGAACTTGTCGAGATTGAGGTCGGTGCCTTCGATCCAGCGGGCGAAACGGTAGGGCAATCGGTCGAAGCCGACGCGCACGCCGTATTCGCCGAACAGACGATGCTCGATGACCTCGAACTGCAGCACGCCCACCGCGCCCAGGATGGGGTCGCGCTCCAGGCGCTTGCGGTCGAAGAAAAGCTGCACGGCGCCTTCCTCGGACAGTTGGTCGAGCCCCTTCTTGAGTTGCTTGCGCTTGAGCGGATCGTCGAGGCGGACGCGCACGAAATGTTCTGGAGAAAAACGCGGAATGCCCGCGAATTCGACCGGCTCGCCATCGCACAGGCTGTCGCCGATGCGCAACACGCCGGGATCCCACAGACCCACGATGTCGCCGGAATAGGCCTCGTCGACCACGGTGCGCGTCTGGGCCATGAACTGCACCGAGCGCGAGAGGGTTAGAGCCTTGCCGGTGCGAACATGTTTGACTTCCATGCCGCGGACGAAGCGGCCGGAGCACACGCGCAGAAAGGCGATGCGGTCGCGGTGTTGCGGATCCATGTTCGCCTGGATTTTGAACACGAAGCCCGAGAAACTCTGCCTGTCGGGTTCCAAGGTTCCAAGCGAGGTCGGGCGCGGGCGGGGCGCGGGGGCCAGGTCGACGAAGCGTCCCAGAAAAGGATCCAGCCCGCAGTTGGTCATGGCGCTGCCGAAGAACACCGGCGTTATCTGGCCGGCCAGGAAGCGATCGCGGTCGAAGGCGTTGCCCGCGGTGGCCAGCAATTCCAGATCTTCGCGCGCCTTGGCCAGGGTCTTTTCGCCCACGGTCTCCACCAGCTCGGGGTCATCCCAATCCGTCTTGCGCATGTCCACGCGCTCGGAGCGCAAGCCGCCTTCGGAGAGCAGAACCGCCTCGCGCCAGCGGTCGTACACGCCAGCGAAACTGCGGCCCGAACCCACCGGCCAGTTGGCGGGGCTGCACGCGATGCCGAGCACGCGCTCGACCTCGTCGAGCAGTTCGAAGGGATCCTTGCCGTCGCGGTCCATCTTGTTGATGAAGGTCACGATGGGGATCTCGCGCATGCGGCAGACTTGAAACAGCTTGATGGTCTGCGGCTCGACGCCTTTCACGCAGTCGATGAGCATGATGGCGGTGTCGGCGGCCGACAGGGTTCGGTAGGTGTCCTCGGAGAAATCGTTGTGCCCGGGCGTGTCGAGCAGGTTCATGTGGCGGCCAGCGTAGTCGAACTGCAACACGCTGCTTGAAACCGAAATCCCGCGCTGCTTTTCGATTTCCATCCAGTCGCTGGTGGTGTGGCGTCCGCCGCTCTTGGCCCGCACCGAACCCGCCATGTGCAAGGCGCCGCCGTAGAGCAGGAGCTTCTCCGTAAGCGTGGTCTTGCCAGCGTCCGGGTGCGAAATGATGGCGAAGGTTCGCCGGTTGGCCACCTCCGCGCAAAGGCGTTTGTGCTGCTCGTCCATCGGGTGGGCAGCGTAAGGTAGCAGGTGGATACGCGGTTGGCGTTGCCTTTTTGCGCCACCGGCGTGCCGTCGTGGGTGACATTCCCCACGGGAGGTGTCCACGCAACCGGGGGCAAACGCGCTTCCTTCTGGCAACCCCATTCGGTCCGGGGTTAGATAGCGACCGCTCCGCACGATGTCGCCCTTCTTCAAATCGCTCGTCGACGTTCTGTCGCAACGAAGCTTTCGCTCCGCTACGGTCGCGGTGCTTTGTGCTGTGGGAACGGCGATCTTCGCCGCCGCGGTCGGCACGCACTATCCGTTGAAGGACTGGCTGTTCTGGAGCCTCCTGCCCCTGTGGTTGTGGTGCGCGCTGCTCAATGCCGCGTGGTTGTCGTTCGGCCATCTGGTAGTCGCGCGCTGGCTTCGTCTCGACCACCTGCCCACGCTCGAGAAGCTGGTGGTGAGCGCGGCCGTTGGCATGGTCGGATTCGTGATGGCGATGTACGCAGCCGGCGCGGTGGGGCTTTTCCGTCCGACGTTTGCGTTGGCCTTGCCCGCCGTGATGATCATGTCCGGCGCTCGTCCGCTGTGGCGACTTCTGCGTCGCACCTGGACCTGGCATGCGACCGCACCGGCGCGGCCGAACGCGCTCGATGGTCTCGCCGTGGCGGTGGGCGTGGGCTGCGTGGTCCTGCTCTACTTGCAATGCCTGACCCCAGCCGCGCTCAACTACGATTCGCGCTGGTATCACCTGACCATCGCCCAGGACTACGCAAACGCCGGCCGGCTCATTCCCTTCCCGGCCGACTACAACAAGGGATATCCCCACCTGACCAGCATCGTCCACACCTGGGGCTGGTTGCTTCCTGGGCTGACCGATCCCTTGCGCTGGATGCTGGTGCTGCAAACGGAATTCAGCATCGTGCTGTGGACCTTGGCCGGCGTGGGCGCCGCCATCGCATGGCTCGTGGGTCGAACGCATATTCGCGGCGCTTGGGCGGCGTACTTTCTTTTTCCAGGGATCTTTGTCTACGACTACAACGTCGGAGGGAGCGGCGACCACTTCGTCGGCTTTTTCGCCATTCCGCTGTTCCTCGCGGCCGTTCGCGCGGTGGATCTGTCGCCGCGCCGTTCGGTCTTGATCGGCATCCTCGCCGCTGGAGCCGTGCTGGCCAAGTTCCAAGCCGTCTACCTGATTGTTCCGGTGGGGTTTCTCCTCGGGATACGCTGGCTCAGGCTGCAAACCCGCCAGATGCGCGCGAGCGATTCCTCGCACCACCCCCGGCTCTGGCGGGGGCCGCTGCTCGTGCTTGGCGTGGGATTGTTGTTGATCTCGCCGCATTTTCTAAAGAACTGGGTCTTCTATGGCAATCCCATGTACCCGTTCATGGTCGACCTGTTTCCGGGTACACACCCGCGGCAACCCGATTCGGCGCTGCTCGTGACCAACCTGCTCTCCGACGATCCCATGAAGCCCAAGGGGACGTTTTTCGTGCGCGCGGCGGATGCGCTCAGTCTCGCGTTCACCTATTCCTTCAATCCACACGGTTCCTCGACCAAGAACTTTCCCGTGCTGGGATCGCTCTTCACCCTGTTGCTTCCGGTGATTCCGTTTCTGCGCCGGCGGCGCCTCTGGATTGGAGGGCTTATAGGCTTCGGCGCCGTCCTGACCTGGGCCTCGATCTACCTTATCGATCGCTACACCCACGCGTTCATTCCCCTCCTTGCGGCGGTGGCCGGGGCGACGATTATCTGCGCATGGGAGCTCGGCATCTTGGCGCGGGTCGGGCTGGTTCTACTGGTGGGCATGCAGATTGTGTGGGCGGGCGACGCGCCGTTTTACTCGGCCTTCGACCGCATCGTCGACTCGATGGACATGATCCGCAGCGGCTACGAGGGGCGGGCCAATACCCGCTTCGACAAATACCTCCGCAGCCAGGTGGAACTGTCCAAGCAGTTGCCCGCCCATGCCGTGGTGTTGTTTCACAATTCGCGCCTCAGCCTGGGTGTCAATCGCCCCGTGCTGCAGGATTTGCCGGGATTCCAGGGACTCATCAGCTATCGCGAGGTCAAGAATCCACGCCAGCTTTGCCAGCTCTACCAGTCGCTTGGCATCACCCACATCGTGCACGAGCGCGGGGTTTGGCCGGCGTTCAGCAAACAAGAGGAAGTTGTCTTCGCCACCTTTCTGCAGAGGCATGCCGGTGGGGCCTACCGCGTTGGCGAGTACGAAGTCGTCGCGGTGCCGGGCGAGCTGCCACCGGACGAGCCGCCTTACCGCGTGCTAAGTCTGGGCCTCGGCGGCTATGGGGATGGGGTCTACCCGGTCGAGAACATGGGCACCTACGATCCGTTGCCGGATCGGTTCAAGAACTACGCGGCACCGGCGAATCCGACCACGGTGGAAGCAGCGGGCGCGTCCGAGGTGATCGATCACGTCGACGTGGTTCTGCTGGGAACCGGCGTGACACCGGCGGGCGTGCTTCAGACCGCCTTGCAGGCTGATTTCGTGCAGGTGTTTTCGTTCAGCGGCCGCTTCAGCGTGTACGTGCGGCCCCGGCCACGGGTGCCTCGCTAAAAGGCCTTCCGTGACGTGCGCCCGCGCACGACGACCGGCCAGGCGGGAGATAGTCCGATGGACGGCGGTTTCCGAAGACGCGCGATAGGGTACACTGCGGCCCATGGTTGGACGAAGCCATGGCGGACGCCCTGCCCAAACGCAACGCCTTGCCCAGGCGACGGGCTTGGAGGCGTGACGGGGATGTTCCGCCGTCTCTCCAAGAGAAGCCTCGGGCTGCTGCTCTTCCTTGGCGTCGTCGGCTCGATCAGCACCGCCTTCTGGATTGGTTCCGTGCGCCTGGTTCATCCGCGGTTGTCGGTATTGCCAGCGCTCCTGGGTCTTGCGCTTTGCCTGGCGCTCACGTCGCTCAACCTCGCGGCCCGCTGGCTACGCTGGCATTTTCTGGTTCGACGCTACACGCGCAGCATTGCCACGCGCGACAGCCTGGCGGTGTATCTGGCCACGTTACCCGCGATCATCACGCCGTTTTTCATCGGAGAACTCGTCCGCGTCTTGATTCTGAGAAAACAATCGGGCGCCAAGGCCGCGCCCCTGGTCTGGGTCTGGTTGATCGAACGCATCCTGGACAGCGTGGTTCTGCTTTGGTTCCTAGTACTCGCCCTCGACGTCACCCTCGGTCTTGCGCTGCTGCCCATACTGGTCGGCATCGGCTTCTTGCTTTTCCGACTCTTGTTGGAGGATCGGCGCGCGCGCCATGTGCTCACCACCTGCTCCTTGGCCTTGACGGCGACGATCGTCGCCTGGATTCTTCCCGCCCTGGCCCTGCTCGCGATTCTCGGGCTTTACTCGCAGGTCGTGCCGTTCGCGGTGGGCATGCGCGCGTTCGCGGCGGGCACCCTGTTCGGAGGAATCAGCGGTCTGCCGCTCGGCGTTTCCATCACGGGCTCGACCATGATCAAAGAGCTCGTGGCGGCCGGCGTCGCTCCCGATGTGGGCGTGCTCGCGATTCTCGTCCACCGCATTGGAACCGCCTGGTACGCGGTTTTTCTCGGCGTAGCCGCGTTCGTGTTTTGGCGGCGGCGACTGGCCAACATCCTGCGCGGGGGCGCGCCCGGCCACTTCGACGAGATCGCCCACGAATATGAAGAGCAGATCCCGAAGCACGTGCGCGACCAACTGCTCGCGAAGAAGATTGGGCTCATCGAGGGGCAATTGGCCAAGCTGGCGATTGATCACCCCGGCGTCCGTCCCGGCGTCGGACTCGATGTCGGTTGCGGGCAGGGCTGGTACCTCGGCGCTCTGGCCAGGGCCGGTCATCGCATGATCGGGATCGACTTCTCGGGCGGGCAACTCACGAAGGCGGCGGCCAACCTGCGGCAGGAAAATCTCGACCCCGCCATACTTCTGCGCGCGGATGCCCAGGTGCTACCTTTTGCCGACGGCACGTTCGACTTCGCCTACAGCATCAACGCTTTTCACCACCTTCCTTCCGCCGAGGCACAGGCCAAGGCATTGCGCGAGATCGGCCGCGTTCTGCGCCCTGGCGGCACCTTCGTGCTCCACGAGATCAATACGCAGAATCCGGTCTTTCGCCTCTACGTCGGCTACTTGTTCCCTCTGCTCAAACAGATCGACGAGGGCATCGAAAAGTGGATTCTTCCTTCGCGGCTTCCCGTCACCGCGGGCGCGACCTGGCAGCCTGATATCGCGTATTTCACCTTTACGCCCGACTTCGTTCCCAGCGCCATCCAGCGCGCGCTCAATCGCGTCGAACGATTCCTTGAGCGCTCGGCTTTCCGGCGCTACAGCGCGCATTACCAGGCGTGCTTGGTGAAGGACAACACAGAGAACAAGGAGCACCCGTGAAGTTTCCCCATCGCCCCAGGCACTTCGTCATCGTCGCTTCCGTGGTTTTTGCGGTGTCCTTGCTCAAGGGTATGCGCATGCCCAATCTGTGGTCCGCGACGCACATGACGTTCAACTACAGTCAGGGCTTCATTCGCCGCGGCCTGTTCGGCGAGATCCTGCGCATCGTCGGTGGCCAGCATCCCTACAACTACAATCGGCTGGCGCTCATTGCCGCCGTGATGCTCGCGGCGGTCGGCGTTGCCGTGGCCATCCTCATCAAGCGCGCACTTCGGACCGATCTCGAAGATCTCGGGTTCAAGGCCGCGGTGCTGGTGTTCGCGGCGTCGTCGGGCATCGTGACCCTCGCGCACTTCATTGGTTACCTCGACTATGTGGGTCTGTTGCCGGTACTCCTCGTGATCTTGATATCGGCCCGCTCAAGCAAGCGGTACCTGATCTTCTTCTTGAGCATCCCCGTCCTTCTCTTTGTGGCGTTCGTTCACGAGTCGCAGATCTTGATGTTTGCCCCCACGCTGCTGTTCGCGATGATCTGTCACATCGTGAGCCAGTTCGGCCGCGGCGATCTTTCTCGCCGGACGAAGTTCCTGCTCGTGGCCAGCGCGACCCTTACATTCGTCGGAGCCTTCGCGACCTCCACTACTATCGGCATTGTCGGCACCAAGAGTCCGGAGGTCATCAATGCGTTGCAAGCATCGGTCGCCAAGGTCGCCAACTTCTCCGTGCGCGGCGACGGGTTTGAAGCACTTTACCGACCGGTCAGGGACAACATCTTCAAGTTGATGCCGTGGTTCTGGAGCGCTCCGGAGAACAAGACCTATCTCGTCCTATCGATGCTCTCGGCGCTCCCGGCGATGGCGTTTTTGCTCTTCTACGGCATCCGCATGATCGGTCGTCTGGGCTTGCCCAAGCGCGTGCGGCTCACGCTGACGGCCGCCTTCGTCGCCGCCACGCTCGCGCCCGTCTCGCTCAATTTCATGGGATGGGATACCACGCGGTGGAACGCCATCAGCTTGATGGCGTCGTTCTACTGCATCGCCACCGTCAAGTTGTACTTCTCGGCGAAGGTTCCCGATCTTCGCGTCGACTCGCCGACCGTGCTCACCCTGGCCGCCGTAGCCATCGTCCTGGGACTGTGCAGTTCCAATTACGACCGTTTCCTGTTCGATGGCTACAGCGTGCAGTGGTTCCCCTTCCAGGGACAGGTGAATTCTGTCATCGAAGTCCTCAAGGGACATTTCACGTTTCTGCCTGGTCGCTAGCTTTCTGGCAGAGCGAAAGACGCGGCCGCGGGCTCTTCGACGGGCCGTTCGGCGTTTCGTTTCTCGGCGTACGAGAAGCGGTTCTTAAGATTGTTGATGGGTTTCTCGAAGACATGCCAGGAGAGCATGGCAACTCCGAGGGTGACCAGCAGCCCCGCTCCGGCGTTGACCAGGGTGTGGTGGCCGAAGTATCTGCCCGTCCAGCCCAGGCAGTTGGGGTGGAAGAGATAGAGTCCGTAGCTGATTTGGCCGAAGTACGCGAAGGGTCGCAGGGCCAGCAGGCGCGAGGGCAGCCAATCGGGACGCTGCCAGAGCGTGAGTACCAGCGCTGCGGTGGCCACGCCCAGTGCGAGCGGCCCGAAGGTCGCGTACGCGATGCCGACGCCGGGGCGGCCGAGGTAGAATCGTCGCACGTAGAGCACGAAAAACGCGGCGCCCACGAGGCCGAGCCAGCGCAGGATCCGGGCGTCGACGCCGAGAAACCGGCCCTTGCGCTCGATGATGGCCGTGGCGATGCCAAGTCCCAAGAGGTCGAACTGCATGGGTGAAAGCACCCAGAAGTCGCGGTCCGAGCCCGCCCGGTAGATTGCGGCGCGCGCGAGGGCGACCGCCAGGATCACCCCGGCGAGCAGCCGCACCAGGGTCTTTTCGCGCGCGAGGAGCACCACCAAGGGCGCAATCATGTAAAAGTGCTCTTCGACCGCGAGGCTCCAGAAGTGGCCCTCGGCCACGCGGTTCATGCCGGCGAAGAAGGAACGGAAGTTGGTGAGGTAGGCGAGGTGCCAGATGAAGCTGCCGCGCAGGACGGGATCGGCCCTTCGCGAGAAAAGGACAAAAAGGGCGAGAATGGCGATGAACAGGTAGTAGACCGGGAAGATGCGCAGGGCGCGGCGGATGTAGAAGGTCCTGAGTTTCGCCCCGAGCCCGAAGCCGGGTTTCCGCTTGTCCTTGAGGCCGATCAGGATGCCGCCAATCAGGAATCCCGAGAGCACGAAGAAAATGGGCACGCCAAGGTAGCCGAAGCGGATGAAGGGCAGGTTGCTCCAGCGGCTCCATTGCAAAGCATGGAAAAAGAACACCAGCAAGAAGGCGACAAAGCGCAGGCCGTCGAGAGCATGGTTGTGGCTCTTGTCGGTGGTGGCGGCGCGCGGGATGGCAGACCCAAGCATGGCTCGGATGGCCGCACTTCTACCCGTTCCCCGCGCGAATTGCACTCTTCGGGCGCGGGTGGAGGTTCTAGCGACGCGCTAGGGCTTTCCGGTTTGGGTCTCGTATTTGGACGGACACTTGGTTTCGATGCGATCCGATTTGAGCGTTCCGTCGCTGCCCAGCACGCCAGCGGCGATGGCCTCGGCGCCGGGCTTGAAGAGATCCGGCGGGATGCCGTGAAAATCGACGTTCATTGTCGCGTGTCCGCGCGGCGGCTTGCTTTCCATGACGAAGTGGTAGTCGAGCGTGCCGGCCTGGTGCACGAGCGAGCCTTCGACCACGTTGCCGTGGACGCGCAGGCGCTTGCCTGACAGGCGCGCCTGGCTGTCGCGGGCTTCGTCCACATGCTTGTAGTATTCCGCGCCCTCGCCGAGCGAGGCCCACAAAAGGCCCGAGAGTGCGCAGGACACCACCGCCACGGTCAGCAAGATCTTCCACCCCGCGCGCCGCTTGGCCACGGGCTTTCGTGAAACCTCGGTCATGATGAAAATGTACCCTGCGGCGGTCCTGTTGCAACTCTCTTCAGCGTTCAGTCATTAGCGTCCAGTCTTGGCGATGGCCGCCAGATGGTGGAAATAGCGGTAAAAGAGGGCGATGCCGCCCGCGGCCTGCGGCCAGGCGAAACTCTCGTTGATGGCGTGGTAGCCGTCCTCGGGCAGGGAAAGGCCAAGCAGAACGACCTCTTTCTTCAGGATCTTGGTCATGGTGACCACGGCGCCAATCGACCCGCCCTCGCGCGTGAGCGCCGGCCGCTTGCCGAAGGTTTCCTGGGTTGCTTGCATGGCCGCCTGCAAAAAAGGACCTTTTGGGTCGGCAAGATAGGGCTCGAGGGCGGCGTCGAAGATGACCTCGGCGTCCGGGCACTTGCGCGCGACGAAGTTCTTGATGCGTCGGAAGATTTCCGCCGGCCGCTGATCGTTGACCAGGCGGCACGACAGCTTGGCCTCGGCTTCGTGGGGCACGATCGTCTTGACCCCGGGGCCATGGTAGCCGCCCACGAGGCCGTGAACTTCAAACGTCGGCGCGGTCATGATGGCCTCGCGCAAACGCGCATCATCCGCGAAGCGCAGGCTGGTTAGGCCGTGCGCCTTCTTGAACTTCCGGCTGGCGAAGCCCGAGCGCGCGAGTTCGAGCCGCTCGCTCGCGCTTGGCCGGCGAACCTCGTCGTAGAAGTGGGGAATGCGCACACGGCCGGTGCGGGCGTCGTAGCATTCGGCGATGAGCGCGGCGAGCTCCCCGACAGGATTGCGGGCCGCCCCGCCGGTGGTGCCCGAGTGCACGGCTTTGTCGCCGGTGCGCAGGCGTACTTGAAAGCCGAGCAGGCCGCGCAGGCCGCAGGGAATGGCCGGCTGTCCAGCGGTCGGCCAAATCGTGTCGGAGACCACAATCGAGTCGGTGTGCAGCCCCGGCCGGCCCTTGGCCAAGGCGGCCAGAGCCGCGGCGAAGCTGGGGCTACCGATTTCTTCTTCGCACTCCCAAAGAAACTGAAAGTTCAATCGCATCGACGCGGCCAGGGCCAGACGCACCGCGAAGAGCGCCGCCAGGAGCGGCCCCTTGTCGTCGGTGGCGCCGCGGCCGTAGTAGCGATCGCCGATGGCCTTGAGCTCGAACGGCGAGGTTCGCCAGCCCTCGCTGTCCGCGGGCTGCACATCGAGGTGGTTGTAGATGGTCACGGTCGGAAATGCCGGATCCTGAATCAGGCGGCCGACGACGATGGGCAATCCCTTGGTCTCGACCAGTTCGGCTTGGGCGCCGATGGTGCCGAGGTATGCGCACGCCAGCTCGGCGCAGGCGCGCACGTCCTTGTGGCGTTGGGGTTCCATGCTCACCGAGGCGAGGCCGACCAGGGCAGCGAGCTTGTCGGCGAATTCTCCGCGCAGGTCCGCGATGGTTTGGCGCAGGCGAGGATCGCGTTCTTGGTTTCCGGGACGCTTGGCGTTTTTCACCACCGAATAGTAGCGCAGGAACTGGGCTCAGGAGAAAGCCAAGAGCCACGCGCCGACGAGAAGCGCCAGGGTGGCAAGCAGGGCCAGGGCTTGGCCGAACAGGCGCACGGGACGCCGGAGCCACAGGCCCACGAGCACACCAAAGAGAATTCCGAATCCAAGTCCCGAGGCGTGCGCTACGATGTCCGAGCGCTCGCCCATGCCGAGCATGGCCAGAAGGCCAAGGGCCGCGGCGATGCCGAGCAGGGCGCGTTTCATGCGACCGACATTGCGCGCGCGAAAGCGGCGAACGAATTGCAGCCCGCCAAGCACGCCGAGCGCGCCGAAGGTCGCGGTCGAGGCGCCAACCACGTTGTGCGAGGTCACGTAGATGTGCGCCGTCAGAAGATTGCCCAGGGCTCCCGAAAGAAGCGTAGCCAAGAGCGCGAGCCCGCCGCCCAGCCAACGCCCGAGAGCGGTCACGAAGACCAGGGTGGCCACCACGTTGCCAGCCACGTGCATGATGTCCGCGTGCAGGGTCAGGGCGGTCACGGCTCGCCAGGCTTCATGGTGGCGCACGATCGCGTCCGCGACCGCGCTGCCGTGGCGGAACCAGCCGTGAATATCCGGCCCGGAGCGCTCCCCGGCCACCACGTAGAACGCCAGCAGGGTGATGCTCATGCCCACGCCGACAAACGAAGGGCCATGATCGAGCGGCAAGGCATCGCGCGCGGGTCCCTCGGCGGCCTCCTTGTCCTGGGCATCCAGGGCGGCGATGGCCGGCGCAACCATGCGCGGCGGCACCATCACGGCGAAGCCAACATCGGTCGGCACCACGCGATGGGGAATGGCCATGGCTTCCAAAACCAGGGTCCAGCTCTCGGCTTGGCCCCGGTCGGGCGAGGCGCGCACCACGGCTTCGGTTGGAACCTCGGCAGACACGATCATCCATGATAGCAGCCCCCGGAAGGGCTGCTGCTACTTGCCGTAATCCTGGGACAGCCGCAGAAGGTCGTGGTTGGTTGATCGCGACAGGGTGTACGCCTCGGCGCTCTTCTTCGATCGCTAGAAATTGCAGAGCTTGCGGGACGTCGCGGATAGTCTCGTGTAGTTGACGTTGCGCTCGACGATGTCGGTGACGATGTTGCTGGGGTGCAGGGCTTTCCGGCGCTCCTCGGCGGCGTGGCCGGTGCGGGCGATGAATTCGTCTACCGTACGGACATACTCCAGGCCCGAGGTGACATCGAATACCGCGTTCTGTCAGCCGGCTGCAGACTGGAAGCCTGACCGTCGTGCAGCGATTTGGATCGTCGCTAACTCTGAATGTTCACTTCCACGTCATCGCCATGGATGGCTTGTACGCGGAGCAGCCCGATGGAAGCATGCTATTCCATCCGCTGTCCGCACCCAGCGACGAGGACATCGCGCGCCTGGCGCGAGCCGTGTGCCGGAAGGTGACGCGCTACCTGGGGCAGCTCACGGGGGAAGACAAGGACCAGCAGCTGACCCTCGACCAATTGGCGAATGCCTCCGTGCAGGGCTTGGTCGCGACGGGTCCGCGGCGAGGCTGTCGTATGCTGCGCCTGGGAGGCATCGGCGAGGATGCCGAGGCCGCGATCATGGGCAAGCGATGCGCGGAGGTGTAAGGTAAGCGCCCGGCGCCTTGCCGGTTTCAGCCGGCAGGTTTCCGGGCGCCCCCTTCCGAACCCGGCGTGCACCTTTCGTTATGCACCGGGCTCTCCATAGATGTTCTCGCGAGGAATGGGGATTTCACCCAA
>Ga0224559_1000175_pt1 | contig 43094 bp, 44 predicted proteins | sample 714S33034metaG_FD_180676 | JGI IMG/M metagenome (GOLD analysis project Ga0224559, IMG submission 180676) | Peat soil microbial communities from Stordalen Mire, Sweden - 717 S3 30-34 | ecosystem: Environmental > Terrestrial > Soil > Wetlands > Peat | place: Sweden: Norrbotten County, Stordalen... | reverse complement strand
TATAGCTACGATTGGAAAAACAACCTTCATAGAATGATATTTTCACACTCCAGCCAACGCCAAATAAATCGTAGCACATACTATACTACCAGCCTGTAGATTTACAAAATAATTAGAAAATACTGCAAATTAGTAGTATGGTACACTAAAAAATACAACTATAATAAGAATATAGATGTAGAAATATATTATATAATTAGAGTTTATAAACCTTTCGAGAAATCCTAAGAATATATTCTATAATATTCCCAATCGATTTAATTGTTTAATATATAATAAATTTTGGAAATATTTCAAATTAATTTTATTCTTACCATCAATACTCTCTAGTAAATAATTTTTTTGTATCTATTTTTATAAATTAAATTAAAAAAGAATTTATTAAATGATAAATTATTATAAGGACATGAATCCTTTCAAACTTGTTTTTAACATGTTTCAATACTTCCCCAGTGCACGGAGCTTCATGTGAATTTAATCCCCTATTTAAGTCTTTCGTTTACGATTAAATGGCAAAATATTTTTATACTCCGAATAAATTTAAAACGGTGATAAATCATGAAATTTGGTATTGAATTTGTTCCGAATGAACCAATAAGCAAGATTGTAAAGCTTGTAAAACTAGCAGAAGACGTAGGATTTGAATATGCATGGATTACAGACCACTACAATAACAAAAACGTGTACGAAACACTAGCACTAATTGCAGATGGTACTGAAACCATTAAAATGGGACCTGGTGTAACCAACCCCTATGTAAGAAGCCCAGCAATAACAGCAGCAGCTGTTGCAACTTTAGATGAATTATCCAACGGAAGGGCAACCCTCGGTATTGGCCCTGGTGATAAAGCAACTTTCGATGCATTAGGTATCGAATGGACAAAACCTGTCAGCACAATTAAAGATGCCATCGCAATGATGACAACCCTTATGGCTGGCGAAAAAACAGAAACCGGAGCTCAGCTCGGTGGAGTTAAAGCAGTCCAAGAAAAAATACCTATCTACATGGGTGCTCAAGGACCTATGATGCTCAAAACCGCCGGAGGATTTTCAGACGGTGCATTAATTAACGCATCTAACCCAAAAGACTTTGAAGCAGCTGTACCTATGATTAAAGAAGGTGCAGCAGACGCAGGTAAATCAATTTCTGATGTTGATATCGCAGCATACACATGTTGTTCCATAGATGACGACGCAGGCAAAGCAATGGGCGCAGCCAAAATAGTAGTCGCATTTATCGCAGCAGGATCACCACCACCTGTATTCGCAAGACACGGATTACCAACCGACACCGGTGCTAAATTCGGTGCAATGTTAGCTAAAGGAGACTTTGGTGGAGCAATTGGAGCCGTAAACGACGACTTAATGGAAGCATTCTCAGTATTTGGTACACCTGCAGAGTTCGTTCCTAAGATCGAAGCTCTTGGTGAAATGGGTGTAACTCAGTATGTAGCTGGTTCCCCAATTGGACCAAACAAAGAGAAATCCATAAAATTACTCGGAGAAGTTATAGACAACTTCTAAACTCTCCATTTTTTTTTCTTTTTTTAAATTAATTTTCTAAAAATTTATTATACAGATTATAATCCTATCGTATCTAATAATGGAAAAAAGTCTTAGAAAGTTCGAATAAAACATTAGCAGAATCATCAATTATATTTTATTGATATTTTTGGATTTAATTAGATTAAACTATTTTTAATACCATATTTATTAGATATTTCACTAAATCTAATAGACAAATCATTTTGATAACGTTTTGAAAGTGATGTTGATCCTTTAAACAGGTTTTCATATTCATCCATAAGATCAGGATGATTTCCTTTAAAAAATTGAATTAAAGTGTTTTACAATCATCCAAAGCATCTCCATATAATGTTAACCCACCAAACAAAATGTAATCCGCTCCGTACTTCTCTGAAGATTTAACAATTGTTTCAACCTCTTTTTCTGAATCGGATAAGAAAGGAAGTGCAGGCATGTTAATAATGCCACAACAAAAATGTCCATATATTACTTATCAAAACAAAAATAATTGCAAAAAAAATTATAAGAATCGGTGAACATAATATTAGTTAGCATAATAAAAAAGTTGAAGGTGATATTATGGAGATTAGTGCAAGGAATGTTTTTAAAGGTAAAATTGAAAATGTAGAAGTTGATGCAGTTATGGCCAACATACATATAAAAATTGAATCACCACAACTCGTAACTGCCATAATTACCAAAGAATCAGTTGACAAACTTGATCTTAAAAAAGGAGATTCTGTTTCAGCAATAATAAAATCAACTGAAGTCATGGTAGCCAAATAATATACTTACTATTTTTTATTTTCTAATTTTTTTTTTAAAATCTTTTTATTAATTTTATTCTCATATGCAACTCTATTTCAATGTGGATATTCTGTTATCCATAAATTAATTTCTACATATGAAGTTGATGAGTATATGAGAGTTATTGAGGGAGTACCAAGAAGCGGAATTGTACTAATCCCTTCATTTAACTACCTAATTTTTATGTCGTTATTATTAGGATAGTAATAATTAATAGATTAGATTTGTACAAAAAATGGAGAAGTAAATCTAAAAGTTCAATCCTAATGTAAACCCTAAATATGAATTTCATATGGAAATTAGTAGACAAGGTAATTGAAGGTATTGAAAAATTAGAACAACCAAAAATTTAGAGATATCTTCACCGAGAAAATTCCTCAATCGATTTGGATGTTAATATTTCCACAACAAAAAAAGTTCAGTTTATAAGGAAAATTATTACAATTAAATTACATCAAATATAGATATAATCAAAAGTTTATTAATTGCAATTAAAATTTAATTTATTATATTATTTTTAATTCCATACCTATTAGATACTTCATTAAATCTAAGACCCAAATCTCTTTGATAACTTTTTGGAGATGCAATAGATCCTTTAAATAATTTTTCATAGTCCAACAACAAATCAGGATAATTATCCCTTAAAAAATTAAAATAAAGTGTCTTACAATCATCAGGAGCATTTCCATATAATGTTAAACCCGCATACAGAACATAATGTGCTCCGTACTTCTTTGCAGTTTTAACCATGGATTTAATATCTTCTTCTGAATCAGATAAGAAAGGGAGTATGGGCATATTAATGATCCCGGTTTTGAATCCTGCCTCACTGTACTTTTTCATGGTTTCTAAGCGTGCAATTGGACTGGGAGCTCCAGGTTCAATAATTTTAGATAATTTTTCATCTACGGTTGAAAATGAAAATGACATAATAACCCCATTGTCCAGTTTGTCAGACAGTTCATCTGGTAAAATCGCAACTTCTTTAATTCCATCTAAAATATCCATATCCCTTATTATCAACTTTGATTTTGTTAAAATATGGATTGGAAATTTATATCGTTTAATTATTCCAAGTATCTCCCGAGTTAAATTAAGATCTTTTTCAACAGGAGGATACGGGTCGGCAGCTGATCCTAGTATAATGATGCCCCTTTCATTTCGTCTTATACTATTTTTTAATTGTTTTTTCAGTATGGTGACTGCATTAGATTTAGCCCTTACCACAACTCCATAATTACCACCATATTTACTACCCCGCGTATAACAGTATATGCAAGCCATTGAACATCCGGCATATGGATTAAGAGTATAATTACCCAAAAACAAATCATCACGTGTCTTATTTTTATTAAGAATTGTTTTGATATTGATTTCCTTTACCAACTAGATCCACCCATATTACTATCAAAATTTACTATTTATTATAATAGATACCAAATTCGGAACTATCATATAATATAATCATGTTTGATTTTTGGTATCCCGTTAAGAAATATAAATCTCTAAACAAGTACTAGACATCATACCGAATAATGAATGTTGATTTTATTTGATAATAAATGTCAAAATGAATACTTCAGAATAATTAAAATTTATTATTGTTTTCCTATAATAATTATAATACTATACATTTTAACAAAAGTCTTAGTTATCATGAGATCAATGTTTATATATTGAAATATGGGGAGAACTTAAACTCCCTAAAAAAAAGAATAAAAAATTAATTTGGTATAATTAATATAATTCTGAATATTATTTTGTAATTTATTTTTATATATGGAAAAGTGTTGTAAAATGGAAATTCAAAATTTAATGCAAGAAATCAGAGAAGATGCCGTTAGTAAAATGGAAAGAAGACCCCCTCAAGACCTTGCACCAAGCTGGTCAGGGGAAGATCTGTTATACTCGGGAATAGGAAATGCAATTTTTATTGTGCTGCCAACACCCGGTTGTGCATGGGCAATTTCAGGATCAGGAGGCTGCACAATGTGCAGTTATGTATCAGATTCCCCACTTGAAAAGGTAGAACCCAATTTATTGGTGGATATATTCAGAAAAGCAATTGGGAAACATGAAATAACTGAAAAAACCGTTGTTAAAATATTTGCATCTGGCAGTTTCTTAAATCCCGATGAAATTCCTCGAATTGCAAGAGACGAAATTTTAAACATTCTTAAAGATGAAAAGAATGTTGAAGAGGTTGTTGTAGAATCTAGACCCGAATTTATTACCGAAGAGGTACTTAAAGAGTGTTGTGAAGCTTTAGGTAATAAAATATTCGAGATAGGTATTGGACTCGAAACTTCAAACGATTATACCCGGGAAAATAAGATAAATAAAGGTTTTTCAAGGAAAGATTTCGAAATGGCAGTTAAAACCATTAATAATACAGAATTAAATTGTGATGTTCGTGCCAAGGCTTACATATTTGTAAAACCCATTTTAACTTCTGAAAAGGATGCAATTGAAGAAGCCGTAGAATCAGCAGAATATTCTGAATCTGTAGGTGCTAGTAGAATATCTTTTTGTCCAGCAACAATCCATAAAGATACTCTAATGGAATTACTTTGGAGGGGCGGTTCTTATCAACCACCGTGGATATGGAGTATAATGGAGATTATAAGAAGAGTAAGGGGATCGGTTGATATTCCAATCATAATGGATACAGCAGGTTTTGGAAGTAGAAGAGGGCCCTACAACTGTAAAAAATGCAATTCACAGTTAAAGAGTATGATAATCGAATCAAATCTTGATCAAAGTATTCCTGAAGATTTTGAATGTGAATGTAAGGAAAAATGGAAATCTGAAATTGAATTTTCAAACGTCACAAGATCCACTACTAACCTGTTACGTAAGAAATAGCGTTGGTATAATTTTTTAAATTCCTATTCCAATTTTTTTCTACTATTTTTTTTCTTTAATGAATTTACCCCAAAATGTTTCATGCATTAGGTGACAAATGTTTCCACAATGGAAAACAATGAACTGAGAGAAAATGAAACTTCCACAAATGGTTTGATGGAGTTTTTAACCGAATTAGGAAAAGCTTTAACTGCTTCAGGCATATCTGTAGTGGATATTACATCTATCCTAGGAAAAATTGCACTTGCTTATGAATCAAAGGCTGAAATATTAGTATTTCCTACTATGATTATGATAAAAATTGGGGAAAATGAATCTGCACCTTTAAATGCTGCTAATCAAAAGCCGGGGTTTTTACCCTTAAATCAGGTTTCGGAGATATATCAACTAATATATAAAGCAGAAGCAGGTGAGATTTCTCCTAAAGATGGTAAAAAATGTTTAAGGAAAATACTCTCAGAAAAACATCAATTCGGTGCTGGTGGAATATTCATCGGATATATTCTGTTCTCGGTGGGTATTGGATTGTTACTACAGCCTACACCAGAACAACTTTTAGTATCAGGAGGACTTGGTGCCATTGTAGGATTTTTACTCATATTAAGTAGAGGAAGAACTAGATTTTTACTTATACTCCCAGTAATTGCTGCTTTAATTGTTTCTTCATTATTCCTTTATAGTATTAAAATAGGGTTAATAACAGGATCAATTGCAATGCTTTTGCCTGCTTTGGCCTATTTTCTCCCAGGCGCTACTTTAACCACTGGAATGTTCGAACTTGCTTATGGTGAGATTATATCAGGGGCAAGTAGGGTAATATATGGAACAGCAATATTATTTTTAATATTATTTGGTGTTCTTGTTGGAATTCAGATCACAGGTATTTCACCTGAAAGTTTGTTTGTTGCAAATACAATGAATGGTTTAGGATGGTGGGCGCCATATCTGGGAGTTATAACATTTGCTTTAGGTATGTACCTCTTAATGTCTATAAGAAATAAAGACATGCCATGGGTTATTTTGATACTGTACATAGCATTCTTTGGCCAGCAACTTGGTAATCACTTTGTAGGCGGTTTCTTTGGAGCATTTTCAGGATCATTATTAATGGCAATTAGTGGAACAATTATTGAAAGAAGAGACCATAAAACTCCAAGTTTTGTTTCTATAATGCCTGCATTTTGGATACTTGTGCCAGGTTCTTTAGGTTTCATGAGTTTAGCAACCTTTATAAATCAGCACTATTTTGCAGCCCTATCTGATGCTACAGTTGTAGCAATGACCATAGTAGCTATTTCATTGGGGTTACTGTTAGGGGCCGTTATCACCGAACCATTGAAGGAAAGGGAAATAATATAAAAATTTACCTAAAAATAATTCAATTAATCATAAAATAGTATCAAAAATTGAGTTTAATTGGAGAACAATATTTTAGAGGGACATTTACATGGTTGATACAAATTCAGTATATATTATACACACAGTAACTTCCCATGACGGTACTAAAATTGGATATAGGCAACTGGGTAGTGGTCCGGGTTTAGTGCTGGTGCATGGAAGTATGGCTTCATCCCAGAGTTTCATGACCCTTGCCACCATATTGTCAGACAATTTTACAGTATATATTCCTGATAGAAGAGGTCGAGGTTTGAGTGGACCATTTGGAAATAATTACTGTATACAAAAAGAAATAGAAGATTTAGATGCAGTTTTTAAGAAAACTGGTGCACATTACATTTTTGGATTAAGTTCAGGTGCACTCATCGCGATTAAAGCATCACTTTATTTACCATCGATTAGTAAGATCGCCCTATATGAACCTCCAATTGCCTTGAAACATTCGATGATTGAAAAACATAATTTGGTTATGCAACGTTTTGAAAAAGAAATTGTTAATGGTGAGATGGGCTCAGCAATTGTAACTGTACTTGAAGGTTTGGAGATAATGCCCTCGCCATTAAAGTATTTTCCACGTTTTTTATTGATACTCCTTTTCAACAGAACCATAAAAGAAGATGCTAAAACTGTCAAAGAAAATGATGTTTCACTCATTGAACTTATTCCTACACACCATTTTGATTATCAGCTAATAATTGAAACAAAAGATTCAATAGTTGATTTTAAAGATGTATCTTCACAAGTACTATTGTTAGGTGGCAGTAATAGTCCTATCTTTTTAAAACATAGTCTTGATAAATTAAATAATGTGTTAGTGTGTGCTAAACGTGTAGAATTTAGGGGTTTAGGTCATACAGCACCTATAGAAAACAACCAACCAGAACAGGTTGCACAGGAATTACGAAAATTTTTAATGAACCATAAATGCAAACAAAAATAATGATCCTTATGCAATGGAACGACATATAATTTAATGGCCAAAAGTATAAACTTGCATTTGATGATAGTTGATGTCTACATCCAGTGCACTACTATAACTAAATTTTAATAATAGTCATGTCATATGCATCTAAATATCTAAAGATAGGTCCTAAATTTTTTTTGGATAATAATTATTGAAAAGTATATTTTAGATTGGCCCATGCACACCCATTTTTCCATGATATGGCAAGGAAATCTTTAACATATTGATCATTTATTATATTATCATTATTAATATAAAAAAAATCTCTAAGTACTAATTAATTATAATATAATTTGTAATCTAATTTAAAAAAAGTAATCATTTGTGATAGCTAATGATAGGAATAAGCGCTGATTTTGACCCGGTACATCTAGGACATGTGAAACTCATTGATAAAGCCCGTGAAATTGCTGATAAAAAGAATGATAAAGTAGTAATCTATCTTAACAAAGGATTCAGTGCCAACCATGCACCTTTCTTTGCAAGCTATGAAGCTAGAAGTAAAATGGCATTGGAAGCTGGTGCAGATATAATTGTCCCTATTGAAGGGCTTCACCACAGATTAACACTTGCCTACACCGTTCCAATAAGAATAGCAATGATGATTGAAGATGGAGTTGTTGATTACGTTGATGCTGCAAATGTTTCAACTGACAGTATCAAGAAGTATGCATCAAGTTTTGCAAAAAAAGGAATATTTAGTGGGATACCACGAAATTTACCTAACAGGAACGTTATCAGATGGTTTGCTGTTAATGAGTTTCTGTATAAGAAATATAAAAGAAATCTTAAATTCCATATAATACCCGAGTACAAGACCATAGGTGAGAAACTATCTGGAAGGGAAATAAGGAGAGAAATACTCGAAAACAATATGGAAATTCCAGAAAATGTTGCCAAGCTCTTACCTGATTCAACGGTTAGGATTATGGAAGAGGAAATAAGAAATGGTAATATTCCCGGTGAAAGGAATATGAAAGATCTCACCAAACGCTTAAACATATATTCTCGTGCAAAGCTAAATAATATAGCACATATGAATGCAGATGCAGTAAATGCTATTGTTGCAGGTCGTAGCTATAAACGTGAGGATCAAATATGGGCTTCTTTTAGAGTAGCCGGTTACGGTCCAGTACTTACACGCCTAGCTGCGAGTGCAGTTGAAGAGGATGTGACCAGGAGAGAAGTTTTTAATCTAATCAAAAAGTATGAAAATAATGGAATCATTCCCAAGGATATGAGTGTTGAACAAGTTATTGAAAGGGCATGGTATGTATCATCCAAATCCAGTGAAGGCAATTCATCTTCAGATGCTCATAAAAATTTTAGAAAAGGAGATAGAGGTTCTGAAAAGGCATTATACTCTTTTGATGCAGGGATGCACCTCCGGAGTTTTGAGGTAGAATCTTTGAGTAGTGGTATGGAAGCCTTGTTCTATGTTGATAAAAATGAAAGGCTGTGTTGTGAAATGCGTGCTGAAGATCGTAAAATTAAAAGTCCATTAAAACTACCAGCCCATCAGGTTACATACCTTCGACTTTTAATAGATTCACATTTCATACCGCTTAGGGGAGAAATTGTTGAAAAACCCGAGGGTTGGAGGGTGCGGGTATTGGTTGGAGATGAAGGTCTTGAGTAAGACCATTCCAATCAAAAATAATTAAAAATTTGCTCATCTCCCAAATCTAATATATCCTTTTTCTTGTTTTATTTTCCTGGAGCTAATGTGTTTTTAATTTTAGCTGGCTTGTAATAGCTTTTTTTAAGACCTTTAATAAATCTTGTCGCCCATACAAATGCTATTGCACAACCAAAGGCTCCTCCTATTACTATTCCCCACCATACTCCATGTTCTCCTATGCCTAGAACAAATGATATGAAATATGCAAATACAGAGATGAATAGAACTTCCCTAATTATTGTGAGTATTAATGATGTTACTCCCCGTCCCATACCCTGGAATATTGAACTTGCAACAATTCCAAATGGAACTATAATTATGAAAAGACACATAACCTGTAAAAATGCGGCTATTGAGGGGGCCATAAATGAACTCTGAGTAGAATATGCAAATATCGAAGCAATATTTGATGCAAAGACATAGATAATCAATCCTGTAATCGAAGCAACTCCCAGTGCTAATTTCACAGAATAGTTTAGAGCTGTTAAAATATTATTGTATCTCCTTGATCCATAAGCTGCTCCGGCTACTGTAATTGCTGCAGTACCTATTCCTATTGCTGGTATCATAGCTATCATTACAACCCTCCACCCTGCAGTATAAACTGCAACTGCTTCGGTTCCACCTGTTATTACCAGCATAATGTTTAATACTATTCCTAATATGGACATGACAAAGAATTCAGCACTAGCAGGCAATCCAACAAACAAAATATCTTTAATAACTGTCCAGCTTGGATTGAAATCTTTTCTTGATAGTGATACATATGTATCCCTTTTTAACATCAGCCAATACAGAATTATCGCTGCTGAAATTGATGCGGATATTAGAGTTGCTATTGCTGCTCCTGAAACACCCCATCCAAAGTAGTATATGAATATTGGATCAAGAACAATGTTTAGAATCGCAGTGGCTAACATTGCATACATTGGTCTTTTAACATCACCTTCTGCCCTTAATATGCCCGATGCAACACTTGTAAAGATGAGGAATATTAATCCTCCAAAGACAATTTGTCCGTATTGTATTGCAAGGTTAAGTGAGTCTCCTGCCCCCATTATCATGAGCAAATCCTTAAGGAATATCAGGATAACTACAGTTAATATTATCGAAACCAATAATGTGAGGATTATTGAATGTATAGCTGCATTATCTGATCCTTTTTTATTTTTAGCACCTATACAACGTGATATTAATGAGTTTGCTCCTGCTCCGAGACCATTACCTAATCCTATAACCATCATGAAGAGAGGTGTTACAAATCCTAATGCTGCAAGTGAGTTAGGTCCAAGACCTGCAACCCATATACTATCAGCTAAATTGTATACCATCATGAGTAACATTGAAAGTATCATTGGGATTGAAAGGGTTCGAATTGCCTTTTTAGGATCTCCTGTTATCATTGAAACTCGTTCATTGATACTGTTATTTGAAGATTGATTGTTATTATTATCCATCTGTACTCTTCCCATCTTTATTTACATTTTCCAGGCTGTTTATAGCAAGACCTTTCAAAATATCAAATAGATAATTGTAATCTTCTTCAGAGAATCTGGAGCACATTGAATTTTCCCATTCCTTTTCAATATTTATCACGGTGGGAACTGCTTTTCTTCCTTTTTCAGTAAGATAAATAAGATATCTCCTGCGATTTAATGAGTCAACTTTTCTAAAAAGATATTCATTATCCTCTAGTTTTCTTAATGCACGTGCAACAGTACCTTTATCAATATGAAAATGAGCTGCCAGTTCTTCTTGACTAATACCTTCTTCATTAGAAAGTACAGTTATAAATGGAAATTGACCCGCAGTAATATCCATGTTCCCAATTTTATCATTGAGAAACATCATACGAGTCCTGTGAATCATTGCCACTAATAATCCGAGTGAAATCTCAGAATTATCTATCTTAAGTAATTTTTCAGCTTTCTGCATTTAATATATACTCCTCAAGTAATTATGAATATTTAAAACTTAAATTTTGAATCTGTGATTATTTCTGTTTATAAAGAGAAATTACCGGATCAAATATAAAATAAGTATCAATTATCTTCTTTTAATGTAATTAGTTAAATTTCAATAAGATTTCATTCATTACTATAAGTTGTATTCCATAGTATATAAATGTTGTATATGCAACAATTGTATATGCAAATTTAAATTTTTTTATAAAAAATTCATATATTAAAAAATTAAATCCATCAGTTTATATACATAAATCAAATTCTTAATTACTTCCTATTTTCAACTTCGGGACATGACCAGTTCTTACAGAAACTCATAACCATTTTACCAGTACTAGTGGTTATATAAAGTTTCCAACAATTAATATCAATCGGTTTGAACTCTATATCAAATATTTCTTTACCAATAAGATCACTTAGGGCATTATTACACTCTTGTGCATGTTCTTCTAAATTCATTCTATCCCCTCACATTGATATCAATCATATATTTTGTGTTTCATTAAACTTAAAGTTTATAAAAATAAGTTTTAGTGGACAAAATCCACAAATAAAATATAAAATCATTCTTTAATCTTCATAAGATACTCAAAAATTTCATTATAATCAACTGGTCTTTTTTCAGGTTTTTTAAAAGTTTGATCCAATATTTTAAAGAAATCCATTGTACCCCTCGCCATAATAGGATCCTGTTTTTTAGAAAAAATTTCAACTACTTCATCCATCTCTTCTGAACGTCTCTGAGCATGAAATGCAGCAGATATAATTCTAGATTTTGCAGATTCTATAAAATCCGGACATTCAGTTTCAGAAATGTATTTAAGAACTTCTCTGTCTATCCCCATCTTGTAGGCTTGATAGATGGACTCAAAAAGTAAAGCAGAAACTCCTTTGGTATAGGAGCTTCTCAAGAGTTTTATTCCCGAAGCCTGGCCATTTACACTACCAATAACCGTTATATTCATACCATAATTGTTTAAATCAGCAAATTCATTAGCACAAGATCCTGCAGCTATGACCTTCACCTCTACTCCCTTCTTAACCACAGAACCAATAATTGCTGCATCAACGGTTTTACCATTTTCGATCTTATCCAATGTATTCACAACTGTCTTGGGAGAAATATTGTTAATATCCACATAAATACCAGTAGAATATTTTCCTACCATCTCTGCTACTTCAATTGCATTTGAAGGAATAACCGATGAAACGATTATATCACAATTTTCTGCAAGTGCCTTATATGAGGGATAAGTTTCAACTCCTGTTTTAAGGATATTATTCTTTGTTCTGGTACTTCTACCCTCTACACAAGTATAAACATCTGCACCATTTTTCATGAGCCCCACAGATAATGTTGATGCTACCTCGCCAAATCCTAAAAAACCAACTTTCATAAAAACACCCTCTTAACACATTTTAATAATTTGATAAATTAATTTCATTCTATTCAATATTAATTATCTTTCTTTATTTTGAGTAAATAAAAATGAGGTTATTCTGGTGAAATCTTTCAGTATATAATTAAAGTTCGTTATCAAAAAAAATTAAATTATTCATTTATCCATTAAATTTTTTATTTAAATTTAAAAAATAAGTAGGAGTTATAATAAAATTAAATATTGTAAAAAAAAATCTTATTTCCAAAAAATTTTGTGATATAATTCCTATTAAAATAGTCATAAATAAATAGGTGATTATCAATAGATTCCATTTTTGAATTGGAAGACTATGTTAATGAATTAGAGAAGGAAGACAAGTAACATAAATATGTTTGATTTCTTGTTAAAATAACAATAATTTATTATGGGAATATTCTATTAGGAGAGGTCTGAATTCTAAAATTTAGGAATAGATTCGTATGGTAGAATTTAAGGATTCAACTTTAAAACTATGTTATCTCCTAAATTTACCCCAATATCCCTTGCAACAGGATTACATTTGGCATTTAAAAGACAATATACTGGTTTATCCTCCAGATCCATCTCTCCCAATCCTTCATAGTTGCCTAATCCCTTTGCAATAACCATATCAGATTTATTGAATAAATCCATAAATTCGGGTGATACATCATCTTTTATTATTCCAATAGAATCTGTGCCAGTTGAAGTGAGCTTAGCAACTTTATTTAAACCTATTTTTAGGGCATCTTCGATACATGCATCATTTAGAATTGGTTTCTCTTTCAATGCTACGGTTACATCAACATCATACTCTTTGATCTTTTCTATAAGGATCTTGTCAAAGACTATTTCTCCAATATTATCTGCAAGGTACAGAACTGTTTTTGATATTTCCAGTTCCTTTTCAAGTTCCACTGTATTATCGATGATGGGATCTTTTTTCATTGTTTTAACTATTAATGATTCCATGTCCATCTCAAGTCCAAGAGCTCCAAAATCTATGACATTGCCTGCTATTGCGACTTTGACATAGTTTTCAAGTTTATTATTTTCTCCAAGAATCTTTTCGACTTGTGGTAGAAAATCTGCTGCTATATCATTCGATATTTCCCTCTCTTTATGATAAGGATCGTTGTTGCCGGTTTCGTTCTTTATGGTTCTGTGTACTTCGGTACCAATAAAATTTGAAACTGCACCCTTTCTAAAGGTTTCTGATACAAGCTTTACTACTTTCCCTGTAACTTCCATCTTCAATGATTCATCATCAGTTGCAAGGTCTAATGCTTCCCTTGTTTGTCTTAAAAAACATGCAGCACATTCATAATGAACTTTCATATTATCACCATATTTTTAGTTATTAGAAATTATTAATATCCTTCATTATAACTTGAATTATTATTTATTCAAATTTAAAAGTGTTATAAAAATGTTGGGGCCTGTGATAGGCAGAGAATGAAAATTATAAGCATGACAACTGCCATTCCTTTCCGCCATAATGTTAACTTTGAAACATCATCAAGAGCACCAGGATGTTTTTTGTTAAGTACTAATATTAACATCATGAGCACGGCCATTGGATACCATCCAAGGACTAATGTTACCAGCGTTCCAATTATGGATATTAGTCTGTGAATTTTTTCTGTGAAAAGTGATCTAACAATATGTCCACCATCTAAAAATGCAACAGGCATGAGGTTAAGTAAAGTGACTAATATTCCTACCCATCCTGCAAAAACAAGTGGATGAATTTGCAGTGCATATCCTGCAGGTATAGGTGGCAGCATCAGATAGATTAATATGCTAATAATGGGTGGATTTGATAGAGTTACAGTCTGGGATGCTATAGGTACTATTGTTGATAGATGTATTCCAATTATAAGTACTGGTATTGCCACTAAAATTCCTGCTATGGGTCCGCTGAATCCCAGATCAAACAGGGAATTTTTATCAGGAATTGGTGATTTAACATTAATAACCGCTCCAAATGTTCCTATTAATGTTGGAGCAGGAATAAAATATGGTAGGGTTGATTTAACTTCGTGTTTTCTGGCAGCGTAGTAGTGGGCTGTTTCATGAATTCCAAGTATACCCAATAGAGCAATTGCAAAGGCAATACCATCAACTAAATTGTGACCAGCAAATGTATAGCCTGCAAATATGGTGGTGGCTACTGTTGCTATGAAGAGAATTACATTTAAATGAATTCGGGATTCACCAATCTCCGGTCTTTCAGCTATACCTATCCTGTAACTTCCAGCATATTTTCCAATAAATGGTATGTAACCCAAAACATCAAGATCTTTGATTAAACTTGAAAATTTATCATAATTGTAATCATTAACAACAAAAAAAGAACCCTCGGGAGTTGTTTGAAATCCTCCCACATCAAAGTATTCTGAGATGTGTTCCCGAATAAGATCGTAATCTTTCATTTGACATCTCCTTAAAAAAACTTTTTAACACAACTAATGAAAAGAGGTGTTTAACCTATATTATCCACCATAAATTACTTGTATAACCTCTATTAAGTCTCCATCTTCTATTATTTCTTCATCAATAACTATAAAATCATTTTTTTTAACAACAACTGTTTCTGATGCTATATCAATAATATCGAGGAGATTTTTTACAGTTTTATTCTCCGAAATTTCGATTAATTCCTCTTTTTCCCCGATGATAAGTTTTATTTTCATTAACTTTCTCCTGAATCTAATTATAAAAATTTAATAAAATTATATTCCATGGCATTGGTTTAAACCTTCTTCTAATATAATCTTCTGAAAATATTATTTTAGGAATATTGGGATATGAAATGTATTACCTATTCAAATTTTTAGGCATTGAAGCCTTACCATTATTCATTTTCCCAATCCGTAAGAAAAGTGCATGCCTTACACAATCTAGCTACAGTTGGTTCTCCACAATTTTCACAAACACCAACAATCGATTCCTGGGAGAATTCCCTTTTCAGTACAGGTTTCATCTTATCAAAACCTCTTAAAGTAGAGTACATTATAGTTGGATGTTCCTTTGATAGTTCTTTTATGAAATTACCAACCTCTGCACGGAATGATTCACCTGCATATGGACATCCAGCAAAGTGCACATCAAGTTCTCTGGCCACAACGTAAAGTGCAATTTCTTTTTCAGGTATTTCTCTGAGGGGTTTTATTTTTACTGTAAATCTATTGCTTCTAGTTTCAGATTTAACTCCAATACGGGTTAAATTCTGTATATTACCTTCAAGATAGTTCATTACAATAGATTGAGTTTCATCGTCAAGGTTATGTCCTGTAGCTATTTTAGTGGCCCCTTCATCTCTTGCTACTCTGTTAAATATCCAGCGTCTAAAAACACCACAGTATGTGCATGCATTTCTCCTGCCTTCCTTGACATTGTTTTTTGAAATTATATCATCAAGTGTCATACCAAAGTATTCCTTGAAGGTTACAACTTTATGTTCAACACCGAGTTTTTTAGCATTTCTAGCAGCTATTTCAATGCCTTCCTCCCTATAACCACATATTCCCTCATCTATGGTTACTGCCATTAGATCTATTATGTTCCTTTTTTTTAGAGTGTTAAGGATATCTAAAAGCATTACACTATCTTTACCGCCAGAAAGTCCTAAAAGTACATTATCACCCTTTTCTAATAGGTTGTATTTGCGAATATCTTTTAAAACCTTGTTTTGGGTTGATTTTATGAAGCAGTCCTTGCATAACTTCTGACCTGACTGTTTTTTTTTAATTATAATGTTGGGGTTACCACACTTGTCGCATGAATTCATATTGTGTACTCCGACAGGATATTAAATTTAATTAATGATTTTTTAATTATGATGCCCTAATATAATATATTAATATATCTTCTTGAAAAGTGGAAAATCTTGTATATAATTTTTACCAGTTTTAGAGGCAATTTCAGCTCTCTCTAATTCTGAACCAAGGTATGTTGCATGTTCCATTCTTGAGATTAGACCTCTTTTAAGTATTTCATCATAAACAGCCTTAGCGGTTTTTCCTTTTACAGCAATTTGAGGTTCCATTTTAAGATAGTGAATGGCCTTTATCTGACCCTCTTCTATCATGATCTTGAAGCTTCCTGCAGGGTCGTGTTTAAATTTATAGTTTTCTTCTGCATCTACCACAGGAACATCAATAACTTCAATAATGTGCTCGGGTTTTCGCTTATCCTTAAACAGAACCATATTTATACCCAGATCCTTTGGGATAGATCTTCTATTTTTGGCTAAAAACATCATATCTGATGTTATTGAAAGTTCTTTGACACTACCTATTGTTTTACCACTTTCTTCTGGAGTGAAAAGCACACTTGCTCCGAGTTCCATTGCAATACCACCAAGAAGTGCATTCACTCCTGTTGAATCTGAATCCAGAAGTTCTGTAACGTTTCCCACACCAAAGAAAACAGGTTCTCTGTTTTTTTCTTTGAATTTATGACAAGCCATTATCGAATCAACAATGCTTCTGCTGTTAATAGGATCTAATATAAGATCTGCTAGAACATCAATTTTGTTACACTTCTGCCTTAACTCTTCAATGGAGTTGACTCTATCGTCAACTGTTTCAGGCACCCAGTTTTTGCTAAAATCTGTTGGAAGGATCACCGCAGGAATATTTTTATCTTCCAGATAGGGGATAACTTCTTCATAGTTACCATGATCAAGACTTAACACCATATCAACACCGGATTTTACAGCAGATTTAATTTCAACAGGGTTCAAACTATCTATACTTATTGCTACATCCAAATTATTTTTTAATAGCTTCACCATATCAGGGATACGTTCATCAAGGGTTTCACCTGCAACCATTCCTATGTCAACCATGTCTGCCCCTGATCTTACAAAATACTGGGCCCTTTCTAATAATTCTGAATCTGTTAGAAATGGAGCATTGGCAATTTCAGCAAGCACCCTCATGGGAAAATCTTGTCCTACAGGTAAATTTCCAACCAGAATATTTTCAGGTTTTTTAAGAAGCTTTAATTTATTTTCCTCGTTCTGTTCAAAGTTTTCAATAAACAAAATGGCACGTTTACGTAATTCTCCTTCTATCAACTTATCGGCAGGTACGGTAGGAGACAAATCCAATTTATCAATCATTTCAAGAACAATCGCAAGATCTGCTGCATCAGTAGGTCCTTTATAAGTTTTTATACCCGTTTTATCAGTTATATAACTCACATCTTTCCTGATCAGACCGGGAGTCAATATTATATCATATGATCTCAAATCAAATCTACCTTGATCTCTATATTTAGGGGAAGAATCCTCATTATAAACACCTTTTATATCATGATTTTCAAGTTCTCCAACTATCTTCTTAGGAGTTAGAAATGCAGCTATTGGTGTATTAACAACATGGACTCGAATATCATGCTTTGATTTGGCAGATTCCCTTTTTACAAGGGTACTTGCAAGTTTTGCTGTGACTATTAGAACATTCATAACATGCCTCTTTCAATAAAATATACCATGACCATTTACTATAAGATCGTTACCAACACGTATATATATTATAATTTATAATGATTAACTATGAGGGATGGAGGTAAAAGATGATTGAAGTTCGCTTTCACGGACGCGGAGGACAGGGGGCAGTAACAGCCGCAGAGATACTGGCAAAAGCCGCCTTTGAGGATGGTAAATATTGTCAGGCGTTCCCATTTTTTGGTGTTGAACGAAGAGGCGCCCCTGTTATGGCGTTTACAAGAATAGATGATAAACCTATTAGAAGGAGATATCAAGTTTACAAACCAGATTACGTTGTGGTTCTGGATGATGGCCTTCTTGAAGTCGTAGATGTATTTTCAGGACTTAAAGAAGGAGGAAAGGTAATAATAAACACATCTAATGGTGTAGAAACAAGTAAAGGGGCAGAGATCCATAAAGTTGACGCAACTGGAATAGCATTAGACATTCTAGGAGTTCCAATAGTTAACACTATCCTTTTAGGAGCATTTGCAGGTGTTACAAATGCAGTATCTATCGATGCCATAATAAAAATTATAAAGGAAACATTTAGCGGAGAAATTGGCGAAAAGAATGCTAAAGCTGCTAAACTTGCATACGAAGCTGCAAAAAAAGGATAAATTAAATTAATAAATAATGTAAAGGTGATTTCATGGTATCAATAGGAGCAGCTGTTAAAGAACCGGGAAGTACCCGTAAAAATAAAACAGGTAGCTGGAGAACATTTAAACCCATCCTGGATAAAGAAACGTGCATAAAGTGTGAGAACTGTATTATGTTCTGTCCTGAAGGATGTATTAACAAAGATTACGATATTGACTACGACTACTGTAAAGGGTGCGGTATATGCGCCGAAGAATGCCCCGTAAAGGCAATAAAAATGGAGAGGGAGTAAAATGGTTCTTAAAGTAATGTCTGCAAACCAAGCAATTGCAGAAGCAGTTAAACTTGCAAATCCTAATGTTATCCCAGTTTACCCCATAACACCACAAACAACCATATCAGAATATCTGGCAAAATTCGTTGCTGACGGGGATATATCTGCAGAGTATATACGAGTAGAGTCAGAACACAGTGCAATTAGTGCAGCTTTAGGTGCCTCCGGTACTGGTGTGAGGGTGTTTACAGCAACTTCATCACAGGGACTTGCATTGATGCACGAAATAATATTTGCAGCAGCAGGATTGAGGGCACCTATTGTCATGGCCGATGCTAACAGGGCATTATCAGCCCCATTGAGTATTTGGAATGATCAACAGGATTCCATATCCGAGAGAGATTCTGGTTGGATGCAAGTATATGCTGAAAATGGTCAAGAAGCATTAGATTCAATATTAATAGCTTACAGAGTTTCAGAGGATCATTCAGTTTTACTTCCAAGTATGGTGTGTATTGATGGTTTCATACTAACACACACAGTTGATCCTGTTGATGTACCTGGAAAAGGAGATGTAGATAAATTTTTACCACCTTACAAACCAGATCATGCATATCTAGATCCTAAAAGGCCAATGTCAATTGGTACTTTCACAGATCCAAACTATTACATGGAAGCCCGTCATGACATGGAACTTGCATTAGTAGGAGCTAAAGATGTAATAGCAAAGGCAAATGCAGAATTTGCAGAAATATTTGGAAGAACGTATGATTTCATTGAGAAGTACAGATCCGATGATGCAGATACCATAATAGTAGCCATGGGATCCATATGCAGTACAATTAAAGATGTTGTTGATGAACACCGAGATAATGGTGAGAAAGTAGGGCTGGTACGTGTAAGGGTTTTCAGACCATTCCCAACCAAGGAAATATATGAAGCAATTAAAGGTGCTTCAAATATTGGTGTTCTTGATAAAAATATTTCATTTAGTGTTGGCGGAGTATTACACAACGAGATCAATGCTAAGATGGATGTTAAAGCTAACGGATTCATAGTAGGGTTAGGTGGAAGAGATATCAAACCAACCCATATAAGTGAGATAATAGAAAAGACAAAAAACACTACCAAAACTACACAATGGATAGGACTAAATAAGGAGGAGCTTTAAATGGAAATACCCGAAAAAGAATTTCTTGCACCAGGACACAGAGCATGCGCAGGATGCGGTGCTACAATAGGTGTTAGATTAGCATTGAAAATGCTCGGTGAAAACACCGTTGCAATATCCGCAACAGGATGTTTAGAAGTTATAACAACTCCTTATCCTGAAACTTCATGGGAAATTCCATGGATGCACGTTGCATTCGAAAATGCCGCAGCTGTTGCATCTGGTGTTGAATCTGCACTTAAATCACAGGGAAAAACCGATACAACAGTTGTTGTATTTGGAGGAGATGGTGGAACTGCAGATATCGGACTTCAAGCTCTCTCAGGGGCTATGGAAAGAGGACATAACTTAATTTACATATGTTATGATAACGAAGCATACATGAATACAGGTATACAGAGAAGTGGATCAACTCCTTATGGTGCATCTACTACAACATCACCACATGGTAAAGAAAGTTTTGGTGAAGACAGACCTAAAAAGAACATGCCAATGATAATGGCAGCACATGGAATACCTTATATTGCAACAGCTTCAATATCATATCCAGAAGACTTCATGAAGAAGGTTAAAAAGGCGTCTGAAATTGAAGGTCCTGCCTATATTCATTTGCAACAACCATGTACTACTGGATGGGGTTACAGTCCAGAAAAGACCATAGAACTTGGAAGGCTTGCAGTTGAAACAGGATCTTGGATACTCTATGAGATAGAGGAAGGTGAATTCAAAGTAACCTACCGACCACTTCAAAGAAGAGCTGTGAAGGAATATTTGAATGCACAGAAACGATTTAAACACCTGACTGAGCTTGAGAAAGATAGGATTCAAAGCCATGTAGACGCTGTCTGCATTGAGCTTAAGGTATAAGGGGGCCTTGATTTGGATAAGATATTGATTCAACCAGATCTCTGCGATGGCTGCCACGATTGTGAAGAAGCTTGCAAAAAAATCTATGGAACATCAAGAATCTCTGTTAGGGAGATTGGAGGATCATTTTATCCAATAATCTGCCAGCATTGTGAAAATGCACCATGTAAAATGGTCTGTCCAACAGAAGCAATAGAAATGGACATAACTGATAAGTGTATAGGCTGCGGACTCTGTATGATGGTTTGTCCATTCGGATCAATTACAGTTCATGAGAGGAAGGCACATAAATGTCACCAGTGCCCAGATAGAGACACACCCGCATGTGTAATAGCTTGTTCCAAAAGGGCCATTGCTAAGGTTGACACCGAACAGATGAAACTTGAAAAACAAAAACAACACCTCAATAAAATAAGTGGTGTAGGTAAAAAGAAAAGAAATAGTACTGATATGATAGGTATTCTGACAGCTAACTCAAGAACCAAAAAGGTTCTCCAGAAGGAGGTCTGAAATGAAGGAACTAATTTCAAACCCAGAACTCTGCGATGAGTGTTCAAGATGTGAGCGTGAATGTCCTCAAAATGCCATAAGAGTTATTAATGGTGTTCCTGTATATTGCCTTCACTGTGCAAAGGATAGAGCCCCATGTTTAACTGTGTGTCCCGAAGATGCTATTATCGAAATTGATGGTGCTATTGTAATTATGGAGGATGATTGTATAGGCTGTGGACTTTGTAGAGATTCGTGTCCAATTGGTGCCATACACATGGATGAAGCAGGAATTGCTAAAAAGTGTAATCTTTGTATAGACCAGGATGTTCCAAGATGTGTTGCCACATGCCCTACAGAAGCTCTTAAAATGGACTCTGAAAATATTTTAGAACATAAACGTGACAAAATTGCAGAAGAACTTAGAAGAGTTAAGATGATTATGAAAGATTAAGGATTTTTTTTTATCCTATTTTTATTATTTATCCTATTTTTCCTATTATTGAAATCTTAAATTTTTATAGTAATTATTTTAAATAATACCTTTTAATGATTTATTACTATGAGACATGCACTTCAAGTGTAAAAGATAACACTAAAAGCAAAAACATATTTTGTTCTATTTCTATTTAAAAAGTACTTTAAATACCAAAAACCTATTTATATGAAAGGACCATAACCCCGATATTTCTCTAAATCTACGGTTCCATTGAATTTATTATAAAGTAATGAAAAATGTTATAAATATTGAAATCAAGAGGCCGATTATATGATTACACAAAAACAGATTGAAGATACAATTTGCAGTCTTTACAGAGATTCAGTTATTGAACTACCCAAAGATGTTAAGAATGCTTTGAAAGATGCTTATGCTAATGAAAATGATGAAACTGCTAGGCTGAATCTTAAGGCTATAATTGATAATATTGAAGCAGCACATGAAAATAGTATACCGATGTGTCAAGATACGGGTCTGCCAATAGTATTTGTTAAACTTGGAGATGTAACGGTTGAAAACCTTTACCAAGGAATACGAAATGGAGTTGAAAAGGCAACCATTACCGTTCCTCTAAGACCTAATGTAGTCGATCCATTCACACGTGAAAATACTGGTACAAACACAGGTAAAGGAATCCCTCTCGTTGAAGTTGAAGTTGTAGAAGGAGATTATCTTGAATTAACCATTTTTCCTAAGGGATTTGGTTCAGAGAATAATAACGCACTTAAAATGGCTTTACCTGGTGAGGGTATCGAAGGTGTTAAGAAGTTCGTGTTAGAAACAGTTCTTGCAGCAGGGGGAAAACCATGCCCACCAACCAGGATAGGTGTAGGAATAGGAGGATCTTCAGACTATGCTCTTAAACTTGCTAAAAAAGCTCTTTTAAGAGATGTTAATTCAAAAAATTCTGATAAACGTTTGGCAGAACTTGAAGAAGAACTACTTGAAAGTGTAAATTCAACAGGAATCGGGCCTATGGGATTGGGTGGAAAAACAACAGCATTAGATGTTAAGGTGGAACTTGCAGATACCCACACCGCAGGATTGCCAATTGGAGTATGCATACAATGCTGGGCAGCAAGACATGCTAGTGCAATTTTAAAGGATTAAATAACCCATTTATTCAGAAGATTAATTTTACTAAATACATTTTTATTAGAATAGTATTAGAAATAAATAATTCCTTTTTTTTAATCAAAAAATAGTTTAATTGAACTTAAATTTGAGGATTATAGCAGAATGTATATCCATAAAAAAAATAATGAAAAATAAGGAGAATATGAAAAATAATTTATTTTTTCTTATTATCCCCTATTAGTTCATCTAATCTTCCAGCAACACCTGGTTTTTCACATGTAATCATGTAAATGGTTCTGTCACCGATATTTTCTGCCCTGTCAGCAATTCGCTCAAGGAACCTAGCAACAAACAATAGATATATAAGGAACGATATTGAATCCTTCTCTTGGAACATACTAGTGGATATATCCTTAAGGGCAAGATCAAATAGATCATCTACCTTGTCATCATCCTTTTTCAGTTCCCTTACTAGGTTCATGTCTTCGTTTAAAAAGGCTGATAAACTCTTACTCACCATACCATCAACAATATCTCCCATATGGGTTATGTCGTTCATTGGTTTTTCAGGAATATTCTTGTCTTTTAAGTGTCTTGCAATATCTGCAATGTTAGAAGCCAAACCTCCCATCCTTTTAAGGTGGCTTGAAACCTTAATACAAGTTTCAATAAATCGTAAATCCTTTGCCACAGGTTGTTCAGAAGCTATCACACTCATAGCCTTCTGTTCAATTTCATCACCCATTTCATGGAGTTTTTCGTTAGCACTATTAACTTCATCCACAAGTTCTGTATCGTAATTTATAAATGCTTCCAAAGCTTTTTTATATGCAGATAAACTTGTCTGCCCCATCTCTTCAACATCTTCTCTAAGATAGTTCAACCTTCTCTGGAATCTTACTCTAGGATATTTTCTTTCCATTTTATCTCCACCACTTAGAAACTTTTCTTATAATTATTGTCTTCAAATCTTAATTTATTTGTATCATCCAAATCTGCCAGTAATATAGTCTTCTGTACGTTTATCAACAGGTTCCATGAACAATTTATCTGTAAGGCCGCTTTCAACTATTTCTCCATGAAGGAAAAATGCAGTGCACTTGGATACCCTTGTGGCCTGTTGCATGTTGTGAGTGACTATAATAATCGTATAATCATTCTTGAGTTTATGTATAAGATCCTCAATTTTAGTCGTCGAAATCGGATCAAGTGCCGAACAAGGCTCATCCATCAAAATAACTTCAGGTTCAACTGCTATTGTTCTTGCAATACACAGACGCTGCTGTTGTCCTCCTGAAAGTCCCATTGCAGACATTTCAAGTTTGTCCTTAACTTCATCCCATAAAGCAGCTGCTTTAAGGCTTTCCTCCACCTTTTTCGAAATGATATCCTTATCATTTACTCCATGTATTCCCAGTCCATAAGCAACATTATCAAATATAGATTTAGGAAATGGATTAGGCTTCTGAAAAACCATTCCAACTTTCTTCCTTAAATCGACTACATCAACATTGGGATCATAAATATCCTTACCATCAAGCAGTACAGTACCATCCTTCTTAAATGTGGGAATTGTATCATTCATCCGGTTTAGAGTACGAATGAAAGTTGATTTACCACAACCTGAAGGTCCTATAAGCGATGTTACCATGTTATTATTTATGTTAATATTTATGTCCTTCAAGATATGTGATTCACCAAAGTAAACATTTAAATTTTCAACTTCTAACCTGTATGGCATTCTATCGCCCCATCATCTTTTTAGTATATCTATCAACAAGAGTGTTTGTTACTATTGTAATTACCAATATAAGGATCACCAGAACAGCTGCAGTTCCGTACGCGAATGGCATAGATATTCCTTCAGTGGCCAAAGTGTACAAGTGCAGAGGTAATGGTTGTCCAGGATCAAATATTGATACAGGAGCTTGGATTGCTGCACCTACAGTGTATAAAATAGCTGCTGTTTCTTCAACAGCTCTTGCCATTCCCAGTATTACACCGGTAATTATTCCAGGAACTGCAGCAGGTAAAATAACCTGAGAAATAGTTTGCCATTTACTGGCTCCCAGTGCCATACTCCCCTCACTATATGATTTAGGTACAGATTCAATTGCAACTTCAGCAGTTCTCAAAATTGTAGGCATTGCCATTAAAGCAAGTGTAAGTCCCCCGGATAATACAGAGAAACCGAAATCTAAGTAAACTACGAAAAATGCAAATCCAAATAGACCGAAAACAATTGATGGAATCGATGCAAGTATTTCAGATCCAAAACGTATAGCTTTTACCAGTGCATTTTCACCAGCATATTCTGCCAGGTATACAGCACCACCTACTCCTAACGGTGTTGCAACCACTAATGCAACAAATGTAACGTAGATTGTGGATATAATAAATGGTAATATTCCACCAGCTGCACCATTATCTATTGGCTGACCAAATATGAAATTCAAATTAATAACTGGTAATCCATTCACCAGTATGTATCCTATTACCAAGATCAATAGAAATACAGTAAAAATTCCAGAAGCCCAAAAAATCGTTTCCATTATTTTTTGAGAATTCTTAGGGGATATTATTCTATTCAATAGACATACCCCCTATAAAGAAATTCATTCGATCTATGATTTTTAGGTTCGGTCCAATGAATCATAGATATCCTCCTCCAATAGTTACTCTCTTCTTGTAGTTGATGTAATTTGCAATTAATAGCAAAATTATTATAACGGTTAACAGGACTATTCCAGTTGCAAAAAGAGCATTGTAATGTATTCCAGTTGCATATCCCATTTCAAGAGCTATGTTAGAAGTCAATGTTCTCACAGGTTCAAATATGGATCCTGGAATTTGAACAACATTTCCTGCAACCATGATAACAGCCATTGTTTCTCCAATAGCCCTACCCATACCAAGGATTATAGCAGTTATAATACCTGGAAGAGCCGCAGGAAATATTACATTTTTAATGGTCTGCCATTGAGTTGCTCCAAGAGCAAGAGATGCTTCATTGTATTCATAGGGTACAGACCTCAAAGCATCCTCAGAGATACTTATTATTGTTGGAAGAATCATCACTGTTAAAATCAATGATGCGGAAAGTACACTGAAACCAGATCCACCAAAATGTATTCTCATAAAAGGCACTATAATTACTAGACCAAAAAATCCATATACTACGGAGGGTATTCCAGCTAGTCCTTGTATGGTTGGTTTTAATATTTTTCTCATATTTGGTGGTGCAATTTCCGCCAGAAATATTGAACAACATAGTGACAACGGTACAGCAAACAGAAGGGCTATTAATGTGGTGAGAAGTGTACCAACTATCATTGGGAAAACACCATATATTCCATTATCCGGGTTCCAGACCATTCCAAATATAAAGTTGAAGAATCCAATTTGTAAAATAGCGGGAAGTCCTTCTCTGAAAATGAATGCTATGATAAGGATAATTATTAGTATGGAGGATATTCCTGTTGCAAAAAGTACCCATTGTACGAATTTATCCTCTTTTTTCTCAGTCATTATGACACCTCTAAAATTTATATTTTATCTTGATTGATTAATTAAAGTCCCATTTTTTTCCGCAACATTAATGTGTCCAAAAGATTTTTTTGAATGTAATGAGATTAACTTGAGATTTATGAATCCATAGAATGAATATTGGATTTAATCTTTTTTATTATTAAAACATTCCTATTTCATATCATAACCATTGATGTATTATTTAACTTAACATCATTAATCGGAGATGAATTCCAGATTTAAATGGAATTTAATGTTTCGTACAGGTTTTTTATCGATATTTTATAAGATTTATTATTTAGAAAATTTTGAACAGATATTTATGAAATTATATTATTTTTTTTAATTTACTAAAAAAAGAGGATTTTAGTGGTTTTTAAAAACCACTTAACTTAATACTTCTATTTTTTTTACTTATGATGTTGGTCTAACTATACTGTTGTTGTTGAGTATTGCTTGTCCTTCAGGTCCATCACACCAGTTAATGAATGCTAATGAAGCACCTGCTGCTGGTCCTTTTGTTAGGAAATTGAATGGTCTTTGTGTTGTGTAACTTCCGTTAGCTATTGTAGTAGCGGAACATGTTATACCATTGATTGTTAATGCTTTTGTATTGTTGTTTAAGCTAGCAAATGATATGAAACCTATTGAGTTAGGATCCTGACTTACTGCTTGTTGAACTGCACCTGTGGATGTTTGTACGATTGCAGATCCGACATATGAGCTGTTATCTAATATTAATGATTGGAATGCAACTCTGGTACCTGATCCAACTTCTCTTACAATTACATCTATTTTACCGCTGGATCCTCCAACCTGACTCCAGTTTGTTGTGTTACCTGTGAATATTCCTTTAAGTTGGGCTGATGTAAGTCCGGTAATTGTATTATTGTTGTTTACAATTGCTACTATACCATCTTGTCCAAGAGTGTAATTATTCAATCCTTGTGTTTCGTTTGCTTCAAGTGTTTCAGAAGCCATTCCTATTTGTGCTGTTCCATCACTGACACTCTTAAGTCCTACTGCAGTTCCCCCACCTTGAACTTCAATCTTTACATTTGGGTGTTCTTTCATGTAAGCTGTTGCAAGACTCTGAGCTACAGGTTGTACTGAGGTTGAACCTACAATTGTAATTTTGTTACTGTTGTCACCAGCAAAAACCATGTAGGCCCCCACTATTATTATTAATACTACGATTATTCCTATTATATATTTTGTATTCATCTAAATCCACCTCACTATTAGTACAATTATACATTATATTTAAAGATTCCTCTTTGTGCATTTAGTTACACTTTTAGTGTACTAATCATACCTTTTTGTAAATTTAATGGGAATTTACACATTTTGTGGTATTAACTGAACTAAATGCAAAAATTTAAATATATATAACCATAACAGATGCAAGCATGATAACTGAAAAAGTTCTTGAGGGAATGTTCAAACCTGTACAGAGCCCGTGGAAAACCTCAATAACCAAGGTTGAACCAAATAAATTAACCACCAGAGGTTATAAACAGGAAGATCTTATCGAAGGTATATCTTTTTCAGAGATGGTATACTTGTTGGTAAAAGGGAATATTCCATCGGAAAAAAATAAAAAAATGATTGAAGCAATTCTCGTTTCATTTTGCGACCACGGTGTAACTCCTCCAAGCACTCAATCGGCCAGACTCATGGCATCTGCAGGATCACCAGTTAATGCGTGTATAGCTGGAGGGATACTAGCATTTGGGGAGAATCATGCAGGAGCTATAGAGAATACCATGAAAAATCTTCAAGAAGCAATTAAAGTATCGGAAGTGTACAATAGATCGTCTTCCGAGGCAGCAAAATATATTGTTGAAGAACATAAAAAAAAGGGCAAGAAAGTTCCAGGATTCGGGCATCGGTACCACACCGAAGATCCAAGGGCCCGTAAACTTCTAGAACTTGCAGAGAATTATGATTGTAATGGGAAACATTTTGAACTTGCAATCGAAATAGAAAAAATCCTGGAAGATAAAAATGGAATCAAAATGAATATAGATGGTGCAAATGCAGCAATATTATCCGATATGGGGTTCAACTGGCGTTTTGGATGCGGTATGTTTATAATTGGTAGAATACCTGGTTTGTTAGCACATATTAACGAGGAAATATCTAATGAAGAACCATTCAGAAAGATTGCACAAAATAAAGGATTCTCAATCTAAAAATAAATTTTTATTTATTTCTTTTATTATTCAAAACAACTAATGAACATCCTCTTTTAAATTAAGTGGTATAGTGTCAAAATATTCCATACCAAATAAATTAATTATATATTACACGACAAATCCGCTTATCCGTATATAGATAAAATATTGATCTATTTTTGATATTTTAGAATTAATTTATATATGATGAGACATACACTTCAAGTGTAAAAAAGAACACAAATAGTCTATTAATAATATTTTGTAAATGATGAGATATTGGATCTTTAATTTAGAATTACAAAAAAACTTATCCTACGGAGATATCATGCAATTTGATTTCATTTTAATAATAATCTTACTCGGTTTATCCACATTAATTGTTATCATCTTAATTAAATTAATTTACAGACATAATCCCCATTATAATGAGAAATATGGGAAGGAAATAATTCTATTCCACAGTACTGATAGATATAAGAGAAGAGTTTGGAGATTTAGCCTCTTAGAAGATTTGCAAAATCTTAAAAATAAAGAAAAAATTGGTGGTGAATTAAATCTGAAGGTAATTATTGGAGAATTTAGCGAAGGTACACAGGAAATAATTAAACACGCTGCAAACCATGAATTTGATTCAATTACAATTATTGGTGGCCCTAAGGTATTTTGTGAGGATAAAATGGAAATTTACACACTACTTGATAAATATGATAATGTAAAATATTTAATTTTACCAAAAAGACCCACAAAACATTTTATGATCTTTAATAATAGTCATTTATATATTGAAAAGCCCCACAGACACGATGAAAGCCGTGGATCAGTAGGTGTTTTGAAAGCCCAACCAGGATTAATAGATATTTATGATCAGAATTTTAATCAAATGCTTAAATATTCCAGACCATTAACTAAAGAAGATGTTTTAAACCAAGAGTGTTATTAAAATGAAGTGGTGCTAAAATGGATATCAATGCTTTAATACCTGAATTCTTAGTATTTAGTTTAGCTGGATCATCCCTGTCAATTGCTGCTTATTCATCATTTAAGGATAGGAGTGACGACCAAAAGTTATTGTTAATCATTGCCAGTTGTTTTATCTTTGCATTTTTGGCAATACTGATATTATCAGCTATTTCATTAGATAATTTATCAATCTATCAATATACATTGACTTTAATATTTTATGCATTAATATACATGGCAATACTTTCCATTATAGGATTCATTATCCACCGTTTAAGAGTTGACCAAAAAATGAAAGACGAAGAATTACAATCAGCAATCGATATTATAGAATCAAGCCAAGATGGTTTAGAAAGTTCAGTAAGCTTATTTGAATCGAAAAATAAGGGTAATTAACTCAAATTAATTCAATTAACTTCTTTTATTTTTAAATTTTGAATTCAATATCTTTATGAGAATAAAAAAATCTGAGGGTATATTAATTCTGTATTTCTAAAATTATAATAATTTCAAATTATAAAATAACAATCATGTTAAAAATAAATTTTGACTTGGAAAATATGGAAAAATGTTTATGCTCTGAATGTCCAGTACAATCAAATAACTCTTGTGTAAATGACCAGATAAAGATAATTGAAGAAGTAGGACATTCAGTTGATATAGATAGTGGATTCATATTAGATCAAGAAAAAATACCGAAGGTTTACTGTGCCCATGGTGAAACAAACTGTAAAGATCTTAACTACCATGAAGAATGCCAGTGCATAAAATGCCAAGTATGGAAGGAATATGATTTAGAAGTTAGAGAAGCACTGGGTTACTTCTGCAAAAATGGAAAAGCAGTAGATTGTTGTAAAATGACTGATGATACAGAAGATCGTAAATCCAAACTTCGTGAGCTTAAAAGAGCATATTACACACCGATTTAAATTGTTTTTAATTTTTATATATTCAAATACCTCATTTTTGAGTTTGGTAAATATTTTTTTATAATTTAATCTTCAGGTATAAAAAAATTTAAACATCATTAATAAAAATTGTTTTAAAATAGAAATTTTTCAAGGATGTTAAAAAATTTAAATATTTATGAATTGAAAATCCTTGATTTGAAAATATCAAAAATTTCAATTGTTTCTAGATTATCAATCCGATGATAATCTTCGGAAATGTTCCGGTGTAGTTGTTCTAGGGATATTTCTATAAAATTCCCCTGCAGCATCGATGATTTCGACAGATATATCAGCTATCCTTTCAAATGCTTTGATAACTCGTGACAAGGTCAGATAATAGGTTGAACGATCCTTGTCCATAACTTCATCCTCGGCCATATGAATTGCAATTTTATTAAGTGCCTTCTTCTGCAGCTTATGAATCTTTTCTTCGTAATCCATGACTTTATCCTTGAGATCAAGCTCTTCATTTAAAAATCCTTGCATAGAATATTTTACCATTTTGCGAGATGTTATAAACATGGAATTAATTACTTCAAGCATCTCAGGATCAACTTGGTGACAACCATTTAAAACAAAATTTGCAATAAGGCAGGTATGGTCCGCTATACGTTCAAGATCATAGGCAACTTCGCTAAATACCATAGTTTTACTGAATTCTGAGTATGGATTAATTGATATAACCGTATCAACTGAAGATCTAATCTTTTCATGCATGTTATTACTAATATAATCCATTTCTAGGGCTTTATTTGCCATTTCATCATTGTAATTTACAAATGACTCGAATGACATGTCAAATTGTTTGAATACATGCTCAACCATGTTTTTAAGCATATCTTTAATAAGATAAGTTCCTGCATATTCCCTTGAAGTTTTTTCTTCATCGAACATCTCTGAAAATTCATCAAACTTTTTTAAATCTAGAATATATGCTCTTCTTACAACACCACGTTTAACGAGAGGTTGTAACAGTTTTGTTACATATCTTCTAGTTAATCCAAGCTTTTCAGCAATTTCATCCTGTGTTGAAGGATTATCATGTAGTATAACATCCAATATTGCCTTTAAAGTGCTGTTAGATCTTTTCATGTATCCATTACCTCATATCATGATCATTTTTAGTATCATCATTCAGGTTAGAATCATTTATATTGTCATCCTTTTTATCTAACCAATGATCAATTTTTTCCCCATATTTAGGTCTTTGTTCGCTAATCTTTTCGTAATTCTCAATATCTCTTTTATTCTTATTATTAATAATTTTAATTGATTCATTTATGATAGCAATTATTACATAGCTTAGTGCAGCTATTACCATTAATGAAATCAATATTCCTGTTTCAGCATATATAAACGAATATAAGTCAGTTATAGGAGATTTGAAGTCTGCGAAACCTCCAAGAAGTACTATAACTCCCACTATAGTTATTATATAACCATAAACCTTTTTAATATTTTCTGATAGGATTATAGGGTAAATTCCCATTATAATAAGTCCCACACCAATTGAACTGAATAAATTATAACCAGTTGCATTTTCGAGTGTGTAAAAGAAATTACCTGGTTTTAGATATAGTTTGGCCAATATGAATAATATTTCAATACCCACTATCAATAAAAGTGGAAATATGTAAACTAATCTAGCCTCAACATTCTGTGGTTTAATACCTTTAAGAGGATTTTCAGACAAATGCGACATTAATTGATAGAGTATTGCTGCTGCAACAGATCCTATAACCGTTCCACTAATTCCGAGTATATGAGTAGCATAGGTTACTATTCCTGCTATGATTCCGGCCATTATAACGTCCAATGATTTTGACATGTTTTATCACTTAAATTTATTATCTTTAATTATTGTTTTTTCTGAAAATTTTATTACTATTTTTAATATGTAATTTTAATTGATTAAATTATATACTCATAAATAATTTACTGTGTAATAAATAATTTAACTAAAAATATATAATTAATAAAATAATATTTATAGAAATTAATATTGGAAAAATTAATATATATTGTTATAAGTAGTTATTCTGATTTATAAATGTGAATTATTATTGCATACACATATGTCATAATCATTTCCGTTTACTGCTACAGAGTAGTTAGCCATTTCCTTCTTATATCCAGTTTTAGTATTTATCAAGTTTACAAAAATACCACAATCATCTATCACCAATTCATTATACGAAGGATAGGTGTTTCCTCTGAGTTTTAGGGTTGTTGCAGTCCCTGAATTTATAGTGACCATCTTTTCGATCATCCAAACATTGGGTACGTGTTTATGGCCGTTTAAAACAAAATCCACACCATAATCTATGAAAACCCTCAAAAGATCACCCGAATCCAGTAAGATATTTCTTTCTCTTCCAGCTTGAGGAATTGGTAGTAAATGATGATGAAAAGTGACTATTTTACATATATCAGTAGGTATTTTTTCCAACTTTACCTTTAACCATTCCATCTGGTCTATACCTATCTGGCCATCATTTAAATCAGGCTGTGAAGAATCAAGTCCTATTACTGCAAATCCACCATCTCTATCCATGTGTAAAAATTTACGCTCACCAATCAATTTCTGGAAGTGGAGCATTCCAACATTTCTTGCATCATGATTACCTGGAATCACATGAGTGTCAGTTATTGATTTTAATTCATCAACAAAATTGGCTGCATCATTGTATTCATTAACATAGCCCTGAGTAGTAAGATCTCCATATAATACAATCAGATCTGGATTTTCATTAGCAACCTGCTTTAGTAAATTATTTTTAAGGTCATTAGAAAATGTTTTTTCACCGAAATGAATATCTGAAACTTGAATTATCTTTTTAATCATTGAATCACCTTTAAAACTTAAGTAATCAGTATGATTAACTCTTGAATATTGAAAAAAATATTAAAATTTAAGCCTCAGGGGGGATTTGAACCCCCGGCCTATGCCTTACCAAGGCATCGCTCTACCCCTGAGCCACTGAGGCATTTTTAAATAACAGATTAGTCTGTTTTTAAAATTTTACTATCTAAAAGATTACAAAATTGGATATAAAAGTGCAGGGGATGGGATTCGAACCCACGTAGGCCTACGCCAGAGGATCTTAAGTCCACCCCCTTTGGCCAGCTCGGGCACCCCTGCATACAATCGAAGTTAGTTTACATCATATATTAAGTTAACGGTTTCATCAGAGGTAAATCATTTCATATCAGCCCAATATAAAATCAGAGATTAAATCTAAACTTTATGTTAAAAGGTAATAAATATAGATTTTAAATAAATACAAATGTATTTTATCGATATAAAAACTGATTTAACCGGTAATTATAGGGCTTAAATATATTAAATACACTTAAAAAATCTTAGAAGAAAATTTAAGATATTTCGTAAGATATATAAGGAATCTCATGTAATATCATTTGTTATATTGTTTTTTATAAATGGTGATTTAATGGATATTATACAAGAAAACTGCGGATACTGTGGCACTTGTGTATGCGTGTGCCCGGAAAATGTTATTGAACTAGAAGAGAATGGTTTGATTATTAAGGACGGATGCACAGAATGTGGAAACTGCGCAATTGTATGTCCACTTGGAGCACTGAACCCCGAGGGTTAAGATAATGAAAAAATTGAAATACGATGTTATAGTTGTAGGTGGCCGAATAGGAGGATCTACTGCCTCATTATTCGCCTCAAAGTCAGATGTCGACGTTCTAATGATTGAAAAACGACAGGAAATAGGAAGTCCTGTACAGTGTGCGGAGGGTGTGACTTACGGTGCATTTGAAACCCTTGAAATTGAACCATCAGAAAGATATGTTCGAACAAGAGTTAAAGGTGCACATATCCACGCACCAGACGGTAGAAGAATCTCTTATGAAGGTGGAATAGCCCAGGGACTTATTATTGACAGGAAAATCTTTGATAAAGAACTTGCAATTGAATCAGCAAAAGCTGGCACTGATATAATGCTTAAAACTAGTGTCAAAGATCTTATTATTAAAGATCACAAAGTCTGTGGAGTAGTTGCAAAACATTTGGGAAAAACCATCGAAATACATTCCGATGTTGTGATAGGTGCAGATGGTGTTGAATCTAATATGGCACGATATGCAGGTATTGAAACATATAGAGACCCAAAAAATATAGCTTCGTGTGCACAGTACGAACTTGTAGGTATAGATGTCGACCCAGAATATCTTGAATTTTACTTCGGAAGCAAAATTGCTCCAAAAGGATATCTATGGATATTCCCCAAGGGTGATGGAGTTGCAAATGTAGGGTTGGGAATCCGTGGTACAGTTGATAATGCAATTGACTATCTAAACAGATATGTATCAAAATTAGATGCAACCCCTGTAGAACTGAATATAGGAGGAGTACCTGTTTCAGGACCCATTGAGAAGACATACACAGATGGATTTTTAGTTGTTGGAGACGCAGCCGGGCAGGTTGACCCCATAACTGGTGGAGGAATTCATACAACAATATCTTGTGCAAGGATTGCTGGAGAAGTAGCAGCAGAATCTGTGAAAATGGAGGACAGTTCCGCACAATTTTTAAAAAATTATGAGAGTAAATGGAGACAAGATATAGGGAAAACCTTAGACAATTCCGTTAAATATAGGAAAATGGCCGATAAACTTAACGATAAAGATATGAATGCACTAGCTGAGTTTATAGAGACACAAGACATAGAGGCAATATCCAAAATATCTGTACTAAAATTTGTTGGGAAACATCCCAACTTGATGAAAATTCTAACCGAGATATTATGAATTATAATAACACCAAATTAAAAATTATAGTATAAAATTATCTTATGAAAGATTTTCTAGGAAATCCTAAATTATTTATCCATAAAAATTAAAATATTTAATCGTTTATAAATTATTATCATTTTAATGTTATATTTTAAGGATGTGTAATACAGTGGATTCGCTTGAAGAAGAATTTAAACCTGATATTGATGATCTGGAAGAAAAAAAAGATATTAAAGGGTTAATCCAAGCCCTTGAAAATGAAGATTATCTTATAAGGAAGGATGCTGCCAGATCACTGATAAATGTTGGTGATGAGAGTGCAGTAGATTCCCTCATTCATGCACTTAAATATGAGAGTTGGGAAGATGATTATACAGTTTTAATTGCTGTAAGAGAAAGCGCTGCTGATGCACTTGGAAGAATAGGGGATAAAAGGGCTGTTAAACCTTTAATTCAGACATTGTATGAAGACTCGGATGAAGAAGTAAGGTGGAAAGCTGCTGCTTCCCTTGGAAAAATTGGAGATCATTCAGCTGTAGAACCACTTATAGAATCCCTCAATGACCCAAGTTGGGGCGTACGAAGGAATGCTTCCAATGCTTTGGGAAATATAGGTGATAAAGGGGCGTTTGATCCCCTTATAAAAGCTTTAAACGATAAAGATTGGCATGTAAGAAAATATGCTGCTGTAGCATTGGGAAAACTATGTGATGAGAGGGCAATTAATCCACTTGTAAATGCGTTGAACGATGAAGACAGTGATGTAAGATGGAAATCTTTGATTGCATTGGGAAAAATTGGAGAACCTTCTGTTAAACCATTATTAAATGCATTTAAAAGTAATGATTGGCACATGAGGGGGAGAGCTGCTGAAGTTCTTGGAAAAATTGGCGATGAAAGAGCTATTAAACCATTAATACGTGCCCTAAACAGCAGAGATAAAACTCAAAATAAATATGTTAGAGGACGTATTATTGAAGCTCTCGGAAGAATAGGGGATGAAAGAGCGGTAGATCCCTTGATTAAAGCACTCAATGATCAGTATATATATGTAAGACTTAAAGCTACAGAAGCTTTAGATTTAATTAAATCTAAAGGTAAAGGATCTTGGACTGTACATTTTGATAATGGTGAATTTACTTTTGATTATCCAAATTCTTGGGAAATAATTGAGACAACAGACGAAAAAAAGGTTATAACTGGCGGAATCGACAACAATTCGATGCTTTTCTCAATAAATCGATTAGATGATGTGGAAGATATAGATCCTGAAGAATTTGCAGGTATACTGAAGAATGTATTTCTGATGCAGAAAAGTAAAATTATATCAGAAGTAGGATTTAAAGCCAGGAAAATGGATGCTTATATGATTATAGGGGAAAACCCACATGACGTATCAGTAACCAAAATAATGATTGTGGTTTTTAAAAGGAAGGACTTACTTTTCTATTTATGGTTTGCAAGTGCTCCAGATAATTTCGAATTTTTTGATGAAGATATTGATATGATAGTTAAAAGTTTCCAGATAAAAAAGTTTTAATCACAGATTTACCCTATCTAAGTAATTATTTTTCACTAAAAAGTTCTTCCGTAGAATTTATAGATTAGAATATTTTACAAATTAAATTAGTAATATATCAAACAATCCCAATATGGTGATGTTCAAATGAATGAAATAAAAAAAAATCCCATTACAATTTCTACTTACAACCATGAAAAACTCTATTTTGCTGTGGGTTACTCAGAAAATAACAAAATTGTAAGGATAGCTCTTCCTCAAAAAAGTTTAGAAGAAGCTATTGGTGAAATTGCAAAATATCACCCCAACTACAAGTTATCAAACAAACACAATGACACTGCCTGTAAGATATGTCAAATATATCATGGTGTTAAATTAGATATCGAACTTGATCAATTAGAATTAGATCATAACAGTTCATCTTCTCCTAAAACAACCATTAAAACATCATTTGAAAGAGATGTGATCATTAAAGTTGCAAAAATACCTTATGGGACAGTAAAAACCTATAAAGAAATAGCAAAATCCATTAACAGCAGAGCATATAGGGCTGTTGGGACAGCAATAGGTAATAATCCATTTCCAATTGTAATACCTTGCCATCGAGTTATCAGATCCGATGGTAAAATCGGAGGATTCAGAGGAGGAACATCAATGAAAGTGGAAATATTAAAAAAAGAAGGAATAAAAATTGAAGAACTGAATAAAGGTAGCAGAATAATATCATAATTCATTCTGAAATAAAAAAAAATAAGGAATTGATGTAATTTATAATATCTTATTCACACTTGCGGTTCTAACCTTTTTATCATGAATGCCATGAATGCAACTACCATAGGAAACAGGAACAGATACATCAGCAAAAGTGCTATTGGTGGTAAAACAGCACCCATAACAGTTGATGCTGCTATCAACATGATCATTGTAATTACCGGACCTAATATCGCAACGAACATATAGATCATAGTGAAAGAATTCAATTTTTGTGCGTAGTCCTTGAGCTTCATCCTAAGTTCATAGGCTGTGTCTTCTGCTATAACATTAAGTGTTTTAGCAAGATCCCCACCACTGGAAAGTGTTCTTGTAATCTGATAAATAGCCCTTTTGAGTCCTTCAGAATTTATTCTTTCACTCATATCCATTAAAGCTTTTTCAGTCGTTTCTCCATATTTTATTTCCTCGAGGGCTCTTGCAAATTCTTCAGAAAGAGGACCATAACCTGAAAGTGCAATAGATCTCATACTATCATGCATACCGATCCCTGCACGAAGTTCTGTTGCCATTTGTCTGAGAGCAAAAGGAAGTTCCCTTGATGCTTCATTTGAACGTGAACCCTTCTGTAAATTTGGTAAAAATACTATTCCTCCAGCCATCAAGAGGATAATCAATCCGAATACCACACCAATAATAATTCCAAATCCAAGAATAATCATAAGCATGAAAACTACTACAAATGAGATTCCACCCATAACCATGATCAATTTAGGATCAAGGCCTTTTTTCTCATCTTCTTTTAGAAGTTCTTCCAATGATGCCTTCTGATAAGCCTCTTTTTTTGCTGTTTTTTCAGGGGCAGGTTTTGCTCCCCTATCATACTTCTTATCTATAAGTTCCTTGAAAATCTCAATTTCATCCTTATCCATTCTCATCTTTTCTATGACACGAGGAGATGTTCTTTTAACAGTACTTTTAGAAGAAGATGACATTTTTAATCCAGAACCCATTTTATCTGTTTTGGATCTTATATTGTCTGCTTTGGATGTGATATTACCTGCTTTGGATGTGATATTACCTGCTTTGGATGTGATATTACCTGCCTTTGATGATAATTTACTAAATTTATCAACCGGTACAGATACTCCTCCCCCTACCTTCTTAGTTGAATCTACTGTCATTCCGCCGATTCTGTTAAAGAATTTTTTGAGACCATCAAAAACCATTTTACCACCAGAAAGTAATTTTAAATAATTTAATAATATCACACAACATTATTAATCTGTTATAATATTTCATCAATATTTAAGTTTCATTCATAATATTTTTTCGAGAATCTCATCAGGATCTCGATAGTAATTGTTTATATAATGTCCAACTTCATCAATTGATCTGATATTATTGTCTGCCAAGTATTCGAGTAAAAGTCTTCGCTTTTCAATTTCCTCTTCTATCTCTGTAATTCCAATACCACGGAGTTCTGCTATATCACGAAGAGTTTGGCTTGCAATTCCAACATATTCTACTTTATCTGATACATTGTTCCACTCAAAAACCCTGTTAAGCTGAACATTACCCTCTTCCATACCAACAATTTCTGCAACTTCGGTAACCCTTCTGATTGAACCACCTTCAGTTCTGTACATCCTATTTTGCATGATAATGAAATCAAGGGCAGGTATCATTATGGTTGGCACATTCATAGGAGGATTTACTAATCTTGTAACAGTTTCCCTTGCAGTATTTGAGTGAACTGTTCCCATACCTGAGTGTCCAGTGTTTAAAGCTGTAAACAATGTTACTGCTTCAGCTCCCCTTACCTCACCTACTATTACCCTGTCTGGTCTTTGCCTGAGGGAATTTTTAACAAGAATATCCATTGTTAGTTCTCCCTTCCCTTCTATATTTGGTGGACGAGTTTCCATTCTTAGAGTATGAGTATGAGGAAGTTGAAGCTCTAAAGTATCTTCAATTGTAATTATCCTTTCACGAGGAGGTGTAAATGCTGTGACAGCATTCAATGTGGTGGTTTTCCCTGAACCTGTACCACCGGCTATTATAGCATTACAAGGTTTAACACCGAGTCCATCGGTACAAACCCATAAAAATCCTGCTAAATGTGAAGATAATGTTTTAAAGTTAATTAAATCAATTATAGTTAATGGATCCTTCCTGAATTTCCTTATGGTTAACGTTGCCCCATCAGCAGATACTGGAGGTATTGTTGCGTTAACCCTGGACCCATCAGGCAACCTAGCATCGAGTATTGGAGTTTGTTGATCAATCCTACGGTTTACCTGTCTTGCTATAACATCTATTATAGCTTTAATATCCGAATCTTCTTCAAAAATAACATTAGTTATCATCATCCCAATTTTTCGATGATAAACAAAAACATTCCTGTTGACCCCTATAACCATTATTTCCTCGAGATCATCATCTTTGATCATCGGATCTAACTGACCATAACCTAACATCTCTTGAGATATTTGAGTGGCTAGTCTGTCAACATCCCTAACTCCTTTACTCCTCAGGAATTCCTTTACCTCTCCAATAAAGCTAGGTTCATCGATTCGGAAATCTTCTCCCTGGGCAACAGCTACCTCGACAAGTTTTTCACGAACTTCGTTGAATATTATTCTTTCTTGATCGGTGAATTTAGGAAGGCTCACATTGTAAGTAGGTATTAAACCTTCTTCTACAATCTCTGCTTTCAGTACATCAGAAACCTTTTTAACAGATTTGGCTCGCCTAGATGGTCTTTTCATAACCTTATCAAGGTTAAATCCATCATCCTCACTTTTTTTTGGGGTGGGTTTTATATTCTCCTCTTTTTCTAGAGTATCCTTCCCAAAAACGTCATTAGTGCCAGTTGATGACCCCTCATCCGTTGCAAATTCTCCTAGAAGATCCCTGAGGATTTCTTTACGTTTATCTTTCATAAGTCTCAACTATTTATATAAATGAACCAATATTTAAGCATATGGAAATAGAATGCACATGTGGATTTAACTGTGTAGAAGATGCACCAACTACATTGAAACATATTAAAAAGTTATACACTCCTTGTAACAAATGTAAAGATCCTAAACTTAGAAAATTCAAACCATTGAAGGATCAATTAAATCTTAAAAAGTTAAATGCAAATTCAGGACTTTGCAACTGTGGAAAAAGACATTTAGATCAAGTAATGGCACACACACTCAAGATTATGATGGATGAAGGTATTAGAGAAGAAGAATCCACACTACGAAATGCTTGCACCCCATTACTTACACCTGCATATCCCACTACATCAGCACCATATCTCCCAAATAAATCCCTTGTCATTCTGGCAGATGGAATGAACAAAAGGTGTGCAGAAAGAATTATCAATGAAATACCAGAAATAAAAGGTGTTTTACAGGGAGATATTAAACAGACAGTGGGATTGAAAGATTCAAATTCATTACCACATGTTTATAAGTTACTTGCTGGATGCGACATGCGCTGTGATATTGTTTTAACTCCATATGGTGCATTATGCATCTACAAAATCCAAGCAGAGATCCATGTAGAATTCTCTAAACCCATATCACCAAAAATAGAAGCTTTAAAAAAAATAATTAAAAAATATAATGATCCTACTGTCCTGGACTGTACTTGTGGGCCAGGAACCCTGGGGATAGCCTGTTTGAAGTCCGGAGCAAAGAAAGTTGTTTTCAATGATCTCTGGTATCGTGCAGCCAAGATGGCCTTGTTAAATCTAGAAGTAAATGGATTTAAAACAAACTTTTTTGACGTAAGAAAAGGTTTAATAGGATCTGGAAAAAACTTTGAAGTTTACTGTGAAAATATAATGGATTTAAAAGATATTCTAACCGAAAAATTTGATATATGCATAATTGACACATTCCCCGGTGTGGATACCACAGATTTTGTTGAATCCGTAAAGGAGATGTGTAGAGAAGTAGTTATAATTTAGTTATAGTGTATCAAGATACATGAATTTCTATTAATCATTTACATTACAAGGTTATCCATTAGAAAAATACTTTGTCTATGCCATACTGGCGTAAATAATAATTGCTGGAATTATGAGGACACCCATTAAATTTGATTTATTCACACCTGTATAATGTGGGATCATTCCCAATGAGATGGATGTGATGAAGACTAATAAAACATATAAAATATTAACATTTTCTATTAATGCAAAAATAATTACCAATAACTGGTGAATATGATAACTAATTTTGAAAGCAAACCGTAATTAATGCTGTTTATATACAAAATTAAAAAATCTCCAAGTTTAAACAGGAAAAAACAGATAGAGATAAAGCAGTAATTGATACAAAAACGAATAGAAGAAGATAGTTGATGTCGAAATTCTGTATTAATTTGTCAATAAAGACTGCAATACCACTTCGGGGATTACCAATTAAATAGATGGCAATCAATGAAAATAAAGTATCAGATACATTCACACCACTCATTGCTACTAAAAATCCCTCTTTATTTTCCCCTATGTCCCCTCCACCACTGAGGTCTTGTGCCAAGATGCTTCCTTGAGCAGGCCCCATTCCAGGTAAAAATCCAAGTATACTACCTGCTATTCCTCCTGCAAATATTCCCCTCAAAATATTTTTGTTGACCTTAAAATTATGATACTTGTTTTGAGTTGGTACAGTAGAGTTTTGGGTTAAACTGTAGATCAGTGTACTTACACCAAAAAGCCCAGAAAATATTGTGAGAAGAGATACATTTGTTGATAATGGTGTGTTTAACATCACCCATCCTAAAATTCCAGAAGAAATGAATAGGAATACAGACCAAATCATCATATATAAATTTCTGTTTAGTCGTTTGATCATGTACACAACTGCTAGAACTAGGATTAAATAGATATATGGTTTTATTGCCCAGTAGATTGGTGGTAGAAATAAAGCAAATAGGGGAAGTAGAACAATTGTTACCATCAACGAACCAAAACCACCGATTGTAACCAGGCTTACTGCTTCTTTACCTCTGCCCATAAGCATGAAATAATGGCCAGGCTAAACTGAAAGAACAGTTACTTCTTCGGGCACACCTAGAAACATTGAAGGAAGGAAATCTATCATGGAATGAGATATTGCCATTGAGATTAGAAAGACCGCAAGAAAATCTGTTGAGAAGAAATTTAAAAGATATGCTGAATAAGCAAAAATAAAAGCACCTACCGTGTTTACATGTACACCGGGTATTATACCAGTTAATGCACCACATAAAACACCTATTCCATGCAATCAACACATCAAAAATCTTACCACCAATATATTATATAGTTCAATTTATTAATATTATTTTCTAAAATAATAGTATTACTATAAAACTGTTATAAATGAAATTAAAATTTTATAAAAATA
>Ga0224559_1000174_pt1 | contig 43210 bp, 49 predicted proteins | sample 714S33034metaG_FD_180676 | JGI IMG/M metagenome (GOLD analysis project Ga0224559, IMG submission 180676) | Peat soil microbial communities from Stordalen Mire, Sweden - 717 S3 30-34 | ecosystem: Environmental > Terrestrial > Soil > Wetlands > Peat | place: Sweden: Norrbotten County, Stordalen... | reverse complement strand
GCATTATTCCACTAGCCATACCATTGTCGGAAATATGTTGACCCGCATCTGGAAGCTACCGCCTCATATTAGCAAAGCCATTCTGTATCACCATGATCCCGATATCTTTTCTTCAACTGCTGGAGATATCGAGTCCGCAGTCCGCAACTTGGTTGCCATAGTACACATGGCGGAATGCATCGCGGACGAACACCTGCTTGTGCGGGATTCAGCTTGGCCAACAATTGAAAAAGAAGTACTAAAACACTTTGATGTGTCTACGCAAGAATTCTCTGAGCTGAAGGGGGATATTTTGGCCTTTTTGAATGGTGAATGATACGCAACAAGAAACCCCAAAACCGCCTGAAAAAATTTCGCCGTTAGACGGAATAACCAGGCAGTTAATCAGGGTGTGTGCATCCATTGCTTTATTTGGAGCAATAGTGTTTTTTGTTTATTCCGCCTATGCAGGGACGGTTCTTGGCGAAGGCTCAACCAAGGTATTTACCGGAGTAGCCTGCCTGCTGCTTGTGCTTTTAAGCTGCATGATGATCGAAAAAATCCTTCTGAAGAACGCTACAAATGACGCTGACAGCTTAGACGTTAAATAAAAAATTCATGACATCTCCGTCTTGCACGACATAGTCTTTGCCTTCAACTCTCATCTTGCCTTTCTCTTTTGCACCCGCTTCACCATTGCAGGCAATGAAGTCGGCATAGGAGATGGTCTGCGCGCGGATGAATCCTTTCTCAAAATCCGTGTGAATAACACCTGCCGCTTGCGGCGCGGTATCTCCTTTGTGGATTGTCCAGGCGCGCACCTCTTTCACGCCTGCCGTGAAATAGGTTTGCAAGCCAAGCAGATCATATCCGGTGCGAATCAAACGATTTAATCCCGGCTCTTCCAACCCGATGGAAGCAAGGAATTCCAGTTTGTCGGCATCATCCAGATCGGCGAGTTCTGCTTCGATCTTCGCGCACAAGGCAACAACCGGCGCACCTTCTTTTGCCGCGTGTTCGCGCAGACGATCCAGATGGGGGTTATTTTCAAAGCCGTCTTCCAGCACATTGCCTACATACATTGCCGTCTTGATGGTGAGCAGGCAGAGAGGCTTGAGGATTTCTTTTTCTTCGTCACTCATTTTAAATGTGCGAGCAGGCTTGCCTTCGTTCAGATGCGGCAACAATTTTTCCAAGATCGCAATCAATTTAATCGCATCTTTATCGCCGGATTTTGCTTTCTTGCCGTCGCGATGCATGGTGCGTTCCACCACGGCAAGATCGGCTAGCGCCAACTCAGTGATGATCACTTCAATATCGGACAAGGGATCGACTCGCCCGGACACATGCACTACGTTCTCGTCGTCAAAGCAGCGTACGACATTCACAATGGCATCGGTCTCACGGATGTTGGCGAGGAACTGATTGCCCAAGCCTTCGCCTTTGGAGGCACCGGCCACCAATCCGGCAATATCAACGAACTCGACAATGGCAGGCTGCATGCGCTGTGGATTGACGATCTTCGCCAGTGCAGCCATACGCGGATCGGGAACCTCGACGATGCCGACGTTGGGCTCGATGGTACAGAAGGGATAGTTTTCTGCCGCGATTCCCGCTTTGGTAAGCGCGTTGAACAGCGTGGATTTACCCACGTTGGGCAAACCGACAATTCCACATTTTAAGCTCATAAAATCCTTATCGTATTAATGTATTGCAAGACTGCACTTTGGCTATTGGACATCCGATGTCTCAATATCCGTGTGGCGGAAGCTTGCAACAGAAGCAGAGAGAATCGGGAAAAGAAAATTTTTTGCCCCGAAATTGTAGTCATTGTAACACTCACTGACGGCCTATTCCAAAGGGGCCGCCAGATGGTAGCGCGAAGAAATATAGACAGCTATTTTCGATTTCCGCCCACCACCATCTTGTATTCAAACAAGCGGCACTCAATTGCACCATTGAAAAGCGGCGTACGCTTTGAAACAGATAGTCGAATAAACTTCGGCATACGCAAATCCGATGTAAACAGATAAGCATTCCACCCGCCGAATTTTTTCTTCAGGGCATCACCAATTTGCGGGTACAACAATTCCAGCTCGGCAATATCGCCCATACGTTCTCCATAAGGCAGGTTCGCCACCAACACACCATGATCTGCGGGTGCGGCAATTTCAATCACATTGGCCTGCTTAAGTGTCACGGCTTGCAATAGTCCCGCATTCTCAAGATTGATGCGCGCAGTCTTCAATTCATCGCCATACAAATCGCTGCCAAAGATTGGCAACGGCGATACAGGCTTTTGCGTCGCAATCGCTTGCGAGCGAATCTCTTGCCATTTTTTTGCATTGAAGTTTTTCATTTTTTCGAACGCAAAATGGCGCGAAATGCCGGGTGCAATGTTCAAGGACATCTGCACTGCTTCAATCAGAAACGTTCCGCTGCCGCACATCGGGTCGAGCAAAGGCGTGCCGGGTTTCCAGCCGGTAAGATGCAAAATACCCGCCGCCAGATTTTCGCGCAGCGGCGCGATGTTGGTATATTGACGCACACCGCGCTTGAACAGCGCATCGCCGGACGTATCCAGATACAGCGTGAAGCGCGACTCTTCCAGAAAAGCATGAATGCGCATATCCGGTTCATGCGTATTCACGCTGGGGCGCTCGCCGCAAAGCTGGCGAAACTTATCGCAGATCGCGTCTTTAATTTTCAGCGTGGCAAAATCCAGACTCTTTAACGGGCACTTGATCGCTGCCATATTGACGCGAATGGTATGCGACACATTGAACCAATCACCCCACGGCAGCTTGAATGCAGCGTCATAAATATCTTGCTCATTGCGATAACTGGTTGTCGCCACTCGCCACAACACGCGGCTGGCAGTGCGGCTATGCAGATTGACGCGATAACACAACGTCCAATCGCCTGCAAAATGCGCACCTCCATCGGTGGCCTTGATTCCTGTCGCCCCAAGCTCAGTCAATTCATTAACAAGAGGAATCTCAAGACCTCGCGGGCAAGGTGAAAAGAATTGTTCGCTCATAGCGGCTTCACCGTGACGAGAATAACAATAGCCGCCAACATCAATACAGGTACTTCATTGAAGAAACGGAACCAAACATGGCTGCGCGTGTTGAGTCCTTGCTCAAACTCTCTGAGCAACTTGCCGCAATAAAAATGGTAACCGATGAGGAACAGCACCAGCGTCAATTTGATGTGCAACCACACACCCGAAAAATGGTAGCCCAGCCACAGCCATGTACCGAACAACAACGCCAAACCGCCAATAGGCGTAACGAAGCGATACAGTTTTCGCGACATCAGCAATAGTCTTGCGCGATCTTCTTCTCCCGTTGCCATCGCCAGATTTACGAAAAGGCGCGGCAAATAAAAAAGTCCCGCGAACCAACTGGTAACGAATATGATATGAAAAGCTTTGATCCAGAGCATGATATTTCCTGATTTGTTTTAGTGTGTAACAGTTTATTGAACTGATGAATTATAACGGACTGCGAGATTTTCGTAGGTGGGCAAACAGTTTCATCGTTAGCCCACGCGGTGGATTTGACTGGACGTTACCGCGTGGGTACAGAAACGTGCCCACCCTTAGCTTATTTTGTAGCGAAACGTATACGTCGCTGCTAGCGCTTAAACATTTACCACTTGAACGAAATCCTTCATAGTTAAATTTGCATTCCATTGTGTCGCCATTCATTGCACTTAAAGTTGCTTGCCCAGTATGCCCTGAGTATTGCACATTACCAACAACACCAGAATCGGTAATGTAAAAGCCCGTGTATTTCACTGCGTTAATCTCAACTATTAGCACAAACCCCAACGACATATTAGGATAGAAGCACTGGATTCCCGCCTGCGCAGGAACGACTGGTTTAGACGGGTTTAATGGGAGTCTCGTTGTCAGTCGATCAGCTTCATACCGCAATGCTTTGCAGCATCACGATCAAATGTTGCCGTATATCCACATCCTGCTTCCTTAGCTGATAGCTCTATCAAGCAATCGGCAAAGTCGGCTTTGCCAGATTTAAACAAGCGCACGGCTTTCCACACGATGGCGGCATTTTGCACGATGACTTCTTTGGTGCGTAGCAACGCTTCCAGAACCTCGCAGATTTCATCCTTGGTTAAAGCGTAACAGCCAGACAGCACCCAGACCAATTCGACTAATGAAACCACACTCACATAACCCGGTGAGTCCGAAGTCAACGATTCGATCAGTCGTGAGGCTTTGGGCGACTGCTTTGAATCATCCTGCGCAATATAGCGAACCAGGACGTTGGTGTCCAAGCCAATCATTTTGCTTTTGCTCCCTGCTTCGCAATCACCTTGTTCATCAACGCAATCGTTACCGGGGATACGGGCTTTCGCATCATGCCCTTTAAGGCGGTGACAGAATGCGTAGAAGCGACCAGCTCAAACCGGCCTTGCTCAACTTCTACAAACTCGACCCTGTCTCCCGACTCAACGCCCAATGCTGCGCGCACGGCAGAAGGAATGGTGACTTGCCCTTTGCTGGTTATTGTTGCCGTAGACATGATTGCGCTCCTTATTTGATTCCTTACTTTAGCGTAAGGAAATGCAATAATCAATACAAATTCACGGATGCGCCCAAGGATGTCCTGCTAGCGTGACAACCGCCGCCTGAACAACACCAGCGATACATAAAAACCAAACAGCGTATACGCCAGCAGCACAGATATGTGCAAAAAGGCGGATGGAGGGACCGCACCGATCATCAAAGGTCGCGCCAAGTCTATCGCATGCGTTAACGGCAACAGGTTAGCCACAATCTGGAAACTTGGCGGCAATTGGTTGACCGGAAAAAACACACCGCTAATCATCATCATTGGCGTGATAACCAAAGTGAAATAATACAAGAAAAAATCATAGCTCGGTGCGAGTGCTGTCATGATAAGGCCGATACCTGCAAAGGTAAGGCCGACCAGCAACGCCAGCGGAATCATCCACAACGACATGATTGAATGCGACAACCCAAGCAACCAGATCACCACTAAAACAGCAATCCCGGACATCAGGCTTTTTGTTGCAGCCCAGAGCACTTCCGACAGCACCACATCATCCAGCGTTATTGGCGTATTGAGAATAGCCTCCCAAGTGCGCTGCTCGTGCATGCGCGCAAAGCCGGAATACAAAGCCTCGAAACTGGCGCTGTTCATGGTGCTGTAACACACCGTGCCCGCCGCGAGAAAAGTCATGTAAGAAGTGCCGCCCATCTGCGGCAGCAAGCTGCCCAAGCCATAACCCAAACCCAGCAAGTAAATGACCGGATCGGCGAGATGGCCCATTATGGAAGCCGCCGCAACTTTCTTCCACACTAGCCAATGACGCTGCCAGATTGGAAAAAAGCGCAGACTAAGTTCGGGTAGCGCAAAATCCCGGTTGCTCATTTTGATTTATCCGCTTCTACGGCTGCGAAGGCTTCTGCCGGGCTGACTACTCCGATACCTCGCGCATAGACACATCCCTTTGAGGTTCCTTCTGCAACAACACGTTCGGAGTTACTAAAAATGTGCTCCATATAAAAATATTTTTCATCCCACCCTGTAACTTTCAAACTTACGTCGAATTTTTCAAACATATTTAAGGGCTTTTTATAGGTCATCGTATGTTCGGCAATCAGAGGCATCCAGCCGCGCTTGAACATTGCTTTCAGCAAGCCGGAGCGAATGAATAGATCAACACGATTCAGATCGCAAATGGTCAGGTAGCGGCCATTATTCATATGAAAATTAATATCCAGATCGTTTGGCATTACGCGCAGGCTGAGCTGGCTCACCAGATTGTCCGCATTGATCCGTTCCCGGAAAAGCGAAAGGATAAAAACATAGCACATGCGAAAAATAAGGCTCATTCTCTCATCTCCCGACCCGTTAGTTTCAAGAACACATCTTCCAGATTCGCAGGGCGATGCAAGAAGCGCAATGCGCTTTGTCCCTGCAAATGTGCAACCAGCGGTTGAGCGTCCAGCACATAGCAGAACACCGTTTCACCACTCGACTCGAAACGTTGCGAATATCGCGAGGCATATTCGTTCGCCCACGCTTCAACTGTTTCGCCAAACACCTCCACCACTTGCGGCTCGATGTTTTGCTCTATCAGCTCACGCGGTGTGCCCTGGCTAATGAGCTTACCGTTATCCAATACCGCGAGGCGATGACACAGCCGTTCGGCTTCGTCCATAAAATGCGTTGTGAGCAGCAGCGTCTTTCCCTGCTGTGTAAGTTCGCGCAAACGCTGCCAGATAAGGTGGCGAGCCTGCGGATCAAGGCCGGTGGTTGGCTCATCGAGGAAAATCACATCGGGATCGTTTACAAGAGCTCGCGCCAACGTGAGGCGACGTTTCATGCCACCGGAAAGCGTTGGGACTTTTGCATCCCGTTTGCTGGTCAGGCTGGCAAATTCCAGCAGCAATGGAATACGCGCCTCGATCTCGCTGTCTTTCATACCGAAGTAACGCCCGTATACCAGCAAGTTTTCCGCCACGGTAAAATCCGGGTCGAGATTGTCCATCTGCGGCACCACGCCGACACGGATGCGTGCTTCGCGTGCGGCCTGCGGCACAGGAAGATCGAGCAGCATAATGTCGCCCGCATCCGGCGCAGTCAACCCCAGCAACATTCTCAACGTAGTCGTTTTCCCCGCGCCATTCGGGCCTAACAAACCAAAACATTCACCTTTGCGGATTGAAAGATTTAGGCCGTCCACTACGCGCTGTCCTGCGTAAGATTTTTGCAGATTTGTCGCTTGGATGATTTGGGTCACTTTTAAACCTTCTTAGCCACATAACCAGCCACTTGGCCGCCGTTGTTTGGCGACTTAGTGGATTGGCTAGTTGTCTTATCAGAAACCACAGAGTTCACAGAGAAAAACTTTCACGCAATACTCTCGGTGGTCTCTGTGTTCTCTGTGGCTCGCTTTTTAATTATTATTAGTGTCATAACGCCACTCCGGTGAAATGCATCTTAATGATGTCGCGCAATTGTGTCAGGCGTCCGTGGAAGAAATGCTCAACCCCGGGCAATACGGTAATAGGCAAGTGCTGCGGACGCGCCCAGTCAAATGCGTCTGCCAGCGGAACAATATCATCTTGTTCACCATGTATTACCAGTGCATTCGACGGGACTGGCGGCATTGCAAAACGCCCCACGGCCGGCGCTGCCAGAATCAAATGCCTCGGCTTCAATTTTTGAGCGGCACGCGCGGCGACGTAGCCGCCGAAAGAGAAACCTGAAAGAATGAGCGGCAACTCGCCAAACTGTTCGCGTGCAAATTCCGTCACTGTCAGTGCGTCTTCGAGTTCGCCATCACCACCGGTGAACTCACCCTCACTTGCCCCCACTCCGCGAAAATTAAAACGCAGGGCGACACATCCCAACTCGGCAAAAGTCTTCGCCAATGTCACCGCAACTTTGTTATCCATTGTTCCGCCCATTGTGGGCAAGGGATGACACACGATGGCGATACATTTTGGCGCCAGCTTGGGAACATGCACCACACCTTCAATATACCCGGCAGTGCCGGTGGTGGAAAATAACTGAAGTGCCGACATCAAATTTTGAGGCGCTCGACAATGCGCCCTTTTTTCAAATGTTCTTCAATGATCTCGTCCAGATCGCTTTCATCGACGTAGGTGTACCAAATTCCCTCCGGATACACCACCAGCACCGGCCCCTCTTCGCAGCGCCCCAAACATCCGGCAGAATTGACCCGAATGCGGTTGCCCTCCTGATCCAGCTTCTTGGCTTTGACTTTATCTTTGACATAATCGCGCATTTTTTGCGCCGCGAAATTGGCACAACAATCTTCCCCTGCCGCGCGCTGGTTCACACAAAAGAAAACGTGTTTGTCGTAATGGCTCATGATATTGATTACCTTGTTTGACTGAGAGTTGCATTGTAATTCTCACTCACCTCAATCCTCTGATGAAACAACTAGCCATTCGACTAAGCCCGCAAGCGGACAGTCGCTGGTTATCCCGCTTGCGGTAGAGGAGGCGAACGAGAACAGCAATTGTTAATTCCTGTATTTTACTACTCTCGGCGCAATGAGCCACGCCACAAATTTCCCAGCAATAGCAATGGAAAGAGCAGCATCACCGTCTGCGACAGCCCGTTGTAATTAAGCAAATGGCCGTAGTGCCAATGATATAAGCGCATCGCAGCGGAAGGAGAGCCGCTATCCAATATACCGTGCGCCAGCAACAAATATAAACAAGCCACGACCATTCCCAGCCGCATCAGATACGGCCTTGCCAGCCAACCGATGAGCGCCATCAGAATTACTCCGGCAAAAATGCCGAATACCGCTTCGCCGTTCAGCCACAACAATAGCGCCCATGACTTTAGCAACACGGCGGCAGCGATAAATTTTGTTAATGCAATCACAAATAATACCAGCAGCAAACCGGCCACCGCATGACGGCGCGAGCGCAATAACGTTAACAGCAATATACCGAGCATCAGCAAGTTCAGGGCGACGGTCACACTTTCCAACCAACTGAATGGCGCTATTGTTGGAGGCGCGAAAGGTTGTCGCGCAATTTCAGTGATAAAAACATTTCCCAGGATCGGCATAGAGGGATTGATTTGCGCGAACATCCATAGCGACACTAATGCCAAACCGAAATCCACTCCCGGCCCGCGTTGAAAAAATTCCAATCGCATCTGCAACAAATAGTAGAACCATGCTCTGGGGACGATACTTACAGCGAGCAATGCACCACACAGCACACCAGTTCCATTCATCAACAAATCGAGATTCGAACTCACCCGACTGGGCAAATACATTTGCGTATATTCCATTAACGCAGACAGAAGCAGCCCCAAGATTGTGGCTATTGCCACGCTCCAAACAGCATTTACCCGTGTTCTAAGGGTTAAACCAAGCAACAAACCGAAAGGAAGATAAGCCAAGTAATTGGCAACAGCATCAAACCAGGAATAGGTTTGCTTCAGTGGCGAGGTCATCACTTCGTAGAAATCCAAACCCTGCTCCTGCCATCCCGAGAATGGTGACAGACTTGCGTAAACGATGAACAGCGCATAACCGGCTGTCAAATAGCTGCGTAACGAAGTGCGGGAACGGTAGTTGTGGCTATGTCGCATTGTTTATTTTACCGCCAGATTTGCCTTAAAACCGCTCATATCCCAACAAATATCGCCATTGCCCCTCGGGTAATTTTGCCATCGACACACGACCGATGCGAATTCTTTTCATTGACTGCACTTGTAGCTCGACACTTTTACACATGTGCGCAATCTGACCGGGTTGTACGCCTTTGAGGGCGAAGCGCAGACGGGTTTCATTTTGCCAGCTTACTTTAATCGGGGGCAGTGGCTTGCCGTTATAACTGAGTCCGTGATTGAGCAGCTTGAGACCATCGGCTGGCAGTTTGCCTGCGACTTCGACCACATATTCTTGCTCAACGGTTGCTGCATCGTCAGTCAATTTACGCGACACTCTATAATCCTGGGTAAAAACTAACAGGCCACTCGCATTACTCTCCAAAGGTAGACATTGCGAGAGGTGCGTGAAATGGTGCTTGAATACACGGATGCCGGAATGATCGTCTGCCACGCGAGTGTCAGCAGAAATTAACGATTGTATTTCTCGGTCGCCTCCTCGCTCGCTCGCGGGATAACCAGCGACTTGCTCGCTTGCGAGCTTAGTCGAATGGCTAGCAGTTCCACCAGAGGATTGAGGTGAGGGCTGCGATGGCGGCAAGTGCAACAAAATAGTTACCGGTTCAATCGCCATAGGCTTGGCGTTAGGCAGCAATTCGACTTTCTGCTGCGATACCATGAATTGCGGCTCTTCAACCACTTGCCCATCCACCAACACCCAGCCACCGACGATATATAACTCGGCCTCGCGCCGCGAGCAGGAGACTAATTCGGCAAGGCGTTTAGCGAGACGGACGGGGATGGTCATAACGTGCTTCTTGGATATATTGAGCGCCATTGTAAACGCTCGCGCCCAAGATTCTGTAAAATGCGAACATGGATGCCACTCAAAAACCCACAGGCCGCCCGACTTTGGACGGCATAACCCTTGAAGCTATTGTCACGCAACTCTCCGAGACTATGGGCTGGGAGGAGATGGGTTACGCCGTGCCGATACGTTGTTTTACGCACGACCCCAGCATCAAATCCAGTTTGAAATTTTTACGCCGGACACCGTGGGCGCGAGAGAAAGTGGAACAGTTGTATTTGCAACAGCTCAAACGCTAGCCCGCAACAACCGAGCGCAAGCTGGCAAACTCCTTGGAAATATATTCGATCACCAGCCGCACTTTGGGCAGGTAGCGGTGGCGTTTGTGACACACCAGATACAAGCTGCCTTTCGCACTTGGGCCAAGGTCAATATCGAGTTCCTCCAATTCGTTCATGTTGGGATAATGATGAAAACCCTGCGGCAATATCAATGCTCCCAGCCCCGCCTTGCAAGCCGCCATCTGCACGATAAAATCGTCCGAGGTAAATGCGGGTTTGAAGTTGGATATCGCCGCGCTTAATTCCTGGTTGGTTTGCAAACCATCATAAGGCGCAGCCCAGCATATCCAATCCAAATCTGCCAGACGCGAATGCGGCGGAAGTTGTGCCGCATAGGTTTTATTGGCGTATACGCGCATAGCGCTGGAAACCTCGTCCAAGCAGACCAGATCGGCATCGGTCGGTTTTTCTGTGCGTAGCGACAAATCGGCCTCACCTCGCCCGAGATTCAGCACCTCAACACCTGACAACACTTCGATCTGTATCTGCGGATATTGCCGGCGAATCTTCGCCGCTAACGGAACCACCAATTCATATGCAATACCGGGCGGAGCCGCGATGCGCACTTTGCCTTCCGGCAGAAAAGTTTGTTTTTTGATACTGAGTTCCGCTTCGTTCGCCCATTCGGCCATGCGCTGTGCTGCGGGTAATAATTTTTGTCCCGCCGTTGTCAGCACTGAGCCCTGGCTTTGCCGTTCAAACAATGCTTCGCCCACCGCTTCCTCAAGTTCGGCTATGCGGCGACTCAAAGTGGGCTGACCCAATTTCAACACGCGAGCCGCGCCGCTCAAGCTGCCTTGCTCATGTACCGCCAGAAACAACTTCAGGTCATCCCATTTTAAATTCATATTCTCATCCGAAGCAGCAAGCCAATCCGAATACGGATGACATTATCCGCATTTAACCAATTGATAGGTGATATTTGGATATGCGAGTATAGCCAAACTTTATCGAGGTCATCATGAAAACAACTCTCACCCTATTGAGCTGCACACTAATTTTGTTACAAGGCTGCGCCCTATCCAGCCATCCTGTGACTAACGCCACACTGGGCAAAGCTTCCAGCAGTGCCAAAATGGAACGCCTGATTGATCAACACGGGCCGATTCAATTGGAAACAATCAACAGCGCAGATTGGTCGGTCCCGCTAGCAGGTTTGCTGAATCTGAGTAGTCCCGCAGCGAAGGAAGCCGGGCTGAAAGATCGCGATGAGCCGATCCAAGTGTATGCTCATCTGCTAAAGCATCCGCAACGCGGCAACTTTTTGGTAGACACAGGCGTATCAAAAAAGCTGGTGGATGATCCCGGCAAAGAAGGTCTGAATTGGCTGGTCCAGAAAGTGATGCACACCGAAAAACTTCAACTCAAGAAGAGCATTGCCGAAATATTGCAAGGCATGGACGGCAAACTGTCCGGCGTGTTTTTAACCCATATGCATATCGACCATATTTCCGGCATGCCCGATATACCCAATGACGTGCCGCTATATATCGGCGCAGGAGAATCCACCGCAACGAGTTTCAAGAATATGTTCGTGCGTGGCGCAACCAATCAACTATTGCAAGATAAGCAACCGCTGCAAGAATGGCATTTCCAACCCGACCCGCAAAACAAGTTTGAGGGGATTATTGATGTGTTTGAAGATGGTTCGGTATTTGCCATCAGCGTACCGGGGCATACACCGGGCAGCACCGCGTTTCTAATCCGAACCACGCATGGGCCGGTGTTGCTAACGGGTGATACCAGTCACACACGCTGGGGTTGGGAGCATACAGTGGAGCCGGGTGACTTTACCGAAGACAATGAACGCAACCTGAAAAGCCTGAAGAGCTTGAAAGAGCTGGTGGTGCGGCATCCGCAGATTGAGGTGAGGTTAGGGCATCAGCGTTAAGCGTAAAACAAGCTTTAACTATTCTCACGCTATACATTTTCAGAAAAGGATTAACTCATGCTTTCCATATTCAAAAAACCGATAGTCCTATTAAAACTCGAAGGCCTTGCTGTCTTTCTCTTGGCACTCGTCATTTATTGGCAGCAATCTTTCGAGTGGACGCTGTTTTGGTCAACAGTATTAATCCCAGACCTTGCACTCCTTGGGTATCTTGTTAATGCCAAGGTTGGCGCAACAGCGTACAACGTCACGCACTCAAAGTTGTTGCCTAGCACATTGGCTGTTGTTGCCATCGTAACGGGTAATGCATTGTTCTCGGCCTTGGCTCTTATTTGGTTTGTTCACATTGGCGTAGATAGGATGTTGGGTTACGGACTAAAGTATCCAGAAGGATTTAAAGTCACCCATCTTGGCACCCTTGGGCAAATGGGTGGTGTACCACGCGGTAGCTATTTACCGTGTGGAAAATAAAAATGTATAACGCGCAAGCAGGACTGCGCGAATACACCCTCGCGCAGCCCCCGATGAAGGTTGTTCAAAATGAAAACGTTGGCAATTAATATAACGACCAAATTGGCAATCAATGATGCCACACAGCAAATCCGCATGTGCGCCGAACGATTCGGCCTGCCTCTCATCTTGATCGTTCAGGCAGGCCCCGGCCTTCCATTACTGCACGAAGTTACAAAATTTCAGCGGCGGTTAAATCTGGAAAAGAATTTCACGGTATGTTACTGGGATCAACGTGGTTGTGGTATCGCCCTCCGGCATGATGCAACCAATGTTTCATTGCCACAGCAGGTTGATGATCTGCGAGCCATACTCCGGTGGTTAAATAATGAAACCAAGCAAACAATCATTGTGTTCGGCATTTCTCTAGGCGCAACAATTGCACTTCAAACGGCTGAGAACGAACCCGATATTGTGAAAGCTATTATTGCCATCTCTCCAGATGCCAATATTGCCCGCAGTGATGCTGCGGCTGCTTCATTCCTCAAAGAGCAAAGTGCCATTGCAAGTAATGGCCGATTAGGTGCAAAGTTGATGAAACTTGGCGAGCTACCCTATATCAATTCTGCGACGTTTCAACTCCGCGCCAGCATGCTGGCTGATCTGGGCGGTATCGAGCACGGCAAGCGATTTGGAACCTTGTTACGAGAAACCCTATTTAGTCTGATCTCTACCTATGGCTTGCTGGGAACTGTTCGCGCACTGCGCAACATGAATCGGGTCCAGAATATATTGCTACCGCAATTAGTATCGTTGAATTTATTTTCCGACCCACCACGTTTATCGGTTCCCGTTCATTATATCTTTGGGGAGCAAGATCCTCTTACTCCTCCAGACATCGCAAAGGAATTGCCCTTAGCCATTTCAACTCCACACGCTACCGTAAAGTTGGTAAAAAACGCCGGTCACATGGTGCATTTTGATCAACCTGATATTGTGCTCTCCATTATATTGAACGCCAATGATGGAAAATAAATCAACTACGCACTTGCCCGGCATGACATTTGAACGTGCGCTTCAATGCGGCATTGGGTTTTGCAGGAGCACCTAACGCTGCCATGAACGCAACGAAATCATTGGGGTTTAGTGTGATTGCTTCGTTTTCCTGCACCACTTGTTGGGCGGATGCCACGGCTTGCGAAAGAACACACTCGGAAATGCCAACGCGCGCATAGCTGGCCGCCTTATCCAACAACTGGTGTGCGTGACAATCACAGCGAATATTCAATCTATTTTCCTTCTGCTTAATTAACCCCTAGAGTTAAGCACATTGAATTGTGTGCCATTCATACGCACGATGCATTTGCTCAATTCGTCTTAACTCGCGATGCTCAATTCTTTCTTTTGAAGGATGTGATACGAACGCACCAATGCCCATTGGTTATTGTGCCCTTGCCGAGCAATTAATTATGGAAGAACAACCCCAAGCTCTTGCAAAATCTTCTTTGCCCGTTTAAGAGCTTTCCCGGAATCCATTGACGTTATGGTAATAGCAGTAACGTAGTCGGCATCATTACGTTTTGTCCGCAAATCAGCGAGTCCATTTGCCAATGCTAAGCGGCCCGCATTAAAGTAGTGGTCGTGGACTTGTTTATGCACTCCAAGGGATTTATCAGTAATGCCAGCCCTATTCCTTGCCTCAAGAAAAGCACCGTAATATGCCTTGGCAATAACAGCACGAGCACGAGCCTCATCCTGCGGATTCTTCTGTGAATACAACCAACCGGCAAGGTGATAGCAATCTACGGGATTGAAAGCCATTTAGGCTTGTGACACTACGACAAAGGGAAGTATTGCAATTAGGCTCGGATCCTTTGCCGCTTTTGCAAAAAAAGCATCCTCAACATCCATCAGTTTATCAAAATCATCTATCCCAGAATGGACAGTAAACACTGGCTTTACCCACCCCTCCTCCGGGTCAGTGTGTATGGAAGTAACTATTTTCACATCGCCATAGGTGTCGCGTATTGCTGCTTGCAAATAATCCAATGCACCAAAACTAACATTCTGAGAACAAAGGAGAAAATCTGTCAACTCAGAGGTTATCCATGGTTTATTTAATTTCGCTGGTGCATAGACATACTCACCCGTGAAGGGGCTACCAAGGTATGAATAGGTCGCGGCATTATTTGTTGGGCGATAAGCTGCCTCCAACATGTATTTTCTGTCCTGTCCCTCCATATTTGGTTGTGCGATCGCGGACAAAGATTGCATCGCAAGCATTCCCGCAATCAATACAGGACTAAATGTGCTTGATGCTTGACTGTAGCGTATTTCAATCATATTCTGGTTCTAGAGCTGTAATAGTTTGAGGTTTCAGGCAATCAAAAAACATTTCTTTGTTTGCTTGATGTATGGCTTCCAGCTTATCTGGAAATCCGCGAAGCAACTCATTAAATGAAATCGCTTGTTGATTAGAAATGGTATCAACATCGACAATTAGCCCCTGCTTACTGCCAGTAGGCAATGTAGCAGTGGCAGATGATACCACTTGAACGGCATGCGTGAAATCACCCCTCGGAATTTCTAACCGGATTTGGAATGCCTCTTTCTCTAATTTGTGTCCAGCAAGAGTTACATCAAAATTAACGAACGACACCTGTTCTCGGAGGTCATTTGCAGGAAGCAAGTCTACATACTTGAGCGAGTACCGCTCTACTGACTTTAAAATGTCTGCGTCTTTCAGGATATTCATGATCTCGACAATTGCAGGTTTGAAACCATTCCAGCCAGGGTAGGGATATTTGAACCCAACCGATACGCTACGGTCGCCGACATTAATATAAAATTGTTGCCAGTCGAGTCGGCTTAATGGTGCAAACCGTAAGTTCGGGTCTGCATCCCGCATAATGTGAGGTAACTGCGACAAAGGAAGCTGTTCAATCTTCTTGTCACCTTCAAGCTTGACAAATAACAGACCCGGCAGCACATTCCCCGCAGGGAATGCGCTAGTAAAACGCACCTCAAACACGGCATCAATCAGCGGTTCTTTTTTGAGTTTTTTTGGAAGAGTTTTCATAGCGTAACCGAAAGTCCAGCTTTGCACAGTCTACAGTCTATAGCACAAGCGTTCAATTTGCTTGTGATTTGCGTTTGACGCGTACTTATTAAATTAATGCGCCTCATCCCAATTAGCCCCCTCGCCCAACCCCACATCCAACGGCACTTTCAAATCAGCCACATTACACATCAACTCGCGCACTTTTTCTTTCACCAGCGCCAATTCAGTCTGAGGCACTTCGAGTACCAGTTCATCGTGTACTTGCATGATGAGCATGCTTTGTAGCTTTTCCTGCTCCAGCCAGTTTTGCACTTTGACCATCGCCAGCTTGATCAAGTCTGCTGCGGTGCCTTGCATCGGGGCGTTGATGGCGGCGCGTTCGGCGGCTTGGCGGCGCATGCCGTTGGCGCCATTGATTTCGGGCAGCCACAGGCGGCGACCGAACCAGGTCTCGACGTAGCCGAAACGCTTTGCCTGTTCGCGAGTGTCGTCCATGTAGCGTTTTACGCCGGGGTAACGCGCGAAGTAGAGTTCGATATATTGTTTGGCTGCGCTGTTTTCGATGTTGAGTTGACTGGCGAGGCCGTAGGCAGACATGCCGTAGATAAGACCGAAGTTGATGACTTTGGCGTAGCGGCGTTGTTCGCTGGTTACGGCATCGAGCGTTGCGCCAAACACTTCGGCAGCGGTGGCGCGGTGAATATCTTCGCCGTTGGCAAAGGCTTTGAGCAAGCCTTCGTCACCGGAGAGGTGCGCCATGATGCGCAATTCGATTTGCGAATAGTCGGCGGAGACGATGCGCGAACCTTCAGGCGCGATGAATGCTTCGCGGATGCGGCGACCTTCGGCGGTACGCACCGGAATGTTTTGCAAGTTGGGATCACTGGATGCCAAACGTCCGGTCACCGCTACCGCTTGCGAGTAGCTGGTGTGGACGCGCCCGGTGTTGCGGTTCACCATCTTCGGCAGTTTGTCGGTGTAGGTGGATTTTAGTTTCGCCATGCCGCGATATTCCAGCAGCAGTTTCGGCAACGGGTAATCCAGCGCCAGTTCTTGCAATACATCCTCGTCGGTGGAACGCGCGCCTGTTGGCGTTTTTTTCTTCGAGGGAATGCCGAGCTTGTCGAACAAAATTTCTTGTAGCTGTTTGGGTGAGCTTAAATTGAATGGTTGCCCGGCGGCTTCAAAAGCCTGCGCTTCGAGGGCGAGCAATTTCTCACCCAGCTCTCGGCTTTGAATATTGAGCAACTGCGTATCCAGCAACACACCGTTGCGTTCCATCACATACAAAGCTTGTCGCGCGGGCAATTCGATGTCGCGGTAAACTGAATCCAAACGGCCAGTTAGCTGCGGCGATAAGGTTTGATGCAATTGCAAAGTGATGTCGGCATCTTCCGCCGAGTAGCGCGTGGCAGTGTCAAGATCAACCTGATCAAAGCCGATTTGCTTTGCGCCTTTGCCTACCACCTCGGCATAACTGATCGTACTCAAGCCCAGATGACGCAGCGCGAGATTGCCCAGGTCGTGCGATTTGTGGCTTTCCAGGACGTACGATTCAAGCAGGGTATCTTCGGCGACACCGGCTAGAACGATACCGTAATTGGCAAAGATATGCTGATCGTATTTGAGGTTCTGCCCCAGTTTTTTTTGTTGTGCGCTTTCCAACCACGGCTTGAGTTTTTGCAATGCGTATTCACGGTTCAACTGATCCGGGGCACCCGGATAGTGATGCGCCAAGGGCAAATATGCGGCGTGATGCACTTCAATTGAAAAGGAAATACCGACCAGTTGCTCATTCATGACATCTAGGCCGGTGGTCTCGGTATCAATACTGACCAGCGGCGCTTGCGTAATCTTTTCTATCCAGGCGTTGAGTTGCGCTTCGGTGAGAATGGATTCGTAGTGAGAGGTGTCGTTACGAAAAAGGTCACCGGACACCGGCTCTGGTTCCCTCTCCCGCTGGCGGGAGAGGGCTAGGGTGAGGGGTGATTTAGCATCAAGCGCTCCGGCTGAACTACCCTCACCCCCAGCCCCTCTCCCGTCAGCGGGAGAGGGGAGCAAAGCCGGTGAGGAAACTAGTTCACGCAGCCAACTCTTAAACCCGAACTTTTCCAGCAGCCTGCGCAATTTCTCGGTGTCTTGCTGCGGTGCGGTAAGCAGATCGAATCTCACTGGCAACTCAACATCACATTTCACCGTAACCAGTCTGCGACCTTGCGGCAGCCAGTCCAGTGCGGCGCGAAGATTGTCGCCAACCACGCCAGTGACTTCGCCCGCGTGAGCGACCAGATTATCCAGTGTGCCGTATTCGGTGAGCCATTTCACTGCCGTCTTAGGGCCGCATTTAGTGACGCCGGGCACGTTATCGACCGTGTCACCCACCAGCGTCAGGTAATCCACAATGCGCTCAGGTGGCACGCCGAACTTGGCAAGCACGCCCGCTTCGTCCAAAGTCTCGTTGCTCATGGTGTTGATGAGTTGCACCTGATTGTTGACCAGTTGCGTCAAATCTTTATCGCCGGTTGAAACGATGCAACGTGCCCCGCCTTGCGCAGCCTGTTGCGTCAGGGTGCCAATCACGTCATCGGCTTCTACGCCGTCTATCATCAGGATATTCCAGCCGTAAGCAGCGATGGCCTCGTGCAATGGCTCAATTTGCGCGCGCAAGTCATCCGGCATCGAAGGTCGATTGGCTTTATATTCGGGATACCAGTCGTCCCGGAAAGTTTTGCCTTTGGCGTCGAATACACAGGCGCTATAATCTGCCGGGTAATCTTTTTGCAAACGGCGCAGCATATTCAGCACGCCCTGTATGGCCCCGGTGGGTTGTCCGCTTGGGCTGCGTAAATCGGGCATCGCATGGAAGGCACGATACAGGTAAGATGAACCATCGACTAACAGCAGTGTTTTCATTATTTTGAGAATTTTAAGATGAGTAACCATACAAAAATACCTCATTCGCATTTACCCGAGTTAACTCAGTCGAAGGAGGCGTGGCGTGTATTCGGCATTATGTCAGAATTTGTGTCCGCCACCGAACGTCTGCAAGACATTCAGCCTGCCGTGAGCATTTTCGGCAGTGCGCGTACCTCGCATGAGCATCCTTACTACAGACTCACCGAAGAGATCGCGCGACTGCTTTCCGACGCGGGATTTTCGGTAATATCGGGCGGCGGCCCCGGTGTCATGGAGGCCGCAAACAAAGGCGCGTTTTATGGAAAATCGCCCAGTATCGGCCTCAATATCCAGTTGCCGCATGAACAGCACACCAACCCGTACCAGAATATCAGCCAGACTTTCCAGCACTTTTTCACACGCAAGGTGATGTTCGTCAAATTTGCCAACGCCTACGTGGTAATGCCCGGCGGCTTTGGAACACTGGATGAATTGATGGAAGCACTGACGCTGGTACAGACCGGAAAGACTCGTCGTATGCCGATCATTTTGGTCGGCAGCAAGTTCTGGGGCGGCATGATGGAATGGTTTAAAAACAGCCTGCTGGAGGAAAAGATGATTAGTCCAGAGGATATAGATTTGATCCAGGTCATTGACGATCCCCAGCAAATCGTCAGTGCCATTTTCAAGCATTACGAGACTCGCGGTTTTGAGCCTTCCGCTTCGGAACGCGAAATGCAATTGAATTTATAAGTAAGCTTCAACAGCCTGCTAAACTAGCAACACTTTTTATGGACTACACATCATGCGCCTAATTGCTTTGTTATTTCTTGCCTGCCTGAGTACGGCGGTTTATGCCGTGGATGCAAAGACTTCCGATTTGAAGCCTTTGCCGGCTCCGCCCGCGCTTGATCCGAGCGAGTCACCCGATGAACCGCAAGTCACCATCACCAAACAAACCGAGCAGACAGTTGAAGAGTTTCGTTCCCACGGCAAACTCTACATGATCAAGATAACCCCGAAATACGGCAAGCCTTATTATCTGATCGACGACCGGGGTGACGGCAAATTTGCGCGCCAGGAAAGTCTGGACTCCGGCCTGCGCGTACCCCAGTGGGTCATTTTAAAATTCTGAAATAGGTCTCAACAGCATGGCAGTTTTCACGCGCGTTACAGAAGCGGACATCACCGCTTGGCTGGACAATTATTCTCTCGGCACCTTGCTTGAATTGCAGGGTATTCCTGCAGGCATTGAAAATACCAATTACTTCGTTACCACCAGTAATGGTCGTTTCGTATTAACGTTATTTGAAAAACTCACATCGGATGAGCTGCCTTTTTATCTCAACTTAATGGCGCATCTTGCGCGGCACGGGATCCCTTGCCCTTGTCCGGTTGCGGATAAAAACAATTTTTTTCTGAGTACACTAAACGGCAAACCTGCCTGTATCGTGAGTCGTCTTTCCGGCAAGTCTATCACTCAAACTGCCCCGGCCCATTGCGCGGCTGTCGGTGCCATGCTCGGTCAACTACATAGTGCCGGATTAAGCTTCAGTGATGTCATGCTTAATCCACGCGGCACCACATGGCGAGCCAGCGCAGCGCAGCAAGTATCCGGATTTTTAGTACCCCATGATGCTGCTCTGCTAGACAGCGAGGTTGCTTACCATGCGCAACATGCACTGAGTGATCTGCCGCGCGGTGTCGTTCACGCCGACCTGTTTAGAGACAACGTGCTGATGGATGGTGAACGCGTCGGCGGACTCATCGATTTCTATTTCGCTTGTAATGACAGCCTGCTCTACGATGTAGCCATCACGGTAAACGATTGGTGCATGACCAGTGAAAGCAAGTTGGATGAAGTGCGCACCCGCGCATTTCTGCGTGCCTATAACGCCGTACGCCCTTTCACCGAGCAAGAAGCGGCGAGCTGGCCGATTGCCTTGCGTGTCGCCGCTTTGCGTTTTTGGATTTCGCGTTTATTCGATCTGCATCTGCCGCGCGACGGGGAAATTGTGAATGCCCACAACCCCGAGCATTTCAAACATATCCTGCAAAATCATATTGCCGGCCCACAACCCGTTTGGTTATAAATGAACAATATCGAAATCCGTAAATTTAATGCTGTTCGCGGCTGGATATGGGTGACGCATGGCGTCATGCTGATCATGCGCAGCCCGCTATTGAGCATCGTCACAGCAACAATAGCAGCGGTCGCGATCCTGCTTATCCTGATGATCCCGATGATCGGCCCGATACTTGCCATACTGCTTATGCCGGTACTGATCGCCGGTTACGCAAGAATTTGCCGCGCATTGGAAGAGGAGGAAGAAGTTGAACTACCGCACCTTTTTGCCGGTTTCCAAAAACACTCGCCACGTCTGATTGCGCTGGGCGGCTTTTTGCTATTGGGACTGCTGATCGCATCAGTCATCACGATTTCGATTGGCGGAGAGACATTAGCCGCATTGATGGACAGTTTTAAAGCGACGAACGACCCTGACAAGCTAGTGGAGGCCATGTGGTCGGCCGGTTCAAGCGTGACCTTCAGTTTGGCGGTAGGCATCGCCCTCACATTCGCTTTGATGATGGCATTTCAGTTCGCGCCAATGTTAATATTTTTTAGCGACATTACTCCCTTTGTTGCATTACGCGACAGCCTGATAGGCACGCTACGCAATTTTATCCCCTACACCGTTTACAGCATCATCATGCAACTGATCGCGCTGCTACTCAGCTTTCTGCCCTTTAATCTCGGCCTGATCATTTTGCTACCGCTCGGCTTCAGCTCACTTTATGTCAGCTACCGCAATATATTCCCATTTCCTGATGAAATTGCTACTACAAGTCAACCTGCCGTGAATACGCCTGAAAGTCGGCCCGACGATACACCACCACCCGTTTGAGTTATCACCATGACAGCAATCTGCCATGCCGCAGAAAACACCACACGTATTCCGTGGCTGATTTTAGCCAATAGCCGCATCCTCAGTTTGCAGTCAGTCACGCTTGCAAATTAAGGCTTGAACTACTCACCGGGTGCCGGCATGAAACCACGTCGCCCCCGGTAAACAATCAATGAGTAGTAATCAGTGGCGGGGTATCGTGACTATGCTTCTTAATTTGTTTAGCCACCTTCTTTTCCTTTGGCGTTAACAGTGCCTTCTTTTTGGTCTCTTTACTGGAATGTTGTGACTTGGACATAATTGAACTCCTCTTAATGATTAAGGAAAATTACTTTTTGATACTACTCCGGTATATGTGATCTGTCTGCACAATTCATTTGGGGGAAATCCGGTAGCCACATATCCGAAATTTACTGAAGTGTCCGCTGTAAAATAACGGTTGCTGAAAGACGAAGCAGAAATTCAACGGCCAGATATAGAATAAGGAATTACAAATGTCCAACATAGTTGATGCAAATTATCGCTTTATAGCTGCAAATCAGGAGGTCAATGCACGTATCTCTCAACGCCAGCAGGCGCTGACTTTGTATGTCACATTGATAGTCAGCCTTCTGGCCGCCTTGGTGGCTCTCAAGCCCGGAGAAGGCAACGGAAAGTTACCGATAGAATGGCTGGTGCTTGGTTTTCCTGTGTCATCAATTTGTCTTGCCTTTCTTAGCTACAAGGCTGAACGCGCAATCGCCAATTTACGCCAGTTTCTATCTGCGCTTGAGCGGCTCGGTGATGCACACAATAATTTACCAAGCTACAACACTGATCCAAAATGGGCTTTAGGCGCAAACAAGGCTCGCCGCTTTCAGGACTTTGCCGCAGCCGTTTTGGTCGCCGGAGGCAACGGGATCGGACTCGGCGCAGTAATAAAAATTTACCCGGAGCGCATGGCCGAGAACCCGGCTATAGTTTGGATTTGCAGCATCATCGCATTGCTTTCGCTGATTGCCGTTTTGCTGATTCCACGTTGGAGCTACAAACCGGATCAATAAATAAATCGTGTACCCGTCGTTACCTAATGGGCTTGGGTATGTTGATCAGCGCATGCACTATCGCGATATGGAATCTCTGCCGGAGACGAACGGCAAGTACACGGAAGTCTAATTTTTTCCATTCTCTGAAAATTTCGATTTTCATTGGCTATTTTCGCCCTTATTCTCAACATTCGTTACAGTTCAAATTCACTCAAGCTCGGATGATCGTCAGGTCGACGGCCGAGTGGCCAGAAGAATTTTCGTTCAGACTCATTAATTGGCAGATCATTGATGCTGGCAAAGCGGCGCACCATTAGGCCATAGTCATTAAATTCCCAGTTTTCGTTTCCATAGGAACGAAACCAGCGGCCTGAATCATCGTGCCATTCGTAAGCAAATCTTACGGCAATGCGATTACCTGTAAACGCCCACAACTCTTTGATCAATCTGTATTCCAGTTCTTTGGCCCATTTGCGTTGCAGAAACTGATGTACTTGGTTGCGCCCAACGGGGAATTCGCCCCGGTTACGCCAACGAGTATCCTCGGTGTAAACCAATACTACACGGTCAGGGTCGCGCGAATTCCATGCGTCCTCAGCCATGCGCACTTTTTGGGATGCCGATTCTTGGGTAAACGGCGGTACTGGCGGTTTTGTTTCCATACTGCAACTCCCTAATGTTAGTCTTGTGGACAGGTCTGTCTACATCCGACAGTCTATCCATTGTAGACAGACTTGTCTACAATGTGCATATGAAACCTATTATTACCAATACCACCCCAAAACCATCCGCGCGAGACCGCATTTTATTAACTGCGCATGACCTTTTTTATCGTGAAGGAATTCGTGCTACCGGAATCGATAGGGTGATTGCAGAGTCTGGCGTTACCAAGGTTACCTTTTACCGGCATTTCCCCGGCAAGAATGTACTTATACTTGAATTTCTGGAGTATAGACATAAGCGCTGGCTTGAGTGGTTCACAGAAGCTCTACAACGTCATGGTAGCGAAATAAATGCGCTTGTCCCAACGCTATCAGAATGGTTTCATGATGAAGATTTTCGTGGCTGCGCCTTTATCAATAGTACAGGAGAGTTGGGAAGCGTTTTACCCGAGGTTGTGGAAATATCCCGTGGTCACAAAATTGATATGACTACGGCTATTGCTAATTTGCTTCCGCCATCCAGACAACGTAAACAAAATGCGCAAGCTGTGTCTTTGGCTGTGGATGGTGCAATCGTACATGCGCAGATCGATCAAACTCCAGATGCAGCTTTGTCAACATTAGACAGAATTATAAAGTCTTTGCTTAACGAGAAACATCCAACAAGAAAATGAAAGGCTGAATATAATCACATTCGCGTCATTAGCACTTCCTTCGCGGCTAAAGCCGCTACAGGGGATTTGCTGATATTCACATTAAGTCTCGTCAACAATGCACCACCACACTAGCTCCAATAAATAGAGGATAGAGAATGAAAAAAGTGTTCAATTGCTTACTTGAATTGCTGTCAATTTTTGCAACAATCTCTCTTTCTGGATGTCTATTGGGTATTTACTCGCCCAATCAAGGCAACACGACAACTACATCTGGCTCAACAACGACAGTTGGTAGCTATCTTACCGACCAGCAGTCTGGTGGATTATTGGGTTCATGGTTTTTAGGAACTACATCCACTTCTGCTTTTGCGGGTAAGTCCACGATGGTGCTTACTTCAAGCTCGAATACTTACACAGCTACTTATTCCAACATGCAACTTGCAAGCGGAATATGGAATGCTTTGACTAGCGGAACATGGGCTGCACGGACTTTTGGCGAAACTTATGGTTTGACCTCAACGGGGTGGGCATTAAGCCCCGGCACAGCGGCAGTTGTTGATAATGGGGATGGTAGCACCGTAACCGTTACGCCGGCAGGCGAGACTGCTTTGACTGTAACCATAACGAGAACCACTTTGGATGGATCAACCATCACTTGCAACAATGGGAGCGTCGCTTGCTCTGTTCCCGGAGTCTATCCGACCGGATCACGAAGTTACACTTACACATACTCGTCGACATTATACTTTCTTGGAACGAGGACTAATCTTTCGCCTGCCCCCATCACTGATGTTTCCGGTACATCATTGACATCGTTGCCAACGATTGGGTCGGTATTCTGCGATCCAAACAATGGTGTATTAAGCCCGATCACACCTACGCCGACAAATGGCAGCTATAACTATAATGTTTATAGTTTACCCTCCGGCGGCGGATGTACTTCTGCAAACATCATAACGGCAATGGCCGGCACAGTTACCTATACTGCGTTATTAAGTAGTCAACTGACTGAAAATACAATTGTGCCGAATGTGCTGATCCTGTCAGGGCAGTCTGGAACTTATAGTGATTTGGGTAACCTCATTTATGGCTTGCGGGCTGGTAATGTTTGGTCTGGCTTCACGTATCAAGCAGGGGTTTCCGCCCCCATTACTAATAAAAACAGGCTAGCTATCAATGCAGAGCTGGTAGCATACGGCTTGACCTCTTTGCCATAACTCCAGTTGATTATTTTGCAGTGTCTCTCTTGGAAGACGAATTTGCGTTGAGCATCGACCTGTTGAATCCGCACCTCGTTATGAGACAACCATAGATTGCGCCCGCTATCTGAAATCAAATAGCGGTAAGCTTGGCGTATTCCAATGCCAGCCACTTGCTACCGGCACGTTTGAAATTTACCTGCACGCGTCCTTCATTGCCCCCGCCTTCGCTATCTGTCACAACGCCCTCGCCGAATTTCTGGTGAAACACGCGTTGACCGATATGCCACATGGCATCCGGTGAGGGTTGCGGCTTTGTTATTGGCGTAGCGGCAAATGCTTTAGCATAGCTGCTCGTCTCTGCACTACCGCTCTCAAACGTTTTGCGCGCGCTGAATCTCGGTGTAAGCCAGTGCAGTAACGCTTCCGGCAATTCGCGCAAAAAGCTCGAAGCCATACTGTAGTTTGTCTGCCCGTGTAACATACGGCTTTGTGCAATGGTGAGATACAGCCTGCGTCGTGCGCGGGTGATCGCCACATACATCAGGCGACGCTCTTCATCTAAGCCACCGTCCACATTTTGACTGTTCTGGTGCGGAAACAAGCCTTCTTCCAAGCCGGTGATAAATACGGTATGAAACTCCAGCCCTTTTGCCGCATGCACCGTCATCAGGTGGAGTGCATCCTCACTATCTCCCGCCTGATGCTCGCCAGACTCAAGCGAGGCGTGCGTCAAAAAGGCGGTCAGACTATCATCTTCGTTTTCATGCACAAATAGCGTTGCTGCGTTGATGAGTTCGTTCAGATTCTCCAGACGTTCTTCCGCTTCGCGCTTCTTCGCACCCGTTTCATTTTTGTAGTGATCCACCAGGCCGCTGTGCTGCAACACATGTTCCAAGATTTCGGGCAGAGGCAATTCTTTGGTGGCGCTGCGCAATGACTCGACCAAACCGACGAAAGCTGTAACCTTGCCGCCCGCACGTGCGGATGCATCCCACAGGGCAGTGTTGTTTATCTTCGCCGATTCTTGCAACTGCTCAATACTGCGAGCACCAATGCCGCGCGTGGGGAAGTTGATAATGCGCAGCAAAGCGTTGTCGTCATCGGTGTTTTCCATCAGGCGCAGGTAGGCCAATGCGTGCTTGATTTCCTGCCGCTCGAAAAAGCGCAAACCGCCATACACGCGATACGATAATCCTGCCGACACCAACGCATGTTCCAGTACACGCGACTGCGCATTGGAACGATACAGCAGCGCCATCTCGGCTAGCTTCACGCCTTCACGATTGAGTTGCTGAATCTCTTCGACGATAAACCGTGCTTCGTCCACATCGGTCGCAGCCTCATAAACGCGAAGCTGTTCGCCACCGCTTTCTGCTGTCCACAGATTTTTACCCAAACGATTGCGGTTGTTGCTAATGAGCGCGTTGGCTGCGTCGAGAATATTCCCGTGCGAGCGATAGTTTTGTTCGAGCTTAATGACATTTTCAACATGAAAGTCGCGCAGCAACTCTTGCATATTGCCGACATTGGCACCGCGAAAGGCATAGATGGATTGGTCGTCATCGCCAACGGCAAACAGAGCATTGCTTTTCCCTGCCAACAGTTTCAACCAGCGATACTGCAACGGATTAGTATCCTGAAACTCGTCCACCAGAATATGTTTGAAACGTTCCTGATAATGCTCGCGCAATTGCTGGTTGCGCGACAGCAACTCGTAACACCGCAACAATAATTCCGAGAAATCCACCACGCCCTCGCGCTGGCATTGCGCGTCGTACTCCGCAAACACTTCCACTTTACGCCGAGTGTAGGGATCATAGGCTTCAACCTCGTGTGCACGCAAACCTTGCTCTTTGCTGCCGCTGATAAAGTTTTGCATCTCGCGCGGCGGATATTTTTCATCGTCCACATTCATCGCCTTCATCAAACGCTTGATGGCAGAAAGCTGGTCGCCACTGTCGAGGATTTGAAATGTCTGCGGCAAATTGGCTTCGCGATAGTGCGCACGCAACATGCGGTTACACAGCCCGTGAAAAGTGCCGATCCACATACCGCGCGTATTGATCGGCAACATAGACGACAGCCGCGTCACCATTTCCTTTGCAGCTTTGTTGGTAAAAGTCACCGCAAGAATTCCATGCGGGCTCACAGCACCAGTACTGATCAGATAGGCGATGCGCGTAGTAAGCACGCGCGTCTTGCCACTGCCTGCCCCGGCAAGAATCAATGCAGAGCGGGCGGGAAGTTCTACAGCGGCACGTTGTTCGGGATTAAGGCCGGAAATAAGCGAAGGGTTCATGGGCGAATTATCCCATAGGATGACTGCATGACGTGCGCGATGCGCAGCACTCCTACCCCTAGCCTCACCCTACGAGAAATATTTATGACCCATACTCCCTTCTGGTCAAGGGAGCATGGGGAAGTCGAGTTTAGCTTATTAAAATATGATTATGCGGCTCGTCTGTCCTGACTTCTCTTGTTTTCAATCAGATCATGCATGATCGGAGCCAGGATGACTTCCATGGCAAAGCTCATCTTTCCACCGGAAACCACAATGGTATTGGGACGAGACATGAAAGAGCCGTTGATCATATCAAGCAGGTAAGGGAAGTCCACACCCTTGGGGTTGCGGAAACGAATCACCACAAAGCTTTCATCCGCTGTCGGAATGTCGCGAGCGATGAAAGGGTTAGAGGTATCAACAGTCGCGACACGCTGGAAGTTAATATCAGTCCAGGTAAATTGCGGGGTGATATAGTTGATGTAGTCGGGCATGCGGCGCAAGATTGTATCTACCGTTGCTTCGGCGGAATATCCGCGCTCCGCCTTGTCGCGATGGATCTTTTGAATCCACTCCAGATTCACTATTGGTACCACCCCAATTTTCAAATCAACGTATTGCGAAGCATCTACCTTGTCTGTTTTGATCATACCGTGAAGACCTTCGTAGAATAGTATGTCTGAATTTTCTTCGATGTCTTCCCAGGGAGTAAACAAACCTGCTTTCAGATCAGTCAGTCCAAAGTGTTTGTTGTGCTCGGCTGCTTCTGCATCGCTATGGACGTAGTAGCGACGTTTGCACTTGCCGGTCTCGCCATATAGTTTGAATGTTTCCTCAATCTTGTCAAAATGGTTGGCCTCAGGCCCGAAATGGCTGAATGTGTTATGGCCCGCCTTGGCTGCTTCAGCCGCTGCCGCACGAAAAGCCATGCGGTCAAGACTGTGTAAACTATCGCCTTCAATTACGGCAGCTTTTATTTGCTCACGACGAAAGATAACCTCGAACGCTTTTTTTGCTGTAGTAGTACCAGCGCCGGACGAACCTGTTACTGCAACAACGGGATGTTTGCGTGACATATTGACCCTCTCCTGAAGAATAATAAAATTATAATTTTTTTGTTATTTTTGTTATTTTAGCAGAACTTGAAACTAAACTTATATACCTGCCTGCTGACGCGCATTATAGGCTGTTTGACATGCCGCATAGTCGGCCTCAAGTGTCTTGGCGGCTTCATCAGTTGCTGCCTGAGGTATTGTAAACTGTCCGGGTTTGCGACGTACCGGTTGCTGATGCGCAGTCAGAAAGTCTTCCCTGGCTTTATCCGCAGTAGCCTTGCAGGTATTCAGATCAGCCAGTATCTGTGCTTCAAATTTCGCCTTCGCGGCAGCACGAGCCTGCGCTTGTGCACGCATTTGATCCATTACTTTGCGCAATTCCGCTGCTGCTAATTGTTCCTGTTTATTCTGATAATCCAGATAAAACCAAGCTCCGCTGGTTGCCAGAATCAGTACAAGAGCAACGATTTTCTTAACCATATCAACCTCCTGAAGTATTTTATTATTTGCATTGCACATCTGGCATGCGAGGATAGTAGTTTAGTTGCAAAAATGTAATTTGTGCAATTTACATAGCAAAACCCTTTGCCGATATTAAGTACCCGGCTTACAAGCGCAATGACGGATATAATTCAGCTTTAATTTCCAACGCCCTTTAGAACCCAACCAACATGCAACAGATTTATTCACCCAAAGAAATTGAAGCCGCCGCCCAGCAACAGTGGGAAAGCCAGCAAACTTTTCGCGCCAAGGATGACAGCCCGAAACCGAAATACTATTGCCTGTCAATGTTTCCCTATCCTTCCGGCAAGTTGCACATGGGCCATGTGCGCAACTACACCATTGGTGATGTGCTGAGCCGCTATCATCATATGAAAGGTTTCAACGTGATGCAGCCGATGGGCTGGGACGCGTTTGGTCTGCCCGCCGAAAATGCCGCGATGGCAAACAATGTACCGCCCGCCGCGTGGACATATTCCAACATCGAATACATGAAGCAGCAGTTGAAGTCGCTTGGCCTGGGTGTTGATTGGTCGCGCGAAGTGACCACTTGCAAGCCTGATTATTACCGCTGGGAGCAATGGTTATTCACCCGCCTGTTCCAAAAAGGCGTCATTTATAAAAAGACCTCAACCGTGAACTGGGACCCGGTTGACAACACCGTGCTGGCCAACGAGCAGGTGATCGACGGACGCGGCTGGCGTTCCGGCGCGCCGGTGGAAAAGCGCGAAATACCGATGTATTTTTTCCGCATCACGCAATATGCCGATGAGTTGTTATCCGGCTTGGACACGCTGACTGGCTGGCCGGAGCAAGTAAAAACCATGCAGGCCAATTGGATTGGAAAAAGCTACGGCGTGCGCTTCGCATTTCCGTATGAACTGGACGGCAAGCAGGAAAAATTGTGGGTATATACCACCCGCGCCGACACCATCATGGGCGTAACCTTCGTTGCCGTTGCTGCCGAGCATCCGCTGGCGGCTCGTGCCGCGCAAGGCAATGCCAAGCTCTCTGCATTCATTGAAGAATGCAAACGCGGCGGCGTGGCCGAAGCGGACATTGCCACCATGGAAAAAAAGGGTATGGACACCGGCATCGAAGTCACCCATCCGCTCACGGGCGAACTAGTGCCGGTGTGGGTCGGTAATTATGTGTTGATGGGTTACGGCGAAGGCGCTGTGATGGCGGTTCCGGCACATGATGAGAGAGATTTTGGATTTGCCAAAAAATATAACTTGCCGATCAAGCAAGTAATTGCCGTGAAGGAACAAAACTTCAGCAATGCAGCATGGCAAGAATGGTATGCCGACAAAGAAAACGGTGTATGCGTAAACTCCGGCAAATACGACGGACTGAATCTTAATCCGGCAGTTGATGCCATCGCCGCCGACCTTTCGGCCAAAGATCTGGGCGAAAAGAAAGTACAGTTCCGCCTGCGCGACTGGGGCATCTCGCGCCAGCGTTATTGGGGCTGTCCGATCCCTATTATTCATTGCCCGACTTGCGGCGACGTACCCGTGCCGGATGATCAATTGCCGGTGAAATTGCCTGAGAATGTAGTACCGGATGGCGCGGGTTCTCCCTTGGCGAAAATGCCTGAATTCTACGAATGCACCTGCCCCAAGTGCTGCGGCAAAGCCAAGCGCGAAACCGATACCATGGATACCTTTGTTGAGTCGTCGTGGTATTACGCACGCTACGCCAGCCCGCACTGTGACACCGGCATGGTGGATAAAGCGGCGGCGCAAAAATGGTTGCCGGCAGATCAATATATTGGCGGTATCGAGCACGCAATTTTGCATTTGTTGTACGCGCGTTTCTTTCACAAGTTAATGCGGGACGAAGGTTTATTTGGAGATGTGCCAAGTGCGGCCCCTCACCCCAACCCTCTCCCGCTTGCGGGAGAGGGAGCAAACGAGGCGCCGAGCGCATTTAACCCCTTGAACGAGCCGTTCAAAAATTTATTGACACAAGGTATGGTGGTCGCACCCACGTTTTATCGCGAGCTAGAAGGCGGCAAAAAATTGTGGATTAATCCTGCCGACGTGGAAGTGGAAGTTGATGCCAAAGCGCGCCCTATCGGTGCGATGCTGATTGCTGACGGCCAACCCGTGATCATCGGCGGCACCGAAAAAATGTCCAAATCAAAAAACAATGGCGTTGATCCCCAGGCCATTATTGACGCATACGGCGCAGATACCGCGCGCCTGTTTATGATGTTCGCCGCGCCTCCCGATCAGCAACTGGAATGGTCGGATGCCGGAGTTGAAGGGGCATTCCGATTCTTGCGTCGCATTTGGAATTTTTCCGCCGAGTTGAATGACATTGGCAAGGTATCAGATGACTTCACCAATTTATCGGCAGACGACCAAGCCTTGCGCCGCGAAACTCATCTTGCGTTAAAGCAAGCCAGCTTTGATTTCTCGCGCTTCCAATTCAACACCGTTGTTTCTGCCGCGATGAAAACGCTCAATGCTTTGGAAAAATCCAAAGCAAGTGCCGACCGGGCGGTGCTAAGCGAAAGCTTATCCATATTGCTGCGCTTGCTCTCCCCCATCACGCCGCACATCACCCAAACCCTGTGGAAAGAGCTGGGTTACGGTGAAAATATTCTCACTGCGTCCTGGCCCGTAGTCGATGAATCTGCTTTGGTGCAGGATGAGATTGAATTGGTGATTCAGGTGAATGGCAAGCTGCGCGGCAGTTTGCGTGTGGCTAAAGATGCGGACAAAACAGCCATCGAACAATTGGCGCTGGCACACGAAGCAGTACAAAAACTGCTTGGCGGCGGAGCGGCAAAGAAAGTGATTGTTGTGCCGGGACGGCTCGTCAACGTGGTTATTTAGCCCATGAAAACATTTACGCGCCTCTTGTTGCTTGCGGCAATTCTAGCGTTGACAGCTTGCGGCTTCCATATGCGCGGGCACAGTAATATGCAGGTCAAACTGGCGTTCGATAGCGTGTATCTGAGATCAGTTAGCGAAACCCCCTTTGTCGCGGATTTGCGTAAAGCACTTGCTCTTAATAAGGTTGCAGTAGCCGACAGTGCGGATCAAGCCACCATCATTCTCGAAATAATTTCCGAAGCCTCGGACAAACAGATTCTATCTTTGTCCGCCGCCGGGAGAGTGCTTGAATATGACTTGCGCTATCGCGTCACCATCAGTGCCTATGATAGCCAATTGGTTTACTGGCTTCCGACTGCCGACGTATCTTTGAATCGCACAATGGCTTACGACGATTCGCAAGTGCTTGCCAAAGAACAGGAGCAAGCCATCCTCTACAAAGATATGCGCACAGATGCAGTTGCCCAGGTACTGCGCCGCTTGAGTCGCGCCAAGCCCCCCAAGGATCAGACTCAATAATGCGCATCGATAGCGACGATCTCCCCCGGCATCTTTCCAAGGGATTGGGATCGCTTTATGTCGTCCATGGGGAAGCTTTACTTCTTGCCATCGAAGCTGCGGATGCAATTCGCGCTGCTGCACGCGAGGCTGGTTACAGCGAACGCGAGGTTATTATTGCAGAGCAGCATTTCAAATGGGCAGAGCTGCGCAATAGCGCACAGAGCATGTCTCTGTTCGCTTCACGCAAAGTAATCGATCTTCGCATCCCGTCCGGCAAACCGGGTGTGGAAGGTGCGCAAGCACTGCAAGAACATTGCGAGAACCTGAACTCCGATACATTGACCCTCATTTCGCTGCCGCAGCTCGATGCCACCGCAATGAAAAGCAAATGGTTTACCGCTTTGGAACAGCACGGTACCATCATCAACGCTGCCGAAATATCGCTTGCAGCCCTGCCTGCCTGGATTTCCGGCCGGATGAACAGACAAGGGCAAACCACCGATGCGGACACATTAGCTTTCCTTGCGCAACGCGTTGAAGGCAATCTGCTCGCCGCATTTCAGGAGACTCAAAAACTTGCGCTGTTGTTTCCGGCTGGGCCGCTGACATTTGAACAAGTTAAAGACTCGGTCATGGATGTCGCGCGCTACGATGTCTTCAAGCTTTCCGAGGCAATGTTGACTGGTGATGCAGAACGCTACGTGCGTATTCTCGACGGGTTGCGCGCCGAAGGCACCGCCACCGTTTTGATCTTGTGGGCGGTAGCCGAGGATATACGCACGCTGGCAAAGGTATCGCGTACCATGCAACTAAGCGGCAATCTCGCCAACGCCCTGCGCGATGCGCGGGTGTGGGGTGTTAGGCAAAAACTGGTGGAACGTGCTGTGCGCCGTTTCACGCCGGCATTTGCCGAACGTGCTTTGCGCCAAGCCGCTTTGATTGATAAACTGATTAAGGGCTTGCGCCAAGGCGATGTATGGGACGAGTTGCTTCAACTCGGGGTGCGTTGCGCACGTGCAGGGGGGCGATGAATAATCGTAGGCTCCATGACTGAACAGGAAATATTGCTAGTCATTACCAATTTGCCGGATCGCGCAACTGCGGAACGAATTGCCGAAGCGTTGGTCTCAGACTGTGTTGCTGCCTGCGTGAACGTAATGGCAGAATGCACTTCGATTTATCGGTGGCAAGGAAAACTTGAGCATGCTAACGAAGTTCCCTTGTTCATCAAAACAACGCGTGACGCTTATCCACAACTGGAAAGTTCGCTACGCAGCATGCACCCTTATGAGCTACCGGAAATTATTGCTCTGCCAGTAACAAAGGGCTTGCCGGATTATTTGAACTGGGTGGCAAAAGAAATTCAACCGAGGAATTAAATGTAATGCGTCGTCTAATATTTATTTTGCTCCTGTGCGCGGTCCCTCTGGCTCAGGCCGATTTATTATCTTTCGGCGGCAAGAAGGTTTCCTTCTTACCTGCTGATAAGGCTTTTGTGCTGGAGATTCATGCTGTCAACCAGCACACTCTGCTCGCGAATTTCAAAGTCACGCCCGACTATTATTTGTACCGCAATAAAATTACTTTTAGCGTTGCAGACGATAAGTTCCATATCGCGCGTGTTGATTTGCCCAACGGCGAATTCAAGGAAGATCCTAATTTCGGCACGCTTGAGGTGTACCACCAGTCATTCCAGGTCCAAATCATTCTGGACAAAGTTGATACTACAAAGCCACTTACACTAAACGCAAGCTATCAAGGTTGTAGCGATAAGGGTTTGTGTTATCCGCCCATTGAAAAGACATTTACCATTGAGTTTGTGCAGACGCTCAGCGAAAGTCCTTTGTCCCCAACTGGTTTTGCCAAACAAGACAATCCGGAAAACGATAACACTCAGATCGCCAAACTGTTTAAAGCGGGAAGTTTCTGGCTGATTGTTTCTTTCTTTTTTGGCGCCGGCTTGCTGCTTGCGCTCACACCTTGCATTTTTCCCATGGTTCCCATCTTGTCAGGCATCATTGTCGGGCGTGGCCACAAGATCACTCATATTCACGGTTTCATTTTATCGTTGTCTTATGTGCTGGGCATGGCAATCACCTATGCACTTGCGGGTGTTGCTGCCGGTTATTCCGGCAATCTTATTTCCAACGCACTACAAACCCCTTGGGTGCTCGGCAGCTTTGCCGCCATATTCGTCGTGCTGTCACTATCCATGTTTGGTTTATACGAATTACAGTTGCCTAACGCGCTGCAAAGCAAACTCACCAATACCAGCAACAAACTGCATGGCGGCCACATCTCCGGCGTGTTCGTGATGGGTGCCTTGTCTGCCATCATCGTCGGCCCCTGCGTCGCGGCACCTTTGGCTGGCGCACTCTTATATATAAGTAAAACGCATGATGCTGTATTGGGCGGCACCGCACTTTTCTTCCTGGCGTTGGGAATGGGTGCGCCGCTTTTGTTTATTGGCACCTCAGCCGGTGCGCTTCTGCCCAAAGCAGGATCGTGGATGGAAGCCGTTAAGCGCTTTTTTGGCGTTTTGATGCTGGCAATGGCGATTTGGATTGTCGCGCCTGTTACCCCAATATCGGTGCAGATGCTGCTTTGGGCCGTGTTGTTAATTTTCTCGGCGATTCACTTGCATGCACTCGACACACTTACATCAAATTCAAGCAGGTGGCTCAAATCAGGTAAAGCGCTTGGCATCCTCGCCCTGCTGCTTGGCGTGGCTTACCTGATTGGCGCTTTGTCAGGCTCTCGTGACATTTTGCGTCCACTCGGCAACATTTTCAACTCCTCTGCTGAAATACCTGCCAAGCTTAAATTTGAGCGGATTAAAAGTCTTGCTGAACTGGATTCCCGCGTCGCTCAGGCAAAGGGACGAATTGTGATGCTGGATTTTTATGCCGACTGGTGCGTCTCTTGCAAAGAAATGGACCGCTTAACCTTCAGCGACTCCTCGGTGCAAGCCAAGCTTAAAAATGCCCTGCTACTTCAAGCCGATGTAACAGCCAATGACTCAGACGATAAAAATCTACTTCAACGTTTTCAATTATTTGGCCCACCAGCCACTTTGTTTTTCGACTCCAAGGGTAAGGAGCTAACTGATTTTCGCGTGACCGGCTATCAGGATGCATCACTGTTTGGAAGTTCATTGCATAACGTCGGGTTGTGATAAATATGCAAATAGTTTTCAAGGCCCCTTGAACTTCGCCGATTTCCATCATTTTCACCCAAAAGGTAGACAAACGTACCCATTTTGCGGCAAACTTCGTCTGTGAAAAATATACTCGTTCTCCACGGCCCCAACCTTAACCTGCTCGGAACACGCGAGCCGGATGTATATGGCCGTGTAACGTTGGACGAAATTAACGCCAAGTTATCAGCACAAGCTGCAAAAAGTGGGGCTATATTGACCTATTTGCAAAGTAACGCAGAAGCCGAACTTATTTTGCGCGTGCAAGAAGCGAGGCGGGACGGAACGGAATTCATTATCATTAATCCGGCTGCCTTTACGCACACTAGTGTTGCTATTCGTGATGCTCTGGCAGCAGTTGCCATTCCGTTTGTTGAAGTGCATCTCTCCAACGTATTCGCGCGCGAGGCGTTTCGCAAAGAGTCTTATTTTTCCGACATTGCTGTCGGCGTTATCAGTGGATTGGGTGCCGTTGGTTATGAACTGGCACTACAATTCGCACTACAATATTCAGTAAGGAGCTAAAAATGGATCTACGCAAACTAAAAACGCTGATTGAACTGGTTGAAAACTCGGGTATTGCCGAGCTGGAACTGACCGAAGGGGAAGAGCATGTGCGCATCTCCCGCAACGTGGCTCCCAGTCAGCAATTCTATTCTTCTGCTCCGCAACAGCACTTCGTAACACAGGCTCCTCAAGCTGCAGCACCGGTTGCGGCAGCAGAGCCCGCTGTTCCTGAAGGCCACGTAGTTAAATCCCCAATGGTAGGAAGCTTCTACAGGGCCCCCTCTCCCGGTGCCAATTCTTTCGTTGACATTGGTCAATCAGTCAATGTGGGTGACACACTCTGCATTATTGAAGCGATGAAGCTCCTTAACGAAATCGAAACAGACAAGGCTGGTATAGTAAAAGCCATCCTGGTTGAAAATGGTCAGGCAGTAGAATTTGGCCAACCTCTGTTCATTATCGGCTAACCACGCTGACTATGTTCGAACGTAAATCACGAGCAGCAGTCACGCCGGAGACCCCAGTCATGTTTGAAAAAATCCTTATTGCCAACCGTGGCGAAATTGCTTTGCGCATTCAGCGGGCCTGTCGCGAGATGGGCATCAAGACCGTCGCCGTTCACTCGGAAGCCGATGCCGAAGCCAAATATGTGAAATTGGCCGACGAATCTGTATGCATAGGGCCTGCACCTTCCAGCCAGAGCTATCTGCACGTTCCTTCCATTATTAGTGCCGCCGAGGTAACTGACGCGCAAGCCATACACCCCGGTTACGGCTTTTTGTCGGAGAACGCTGACTTTGCCGAGCGAGTTGAAAAAAGCGGTTTCGTTTTTATCGGTCCGCGTGCCGAAACAATTCGACTGATGGGTGATAAAGTTTCTGCCAAGAATGCGATGAATAAAGCAGGAGTGCCCTGCGTTCCCGGCGTTGATGGCGCGTTGCCGGATGACCCGAAAGAGATCATGCGCATTGCCAAATTTATCGGCTACCCGGTTATCATCAAAGCCGCCGGTGGTGGCGGCGGGCGCGGCATGCGCGTGGTACACACCGAAGCTGCACTGCTCAACGCGGTAACCATGACCAAAACCGAAGCTCAGGCTGCTTTCAACAACCCCATGGTGTACATGGAAAAGTTCTTGGAAAATCCGCGTCACATCGAAATTCAGATTTTGGCCGACCAACACGGTAATGCGGTTTTTCTGGGTGAACGTGATTGCTCCATGCAGCGTCGCCACCAGAAAATTATCGAGGAAGCGCCCGCCCCCCTGCTTAATCCGAAATTGCGCGATAAGATCGGTGAGCGCTGTGCCGAAGCTTGCCGCAAGATCGGGTATCGAGGTGCCGGTACGTTTGAATTTTTGTACGAGAATAACGAGTTCTATTTCATTGAAATGAATACGCGCGTTCAGGTTGAGCACCCGGTAACTGAAATGATTACCGGTATCGACATCGTGCAACAACAGATTCGTATCGCTGCCGGAGAAAAACTACCCTTCCGCCAAAAAGATATTGTGCTTAAAGGGCATGCGGTTGAATGCCGGATCAATGCCGAACATGCGTATACTTTTGTACCCTCGCCCGGCCGCATTACCACTTGGCATGTACCCGGTGGCCCCGGTATTCGCGTTGATTCGCACGTTTATGCCAATTACTTTATTCCGCCTCATTATGATTCTATGATCGGCAAGATCATCGCTTATGGCGATACCCGTGAACAAGCAATTGCCCGGATGCGTACAGCGCTTTCTGAAACGGTGGTAGAAGGCATTCAAACCAATATTCCGCTGCATCAGGAGCTGATGCAAGATGCCGCATTTGTGCGGGGTGGTACCAATATCCATTATCTGGAACACAAGTTGGCAGAAAAAACCAAAGGAAAATAAGCAGTGTCTTGGCTCACATTGTCAATTAACGCCGATGCGAGCTATGCCGAGGCATTAAGTGAAGTACTTCTGGAACATGGAGCCCTCTCGGTTGACATGCTTGATGCGGATGCCGACACCCCGGACGAGCAGGCCATATTTGGCGAACCGGGTGAGCCGACCAGTTCTGTCTGGCAACATAATCTTGTCAACGCGCTTTTTGACAGCGACGCATCGGTTGCAGAAATTTTGCAGACCTGTTGCACTAGTCTGGGAATTTCGCCGATTCCCGATCACCAGATTTCTTCTCTGGAAGAAAGTGACTGGGTGCGCCTGACCCAGGCTCAGTTTGATCCGATTCGAATTTCACAACGCTTGTGGATCGTTCCAACATGGCATACGCCGACTGACCCAACCGCCATCAACATTGCGCTTGATCCCGGGCTCGCCTTTGGCACAGGTAGCCACCCCACCACTCGCCTCTGCCTGCGCTGGCTGGATAGCCATCTGCACAGTGGCGAAACCGTGCTCGATTATGGATGTGGCTCCGGTATTCTTGCCATTGCCGCGATGAAACTCGGGGCTGCCAGCGCAGTGGGTGTGGATGTAGACGCACAAGCTGTTCAGGCAAGTAACGACAATGCTGGCGCAAACCAGGTGCAAGCTAATTTTTCCCTGCCGGAAACTGTAACACTCAAACAGTATGATATTGTCGTCGCGAATATTCTGACAAATCCGCTACGCGCACTCGCCCCATTGTTAGCCGGTGCGACCCGATCTGGCGGGCGAATTGTACTTTCTGGCATACTGGGCGAACAGGCTGAAGAAGTGAAAGGTATTTACTCGCAATGGTTTGATATGGCGACTGCCATTGTTGAAGATGGCTGGGCTTGCCTTTCTGGAGTAAAAATATGAGTTCGTCAATCACGCAATGCCCGGGTTGTTACACTCGTTTTCGAGTAACCACCGAGCAACTTACCGCGCACAATGGCATTGTGCGGTGCGGGCTGTGCAGTGCCATTTTTAATGCGACCGAACATTTGCAGGATGATGAACCCAGCCCGCAACTTACGCTACCTATTGCCCACCCGGAAAATGACAGAACTGAAACAACTCAAGAAATAGAAGTTATTTCCGATGTTGCAAATACTGTAGAACCCCAAGCATCCCGTGCCATCGTAGGAAGCGATGAACTTGAGACATTATTTCAGCAAATCGCGGCCGATGAATCAGCTCAAACTGAACACCCCAAACCCGAACGCAAAGCTCGGCAATGGCCATGGGTTATCGGCGCATTACTGATGTTATTAGTTTGGATAGCCCAGATTGCTTTCTATTTGAGAGTCGACATCGCCGCGCAGCTACCCGGCTTAAAGCCCGCATTAATCAGCTATTGTGATTTGCTCAAATGCACAGTTCCCTTGCCCCAAAAAGTGGAATTGATGAATATAGAGTCTTCTGATTTGGAGGCCGATCCTGCTCAACCAAGTGTCGTTAACCTATCTGCAACACTACACAACCGTGCCGAGTATGCCCAAGCATATCCAAACATTGAATTAAGCCTAACTGACATTCAGGATAAAATTCTGGCGCGACGCGTTTTTTACCCTGCTGAGTACCTCAAAGCCGGAGAAGAAGAAAAACTAGGCTTGGCAACAAATCGTGAAACAAGCATTAAACTTCATCTTGATACTGCTGATTTAAAGCCGGTTGGTTACAAACTATTTTTGTTTTATAACCGGCAGTAAAACAGGCAGTATGAAGATATTATTCAATGCACATCTTCCCGATTTAGCACAAAGCCTCTGGGCTTAAAGTCAAAATCGCGGCTCGCCTCTGCGTGATCAAACTCCATATTATGGTTCATACGTTCCACCATCGCGGATGACCACGTTCGAAATGGCGGGAGTATACGTACTGACGCCATCCCCGCTGCAAACAGCCATAATGGGATTGACAGAAATCGGGGGCGAATAGAAAGAGTCTCAAAGACTCTCTTAACCATCTCACGATAGCTGACTACTTCTGCACCCGAAATATTGTAGGCTCGGTTTCTTGCATTGTTACTCTCCAAAGCGGCTTTGCAGGCCGTAGCAACATCACAGACATGGATAGGTTGCCGTAAGCCATTTCCGCGCCCCAGTATCGGAAAGAAATGGAAACGCGAAATAAAACGAGCTATGACATTTATGTTCTTATCGAGCCCCAAGCCAAAAATAAGAGTTGGTCTCAAAATAGTCCATGCCGCTTTATTTTCCGCAGACCAGCTCTGTAGCTTTTCTTCTGCATAAATCAATTCTTCAACAAACTTGCGCTCAGCATCGCTGGACGAATCAATTTTTGTAAATCGGCTTGTAGTAGAAACTGCAACCACATTTTTTGCACCAGCTTTTCGCATAAATTCAAGGTGGTTTGGCAATATTCTAATCGGTGCCAACCAGATCCAATCCAGGATAACTTCCAGCTTTTCATCCTTTCCTTGCAGGGGCATTTCCCGCCATTCAATATTCGGGGAGGGTTTCGTGTTCTCCCTGGGTTTTCTTGAATAGGCAATAACATGTCTGCCCGACTGTGCAAGCTGCGACAATAACACCTGCCCCACCATGCTGGTCGCACCCACGACTGCAACTGTATTTGTTGCTGATGAACCGAAGTTGCCACTAGTCAAAATACCTGTTTGTGGCTGGCGAGATTGCTGAATTTTAATTTGTTTGGTGAGATCTAATTCTGCGCCCTGCTTGTTATAAGACTTGATAGCTGCCAGCAGCGCAAAACGAACCCAAATACCAGCTACCACCAACCACATCAGCACACCGGGGTATTGATGCTGAAAAAATTTTCGATAAAACCGCACCATACCCTTATGCTTGTGCCACTCTACAAATACCGGGCGGGATTGGCTACATGCACCATGAATATGAATCACTGGTGCGCGAGGCTCAAAAAGAATATTCCAGCCCTTTTGCCGGAACCGCATACACCAATCCAGATCTTCGCAATGCAGGAAATAGTTCTCATCCCACAGACCAATTTCATCCATCGCCAATCTGCGCACAAGCATAAGCGCACCAGAGATTGCCTCGACACGAATGGGCATATCCGGTAAAGGCTGTTCGTGCAGATGGTAATCGTAAAATAACTGCGGCCAACGATTTGAGAAACGCGTTAATCCGAATGCGCGTACAAATGAGCGCCAGGGCGTTGGCACAGCACGCCGCCCACCGCCTTGCTCTGTCCCGTCGGGATTAAGAAGCAAGCCCCCAACCATTGCTGCATCGGGAGTTGAATCCAGCGTTTGAACCAATCGCTGGAGCGCATTTTGACCAAGTTCGCAATCAGGATTTAAAAATAGAATATGGCTTTCGGTGCAGTGTTGAATACCGATGTTGCAAGCAGAAGCAAACCCAACATTGATGCGATTGAGAACGATCTCTAATCTTGGCTCCCCAATAATACCCGCCTCAAGACTTTGCAAACTACCATCTGTCGATGCGTTGTCAATCACAATCACTTGTTGAGCTTGTGCAAGCGCTGAACGCACACACCTCACTAGTAATTCACCAGCGTTATAGTTGACTATGATTGTCGAAACCGCTTCTAATGCCAAATCAACTGGAACTTTGCGCTGCATAGTTTACTTTCATCCTTATTATGAAGTTGAGTTTGCTTCATCCATCAACTGTTGATTTGCATTATGCTGCATCTTTAATATTTGCCGCAAACGACGACGCAACGATTCCAACTTTTGCTCGACTACTTCCCGATCCACGCCATCCGCCTTTCTGCAAGAACTCTGGCTCGATCCGGCATAAAGTCAGCATGTTCAAACAGGTGACGACTAATTAACTTACCATACTAATGTGTCGCCACCCATTGTTCTTCTGCCATGACGCAATATTTGTCCAAGTAATGGCTTAGAGGCCCATTCAAATCGATCAAATGGATTGGGTGACCGGTTCGGCTGGTGAATTACTCAAAGCTGTTTCCATCTGAAAAGCTTCAGCGCTGATTCCCCTTGCAAGCTGATCAGTATTGGCCTTTCCGGCTATGAAATACGTTTATGTTCGCTAACGCGAATCATCAGTTCAATAGTTGTTTCAAGCTTGATCATACGCCCGGTCAAACTTTCGATCTTTGCTTGTTGCACCTTAATAGCATCACCCTGTCGAAGAACCCTGTCCTCCAGTTTGATCATTGCGGTAAGCGCCCCCCATACCCGCTCAGTGACTCCCATTCTGCACCTTCCTTGCTTTAGCCGCCTTCGCTTCCATTGCGTCGATTCGTTTATTACTTGCCTCAACAAAAGCCAAAACTTCATCAATAGAATCGGATGCACGGTTGGCTGCATACATTGCAGCATCTGCCAAGACCCCCAACTCTTCGTCTTCTTGTGCCGAGTTGTAAGACGCCGCACCTCGTCGCATTAGCTCAGAAACAGGTAGACCGAGTTTTTTTGCCTTTGCGCTAATTGCCTTCTTTTCATTCGGCGTAGCTTGAACTACGATTCTCTCAATTGCTGCTGAAGACATATTTCACCCTCGTTTGTTAATTATGTACATGGACAGTTCATGTACATATACTACGCCAATAATAATACGTGTCAAACCAATGCCGTTAGCTACGAGCATCCCCTCGCCCCGTCATCTGATCTGACGTAATTTTGCAATAGAGATCAAGTCGAAAACCTAGATCAACATCTTCTACGTAGCAGAAATAGTCTTTGTCAATACCACCAAGCTCCAGCAAAGAGTTTCGCCTATACTGAGCCTCATGTGCTCGATTATTATTACGCATATCTGCAAAATACTGCACGTCAACAAGGGGATAACAACTTCTCAATGGCCATCACGAAGATTTCAGTTAAAGTGGCTGCCATCGAAGAAATCAACGAGGTGACTCACAGGTTGGGCTGGTAAAGAATGAAGGTCGCTGTTGATACCAACGTGCTTATTCGCGCGGTCATGCATGACGACCCCGCACAGGGGATTATTGCTGCCAAAATCTTAACTGATGCCAAATTGATCGCGGTCGCTCTGCCGTGTCTATGCGAATTTGTGTCTGTGCTGCGCAGGGTCTACGGTTTCCAGACCTCTGATGCGGCCGTAGCTATTCGCGCACTGCTGACAGCCGCAAACGTGGAAGAAAATAGACCCGCTGTGGAAGCCGACTTGTCGGAGCTCGAAGCGGGCGGAGATTTCGCCGATGGCGTCATCGCCTACGAGGGGAACTGGCTCGGCGGGAAAACCTTCGTTTCATTCGACAAAAAAGCGGTTGCACTTCTCACGGCGCAAGGTCAACTCGCGCGCCTTTTGTAAGCTATTTCTGGCTTTGAATGCATCAGGCCCATGAGTAGGGTAGCTGAGCGCAGTTGCCTGCGCTCAGCCCCCTCAGAACCGGACGTGGGTCTTTCGATCCATACGGCTCAAGC
>Ga0224559_1000173_pt1 | contig 43333 bp, 54 predicted proteins | sample 714S33034metaG_FD_180676 | JGI IMG/M metagenome (GOLD analysis project Ga0224559, IMG submission 180676) | Peat soil microbial communities from Stordalen Mire, Sweden - 717 S3 30-34 | ecosystem: Environmental > Terrestrial > Soil > Wetlands > Peat | place: Sweden: Norrbotten County, Stordalen... | reverse complement strand
ATGTCGGTCAACGTGTCAATGATTGTTTCCTGGTCGTCGTTATTCAACGCCCGGAAGTGGTGGGTTATGGCGACGATGCGCTCGGCGTCGTCCTGAAAATGCGCTGCCGTCGACGCGGCGGTCGTGGTTGCGGTGGCGTCGTCGCGGTGCGACGGGTCGTATCCGCTGGTTTGCTCGTACTCGTCCTGTTGCCACCATGGAGTCTTGAATTCGGTGTGGTTGTTAATCTGAGCAAGCTGGCGAGTGGTGTTGCCGCCGGCGGTGCCCCGGTGATCGCGCAAGTTGTAGTTCATGTAGGTGTAATCGGCGGCGGCAACGGTGTAGACCTTCTTGTGGACGTTGGCGTCGTATTCTTTTTCCCAGTCGTCGTGGCAGGCGGCCGGGAAGTCGGTGTCATAGTCGAGTTGGGTCGGGATGGTGGCGCTGCCGCCCGGCCCGACGTTGAAGCGCAGCCGGCAGTACGTGCTATTGTCGCGGGCGATGATGAAGGCGACCATCCATTCGGCGTCGCCGAAAGCGCGATGGAAGTTCTGTTCGTCGGTGGTGCTGGGCGCGGGCGAGTTGCCGGGGTGAGTGTGAATCCAGATGCGGGCGAAGTTGGTCGGCTGTAGACCGGCGACGGCCATAGTCTCGAAATAGTCCGAAACGGCGTCCTCGTCCAATTCGAGGTAGGCCGTTGACGCTTCCTGCTTGATCGTCTTAAAATCGTAGACGGCCAGCGGGTTTTCTTCGCTGGTGATCCCGAATCCGCCGACTTCGGTGTCGCCGTGGTGAAGAAACCAAAGGAGCTTGGCCCAAGCGTACGGCGTGAAGGTCAGAACGGGATCGCTCGGCAAGACAACGTCCGGCGTTTTGTCATTAGAAAGGGCGGTCATTGGACTCCTCAGTAGATGGGGGATGCCGCTATGTCGGTGGCCATAAGGGTCGCGAGTTTCTTGGCGGCGCGGCGTCCGCGCGCCCTGGCGTTGCGGTCAATACGCTTTTGTTCGGCAACGGCGGCGAGGTGGTCGGCGGCGGTGTTCTGACGCTTGGTCAAGCAGGCCGGGCAGTGCATACCGTTGGTGGAAAGGTGGTCCTGGCAAAACGAGTGCCCGCAATCGTAGCAGGTGAACGCGTGTGAACTGCAAAGGGCCTGTCCGCAGGTGTTGCATTTCTTAGCACAGTGCGGGCACAAGAGCGTGGTGAGGCCTGACCTGGTGGCACATCTTGTGCATCGCATAGCGTGGGCGCTGCAGTAGTGCTTGCCGCAGTCACATTGTGTTTGACAGCGACGGCAAGTTTTTGTGGTACAGCGTTTTCCACTGGTGTCCACGTGATTGCACCGTATGAGGCAATCGTTGCAGACGCGGCGGTGGCAGGCGGGGCAGTCTGTCGCGTGGTATGAGCATTGCGGACATATGGACTTACCGCAATGGTGGCAGTGCTTTGCGCAGTGGCCGCAATAGTGCTCGTGACAGCCTGGGCACTCCATGAGGTGTTCGCGACAGGTAACGGCTTCGCAAGTTTCGCAATACGACGTATTGGCCCACGATCCGCAGATGAGGCACTTACCGATGGAGTTCCACATTTCGAGCGTGGCATAGGCGCTATCCGACTGGTAGCTGTGGAGGGTGGCGAAAATCATGTCCACAAGGTTTAAGATGTCGAAAGCGTTGGCCAGGTTTTCGACATTTATCGCCGACTGACCGGCGCACAAGTGGCGGTCCTGTACGTGCGGGTGTGGGCAGGCCTGCCCGAAGCGCGCGGCGTAGTGCGGTTCGAGGGCGTCGATGGCATAAGTGATGGTGTGGGCTTGAACTGACAAAACGACGTTGAAGCGTCCGAGTGCGTGGGCGAGGCCGTTGTCGTCAATGAGCGTGATGGCGTCCGTGGTGATAGTGATTTGTCGCGTGCGCGGCTCGTAAGCCGGGTCGAATTGCTCGTTGAGGGCAATCAGGCCCGTAAATACGGTGCGGGGGTCAAAGGTGATTACTTCGGGCCTGCCATCGGCGAGAGCGAGACGCGCGAATGACTCGCGTAGGCGCGCGGAGATTTGGTAGATGTCTTGGACGGCCTCTTGCGGGTAGTGCTCGGCCAAGTAGCGACTGGCTCGGCTGTTGAGTTTTGGCTTGGCCAGCAGGCGTTCGGCGCAATTGAAGAGGCTCGTAGCGGTCCGCTTGAGTCTCTGAAACTGCCGGTTAGCTTCGGCGAGGTTGCGGTCCTGGACGTTTGTGTTGGCGTTCGTGGCTATGTAGGCGTACAGCCGCCTGACTTGCTGCTGGGTCATGCTCATTTGGTGACTCCTGGGTCGGTGGTCTGCATCTTCGCTCGCCCCGGCAGTGCCGTTCGCTGGGGATACCGGTACCCGCGAAAAGAGCCTGGGGCAAGCGAAGAGACAGAAAAAGGGCAGGGGGTGCGTGACCTCAATTTGGGTCTCCGCGAGACCCCCTGCCCTACGACCTGGCTACGACTGGTACTAGCGGCCCGCGTCGATCTTTGTCGGTGTGATGCTGACGATGTCGTTGTGCTTCAGGATGGTGTCCGGCCCGGCCTTCTTCTGGTTGACGCGGATGTTGAAGTTGCTCATGTCCTTGCCGCGCATCTTCGCGGCGAAGAGCGACTGCAGCGTCTGGCCCGACTTGATCTCGACCTTGCCGGCCGAACCCGCGCCCACGTTGCTGACGAAAGTGACCTGCGGCATACTGGTGCTCCTTTACAAAAGGTGGATGGAAGATACTGCTTTCGGCGACGATCGCCGAGTCGGTTACTACGTTTGCTGAGGAGTGCATTTTAGGTAAAGCAAATGCGTGTGCAACACCCCACTACTGATCGATAATAAAGATGCGGTCGCCCTTCTGCAGGCGGTACGCGCCGGTGATATTGCGGCGGGCAACAGCCATGTGCCGTGCCGGTCCTCTCGTGATCGGTGCCGAGGTTGCGAAGTCAGACAGGCTGGTTCCGCGTTCGACGTGGATTGTCTCGGCGTGGTTGCCGTCGATGAAGGTAACGGGGATGGTTTTCACTTGGCCGTATCCTTGTAATAGCGGTGGGTCGCGTCGCGGGCACAGGCAACGGTGGTCGCGACTGGGTGGTTTGAGCCAATCGACCGCAGCCAGTGGACGATGTCGGTAATCAGGTCGGCGAGAAGGTCCTCAGGGTCGGTGGTGGGGTCCGAATTAGAGAGCGCGAGGTAGTGGCCCATGACTCTACCGCCTCGGTCGGCGCGTTCGGCGTTGGTTGGCCCGTCGCTCGGCTCTGCTTCGGTGGTGCCGGTATCCAAGGCGTCGGAGAGGACCTGAAGGTCGTCGAGGGAGAGGGCTGCCGCGAGTTCGGTGCCGTTCTCGCCGTTGTGACGGTGTAGGGAGATAGCAAAGGATGCGCGAAGGCGTGCGAGGGCATCGCGGTTTACTTGGCGAGGCATGGCAACTCTCCTTGTGCTGGTGGTCGGCGGCGTACGAATGGTAGCGAGGCTACTGGCACCGGAGTAGCGCCGGGCGAAGTGTCCGCTTGCCAAAGGTGCGAGCCGAGACGGTGGGCGGATGATCGGCGCATGGCTGGTTTGATTATCAGTTGTCCGGTGCTCTCGGCCCACCGCATAACGTATTTGTAGCGGGTGGTGGTGATGTGCATACGGTCGCAAATGACTGCGCGTGGCTGGCCTTGATTGTAAAGTACCGCGAAGGTCGCGATTTCGCTCTCCCCGATGGTCCGCTTGGTGTAGGCGCGGATCGGTTCGTTAGTGAGAGTGTCCTCGGCGAATGTGGCGAGTTCCTCGGGAGTGAGCGGGCGACCGGTCATCACGTCGCAATGTTGCTCAATCCTCTTGGCGTAGAGGTTGATGCGTTCGGTTCTCGGTAGCAGCCTGGTCTCGTTTAATACGCGAGTCATCCGTTCCGACTCCATCCCCGGTGTGTGGCCCCCTGAACTGGTGTTACGCTGGCTGCGCGGCGTCTTGCTGCAGCAAACCGAGGAAGTTGGCGAGAATCTCGTTGATGGTGCCGGCACGGTGGAAGTGGCGGAGTCCGGTGAAACTGGCGTCGCTCTCGTCGCCGACCTGGAAGCTGGACGTGTCGCCGATCAGGTAGACCTCGCAGTTGTCCATGAGGGCTGCGCCGATTTCGATCAAGCCGCCCTTGGCGATCTCGCCGGGCTGGTAGTAGGCGATAAGCAAATGGGAGTAGCTGATGTCGGTGAGGAATTGCCGCCACATTGGGGCGTACTCGTCCTGGGGCACGGAATTCGGCAAGTCGATCCACGTGGCCCGGATATTCAGGCCCCTCCGGCGGAGGGCTCGCCAAAGCGGGGCGTGCTTCAGCTTGGAGGTGACGTAGATGTCGAGTGGGCGGCCGAGGAGGTCGGCGATCTGGCCCTGCAGCGTACACATCCGGGTAACATCGACGACGGCGAGCGGATGGTGGATGCAGGCTTCGTGGCCGCATTTGCAGGCGTCACCTGGCTTGGCGTCCGGGCAGGTGCAGGCGACGTGGCAGACGGGGCAGGCGTCGGGCGGCGGTGCGCATACGTCGAGCAGGGACATATTCGTGTCCTTTCGGTTGGTCTGGTGCGTTCAGTCGGGGAAGAGGGGGGGGGTAGTCTTTGGTGTCGTTCGTGCGTCGCGCCCGGTACAACAAATGCGATAATACGAAAATCGTGGAGTACTTGCAACACCCCACTCGGGGAAAATCCGATGCAATCGTAATGGATACCGCCCGGCCCTGGCCACACCATGAGTAGGCTGTATCAGGGTACCGGGCGGGTCCTGCGCGGCTTACTTCTGGAACAGCGCGGCGAGGGCCTTGGCCTTGGCGTAGTCGTCGCCCGCGCCCTTCACGACCCGGAGGCCCTGGTAGCAGCGGTACTCTTCGGCGCTGAACACCGGATTGCCGGAGGTGGCGATGAAGTTGATCTTCGCCTGGCACTCGGCGGCGTCGGCCTTGAGTTTGTCGAGGCGCTGCTTGAACTTCTCGGTGTCGGTCAACTGCTTGACCGGCTCGGCGGGTTCGATGTCGCTGGCGTGGACGAAGTAGCCGCCGGCGTTGCATCCGGTCAGGTCAACCACGTCAATCATCTGGCCGTTTGGGGGCGTAGTTCGTGACCTTGACGGTGTCGCCCATCTGGTAGCAGTGGGACGAGGTGTTACCGACAATCTTGACGAGCATCCCCTTGACGAGGTCCGCGTATTTCATTTGTGACTCTCCTTATATCTGGGCGATTCGGTCGCCATCCGTTCGACTGATAGCAGTCGTGCATAGAGTACAAAAAATAAAGCAAACGCGGCAACACCCCAAGCGAGGCCCTAGTGGCGAACTCTTGCTGTTGGGGCCGTTGCGGGTGTTCTGAAAAAAAGGGCCGGCCGGCCGCTCGCCTTGCTCAAGGGCGGCGACCGACCGGCGAACGCAGGAGAAGCTACGATTTGGGAGTCAGGTGACAGAGCAAGTGGCCGACGACGGTCGGGTCGAGATCACCTTCAACGTCGTCGGTCAAGTCGTGGTCGGGCGTGGCGTCGCTGATGCGGGCGTAACACCTGCAAGTGCGAGCGAATTCGACGCCGGCGGTGGTCGGCTCTTGGATGACAAACAACTGCTCGGTGTCGGTGAGCATGGTGCAAGTGGCACATCGCTGATACTCGCAATTGAGGCAACTGGCGATCTCCGCGTCGCGATGGCGGCGAGCGGCGGCGTCCTCGAACTTGGCGATGCAGACCGGGCAGACACGCGATCCGCCTTCGGTGCGACGCCAGCCGTACTCCGCTCGGTCGGGTCGGCGGCAATATGTGCAAACGGCGGTCTTGTTCAGGGGGTAGAACGTGCGTTCGGGGCTGGCGGCCTCACACGCCAGGGTGTCCGAATCCATGAGATTCTCGAAGTCCTTGCGGAGGAAATTGGTCGGGAGGTCGTCCTCTTGCGGCACGCAATTGCGGCAAGGGTGATTCGCGTCGTCAACGCCGTGGTCAAGCTGGCGATCCCAGTCTTTGTGGAGGCATTTGTGACAGTGTTTCGCGGTGTGGCCCTGTTCGGACTGGATGACGGCGGTTTCGAGGGTTGCGTTCCCTTCGGCAAGGGCCATTGCGAATTGAGCGTACCGAGCGTTGTTCTTGGACATGAGCGTGTTCTCCTGGTATTGAGGGCGGAACGGCTCTCCGCCGCCCCGCCCTATTGGATTTGGTATTGGTATGGTTAGTGAGTGGTGGGAGTGCGACGAATGCTAGCGGTCCTGGTTGCGGTTCTCCCACATGGCCTGCTGAACGGCGTCCATCGGCAGGCCGGCGTTCGTGTTGAATTTGCTCCAAGCCCGGTGGCCGGTGCCCTTGCCGGTTGCGTCGTATTCGAGGTTGAACAGCATGTCGGACTGAATCTTGCGAATGCGACCCTTCTTGAACACAGTGGCGAAGCTCTGGCCGATGTCGGTGAGCATGTCGTCCAGATTGTCGAGCGTGTCAAAGTATTCGATGCGGAGGGTGAGGGTACGAGTGCAGCGAACGTCGCCCTTAGGGAGCGGGACAGGCAGGCGAGTGACCCCCTGGCTGACCCCCTTGGTGGCGAAGCTCCTGGCGATGGGACATTCGGGGATAGCGTCGTTGTGGATGACGGTGTGGCTCTTGCCGGCGACGGTGGTGGCGAACTTGACGAACGTGTCCACCTGGCGAATGCTCGCTTTGTACTGGGCGAAGATGGCCGGGAGCTTGTGCGGGTACGCGGCGGCGGAACGGGCGATGGCCCCAAGGTCGCGGGGCAAGGCGTTGATCTGCATACGGACGACGAACTGCCGCGTGACTTGCGTCGGCGGGGTGCTGGCCTGGCTCTGCGTGTCGGTGTGGCTGGTGCTTTCGGCTTGCGTGGTCATTTGCGATCTCCTGTGATTAGATAGACACCTTGACTGGAAATAAAGAACAAAAACACAGCGAAGCTATAGAGTGTTGAATGAATGAGGGGCCGTTGTGTTAGAACGGTGCGTGTTCGCCCGTCTCGGTGTCACAGTCGAGGGTGGTCTCTTCGCGAGCGTCGCAACCGCAGGCGTCGCAACCGTGCGGGTGGCATCCGCAGGCGGAGCAATCGTCGGTAGCCCCGTCATCGAGCGTCGGCGGCGTCTCGTAACTGTCCACCCACTGGGCGATCACGTCACCGTGACACGCGGCCGGCTTGCACCAGCAACCGAGACGCTTACCCCGCAGGGCGAGGACAGCGTTGCGAAACTCTGCGTCATTTGCTACGCGTTTGAGGAAGTAGACACGGTACTGCTCGATGGACTGCTCGCGATTGCAGGATGCGGAGATATGGAACGGATTGCCGAACACGGTCTGCCTGTCGATACGCACGTCGTACTGTTCGCATTTGAGATTCACCACCGTCGTCTTGAGCGTTGCCATTGTGAGACTCCTTGCGTTTTGTCCAAACGTACCGAAGCAGAGATTCTGCTTCTTGTCAGTACGCTTGTAACGCACCTTCACCGGCCGTGACGCAGGGGGCTTGTTTCGGACGCCTGCGTCCGAAATTTTTAGTGTTCACCAACGGCTGTCTGAAAAATACTACCTTGACTAAAAAGCGGGGCAGTAGGTCGCGGCAGTATGCGACCCCGATTTTTAGTCAAGGTGGAGATTTTTCAGGTTGGTGGACACTAAAAACCCCTTGCGTCTGCTACGGCCTAGGACTCGTGCATTACAAGCGTACTGACTGGCCGAGTAAACCAAAGTGGAGTGGACGCCGTCGCAGAGTCGCCACGCGATTCTGCGGCGTGCGGCCGTGCTCACGACACCTTTGGTTTGCGAGCCGCCGCAGCCGTGGCAATGGCCGCTCAGCAGAGCGGACTACAACAGACGCGGCGGTAGAAAAAAGAGTCTGGGCGACCGAAGTGGAGCTAATTCCTCCAGGTTAGTGCTGCGACGGATGTTAGTGTCGCAGCAGCTAGTGCTCCCGCAGGGCGGCCGCTTCGGCCGATCTGTTTTTCCTTCTTCTTTTGGGCGGGCGTTGTTGCTGTTCTACTGCCCGCCTGCCGTTTCTTTTTCTTTGCTTCGCCCTGCGATTGAACGAAGATTGCGGGGGTTGGTCGCTTCTTCTCCCAGTGGGAAAGAACTACCCACTGGACACAGAAACGGGGTCGAAGTGGGAAGAAAGACCCGTTTTTCGCTTTTTCTCCTTCCCCCTCTCCCGCACGCGAGACCCGTCCCGGAACGATTGCGACTGTTGTGCAATTGCCCTGTGTGCTGGCACGGAACGGTGGCCGGCGGGGCAACGAACCGCCGGTCACGCGAGCCGTACCCCCGGTGGGTACATCCCCCAGCGCACACACAGTAGGAAACTCCCCAACCTCTCCCCCAACCGACCCTATTCTGTCCGTGTGTCTGTTTTGGTGCCAGCCTAAGCTACAAAACGCCACTTCGGCTTCTTTCCCCTACACGAGAATCCTATACAAGTGGTAGGTAGGTAGGGTAGGTAGCCTACCTACCCTACCTACCTACCATCTCTATAGAATTTCCCTATAGCCCCCCCCTTTGATGAAGAGGGATTACGTAGCGGGGCGATTTGCTGTCCTCTATGGGGTGTTGCGCCTCATTTTGTCTGTGGTAACATATCAGTGTAGTCAATGGAGCAACAAATGACTCGGTTTAACAACCAATTTGAGGAAATCGCCCTGATCTTTCGCGTTTGCGTTGACTGTAAATGCTATTTCGAGCAAAAACGCACTGGTCGTCCCTTTGAGCGTCATCGTTGCGAAAAGTGTCGCGAAGGGTTGATCGCGCAAAACATAAAAAGAATGCCGCATTTGTTCGCCTAGAGGAGATTGCGATGGCAAAGGGTAGTTGGCAGCGTCCGAAAGATCAAGCGAAGTGGGATGCCGGCTGGGACTTCTGGAAGAGGAGCGAGAATGCCAGGCGAATCGACGGACACAAAGCGATTGCGGGCGGCGCTGATCCGGTCCCTGTGTCTGACGGCGAAGTTGCGTGCGCATGTGTTATCGCCAGTTGCAAGGTCGCCGGCCGCGATTGCAGTAGCTGCCCGTTTGAAGCGGCTAGTCGTGCGCGAATTTGAGGTTGAGTACGGATTTGCGCCGGACTTGGTGGCCAGGTGGGCGGTTGAGACTGCGGTACGGTTGAATGTGGTGTGCAGGTGCCCGGATCGGCCGGGATGGTGTGGAAAAGTTGACTCAGATTGTGGCTGCGGGTCGCCGGAGGCGAATAAAGCGGTGAACGCGGCTCTGAGTCTGGCGTGTGGCGTCATAAGGGAGGCAAAAGATGGCGAATCGGTTTCCGGCGAATGTGAAGGCAATTGCTCGTGTGTGTCATGAGGCGAATCGGGCGCTGCTGCGCGGCCTCGGGCAGCGCGTGCGGTCATGGAGTCGGCAGACGGCCGGGGTCCGGCGCGTCGAGTGCGATCTCGTTACGTCCTATCTTGCCAACCCCAGTGCCCAGCCGGTTACGCAGGATGCTGGCGATGTGATGTTCCTGGCTATCGTCCGCTCACTGGCCACGGTGACGTTCCCTGTCCCGGTCGTCGCTGCTCCGGCGGTCGCCGCTCTCATAGGGGGTCTGGCTGCGACGGCGGCTGATGCTACCGCAACCGTCGAGGCCGCGCCGAACGATCTGCCGGTTGCTGTTGACCCGGCTCCGCAAGCCACGGCGAATGTCTAGTTCCCCCTTGCGACGGGTCCGGGGGCGAAACCTGGCTGTGGCCGGGGTTTTGGTGGGGTTCGCCCTCGGGCTTGTCGTTTGTTTGTTCCTTTGGGAGCGTCTGAATGCACTTCATTGAGCGCACACTGCGCGTCTTTCGTGGCACCTCTTTGACTATCTCCGCTATTTGGCGCGGATTTGGTCTGGACTTAGTGCCGTCGGTCTACTGCGATTGGTGGCACGATTCGTCTACTGACGATTGGCACTTCAAGGTGGTGTTTGGGTTGCTGTCTGGCGAACTTGTCTTTGAGGCGGTGGATCATGGCTGATGAGGTTGTCCCTGGCGCGTTCATTCCCGGCGTGAACAATCTTCATACCGGTCGTATCGATCAACCCCAGCCTACGGCCAAGAAGGTTGCTGGTCGCCTGAATCCGAATGAGGCTTGGGCGGCCGTTTCGGATACCCACAAGATCGGGGATCGCGTAGTTACCGTTCCTGAACGCATATTTTTGCAGGCGATCATGGAGGGCTTTCCCCCCGGCGAGGCGTACATCAAGGCGTATGGCGAGGAAAAGACCATTTATCCTCGTCAGAATGGGTACAACCTGCGCCGCAAACTTGAGGGCGCTTTGTTGCAGGAGTTGGAGAAGCGTGGTCTTTCTACTAATAAGCTGGTTGAGAAGTTTGAAGAGGGCCTTGAGGCGTGCTCCGTCGAATACTTCTCGGACAAGGACGGGGTGGTTCAGGACGAGCGCAAGGGGCCGGACCACGAGTGTCGGCGGCGCTATCTGGATATGCTCCTGAAGATGCGAGGCGAATATGCTCCGGCCAAGGTCGAGACCGAGACGAATGTAACGGTACGGAACGGCCAGGTTGCCTCTGAGATCGAGTTGAAGCAAATGCTTGGCCAGATCGCGCAGGACGTTGGCGACGTGGTTGGAATGCTTGAACAAGACAAGAGCCTGTCGGATGCTGAGTTGCGGCGACTGGCGGCGGGAGGCGGAAGTGGCGAATGATAAGGCTGGTGTTTTCGAGAAGGGCCGTCTTGAGGGCCGCCGCGAGGCTGGAAACGCCTTTATTTGTTATCTTGGCACCGAGTGTGGTGTTGAGGCCCTGTCTGACTTTCTGGACGATGATGACGCTTTTGGCCCCCTGGCCGATATGGACTGGCCTCTTTGCGGCGAGTGCGGTTGCCCGATGATTGTGGACCTGACCGGCCGGCCCCTTGAGTGTGCGAATCTGGTGTGCGTGACGGCCGAGGGGTTTGATGGAAGCGACTGAAAAAACACAGCGGCAATTGCGCGAACTGGCCCGCGTCGAACCTTTGGCCTGGATCGAGTCCAGGCTGTGGATTAAGAATAAGGCTGGCACGATCCTTCCTTTCCGCCTTAATACGCAACAGCGGCGATTGTACGCCCTGGTGCGTCGGCTTCGTAAAGAGGGCCGTCTTGTTCGGATCATCATTCTGAAAGCGCGCCAGATTGGTTTTTCCACCGCAATTGGTGGTTTTATTTTCGAACGCCTGGTCAATGTGGCCAATCAGAATGCTCGTGTGATTGCCCATGAGGTTGATGCCGCCCAGCGCGTGTTTGACATGAGCCGCCGGTTTTATGACAACATGCCGACCGAGGATAAGCCGGCCTCAGAGTATTCTAACAGGCGCGAGTTGCGGTTTGTGCAGCCTTGCGGGTCGGCAATCGAAATCGAGACGGCCCGGAACGTGGCCGGCGCTCGATCTTCTACGGTGCAATTCGTCCATTTTTCGGAGGCCGGATTTTATGGCGGTGATGCCAAAGAGGCAATGGGTGCAACCCTGGCGTCGGTGCCTAAGTCCGTTGGGACCGAGGTTTACGAAGAGTCCACCGCGAATGGGATCGGTAATGAGTTCCACCTTGACTGGGTGCGAGCCGTTACTGGCGAAAGTGACTTCCTGCCCTTCTTTGTAGCCTGGCACCAACACCCTGAATACCAGATGGCCTTGACGCCCGACTTCAAGCGGACTGATGAAGAGGAGGCGCTTGCGGCCCGGTATACGCTCACCGACGAGCAATTGATGTGGCGGCGTTGGGTGATCCGTAACGATTACATGGGGGATGATCGTCTCTTCCGCCAAGATAATCCCTCTTGCCCCGATGAGGCGTTTCTTACCTCCGGTTCTCCGGTGTTCGATCAGCGCGAGGTTCAGTGGCAGCGCACTAATTGCGTTAAGGAGCCGGTTGGCTGGCGTGACATTAAATGGCCAAAGTTCGCCGGCTGGAATGGCGGTTTGTATGATGACGACAAGATAACGATTGTTCCTTCCTCTGGTCGCGGTTTTGCCTTCTGGCAATTGCCGACCGAGAAGGAGTCGTGGCGGGATTATTTGATTGCGGTGGACGTGGCGGAGGGTTTGGCGCATGGCGACCTTAGTTACATTACCGTTTGGCGTCGTTCGGACATGTGCCAAGTTGGCGAATGGGTTGGCCACGTCGATCCAGACGAACTTGGATTGCTCGTCTGTGGCATTGGTCGATTGTACGGCTATCCCTGGGTTGGCGTTGAGGTCAATAACCACGGTCACACGACGGTTGCTGCCCTGAAGCGGCTGCGTTATCCGCGCATGTATCACCGGCGGCAGCGCGACCGGGCGACCGACACGATTGAATTGAAGTTGGGCTGGCTTACTAGCAGCGTTACTAAGCCACTTATGATTGGCGCGCTTGGGGCGCGGGCGCGCGACCGGGAAATGACTGTCCGTAGCACGGAACTTTGCCGGCAGCTTGGTATTTACATGCGCAAGCCCGACGGCGAAATGTCTGCCCCGAACCTGATGCACGATGATGGCGTGATGTCTGCTGCAATTGCGTGTGCACTTCAGGCCGATATTCCCATGCCGGTGATCGAACGTATCCCCGATTTGGTCATCGTTCGCAATGAGATTACCGGCTATGAGCGATTGGCTCAATTGCCTGGCCAGACTAAGGCGGGATTCGAGACTGACGATTACTCGTTAGTGACGGGTTACAACACTGGGGGTTAAATGCGTACTCAGACGGCGCTGGTGGCTGGTTGTATTCACTTTCCTTTTGAGGATCGTCGGGCTGTCGATTGTATGGCGCAGGTGGCCGAAGCGGTAAAACCGGATCGCCTGGTTCTGGTTGGCGACGTGGCGGATTGCTGGCATTGGTCTCGTCACAAAGCGTCCTGGCTTGAGTGGCCTAAACGGAGGCTCGAACGTGATCCTGAGTCGGAAATTGAGTATGTGCGCGATTCTGTCGCTGACCTGTCTCGGCGAGTTGGGGCGTCTCATTTGGAGTGGGTGGCCGGCAACCATGAGGATCGGGTTTACCGTTGGTATCGCGATAACGCTCCCGGTGTTTTGTTGTGGGCTGATACGTTCGCGGCGAAGTTTGGAGTAGCCAGCCTCGGGTTCAATTATCATCCTTTTGACTTTAAGTTCAACGGCGTGGGGTTCCTGCATGGCTGGTTTGCCACTTCGAGTCGCACAAACGCGAAGCGAACGTATGAGCGGTATGGTACGGATTGCGTCGCGGCTCACGTTCACCGCGATGAGGAGTTTGTTGTACGTCACGCTGGGACTGGACTTCATGGATGTCATTTGGCCGGCTGCCTCGCTCTTACTGACCCGCGCTGGACTTCCAAGCCCGACTGGCACCAATCGTTCCTGATCCTTACGTTTATCGGCCGCCAGTACCACGTGGAGCGCGTTCGCGTGATTGATGGCGAGGCGATTTATGGCGGCACGCGCTTTTGTGGCCGCGAGCGGTGAGGGTGTTGCGCGATCTGATATTGTGTGATACCCTATGCGCTTCCCTGAGGAAATTCTATGAGTCGTAAAAATCGTCCGTTTGACCGTCCTGCGCGCGATCCTTCGCAGTCCGTTTCTGCTCGTCACGCCGACGGTATGCCTGGTGGCCCTCCCTCTTTGGACGGTACGCCTCCGATGGGCGGCGCTCTCGGCATGGGTGATTATACCGGCACTCTTAATGGCCCCGGTATGCGCCCTGGCCCTGGCATGATGCCCGGTGGCGCTGGCGCTCTTGGTGGTGCCGTTGATCCTTCGCAGCCTTCTTCTTTCGATTCTCCGTCTTTTGGTGGCGGCCCGGCGATGCAGGCCCCTCCGTCGATGGAAGAGTTGGCGATGCTCATGGCGATGCAGGGTGGTTATCAGCCTCCCGACACGTTTGGTGGCTTCGGGGCGGTCGGTTCTGGCGCTCCCGGCGGCCTGGCTGGTCCTGGTGGTGCGCCCGATGGTCCTTCCGGTGCTCCTGTTCAGCCTCTTATCGGCGGATCGGAGCAATTGGACCCGCGCGACGCGCAGCGAATTGATGTTTCGTACGAAGTGCCGATCATTGATTCGCCGAATTACGCTACTGATCCTGAGATTGCCAAGCGGGCGCTGGCTCGCGTGAAGGATACGCTCCTGGCGGCTCAAGCCGAGCGCGCCAACCTTGAACGGCGTTGGTTACGGTTTTACCGGCTTTATCGGAGCGTTTCTACTGACCGGAGTTACAAGGGCCGCGCCAACCTGTTCGTTCCCAAGACGTATTCGACGCTTCGTAAAGTTCTTCCTCGTTTGGCGCAGCGTCTCTTTGGCGAGGATAACTGGTTTGCGATGCAACCGCGCGATCCGTCCGATAAAAATCGGGTGGAGGCGTGCGAGGCGTTGCTTTTGTCGCAACAGCGCCGTCGCGGGTTTAAGCCCGTTGTTAAGCGCGGCCTGAAGTCCTGTGGCCTCTATGGCACAATGGTCGGCAAGTTGCTGTGGGAGAAGTGGACCCGGAACGTCAAGCGTCGCGTGGTTAATCAGCTTCCCGCCGCCGGCGGCGCGCGTACCGTTCCGCAGGTATCGTTTGTTGACGATGTCGAGACCGTCTTTGAGGGTCCGACCTATCGTGGCGTCGATTTGTTCAACGTCTACCTTCATCCGCTGACTGCCGACCGGATTGAGGAACTTGACGCGGTGATTGAGCGCGTCGAGCGCACTGAGGCCGAGTTGCGCGCGATGGCGGCTCTTGGCATTTACGTGAACGTGGACGACTTCTGCCGTGGTGCCGGCTCGATTAACACCGGCCGTATTATGGAGCGAGAGGCGACGGCTGGCCTTGGCATTGTCGGCTCGATTCAAAAGGCGCACAAAAAGTTCGCTATCCATGAGTATTGGGGGCGATTCTCGCTTCCTTCCACCAAGCCCGACGGCACGACGGCGATGGAAGAGTGCGAGTGCGTCATTGCAATCGGCGAGCAACGGTCGGTGTTGCGGGTTCAGCGCAACCCCTTCTGGCATGGCCGCAAGCCGTATGTGATGGCCCGTTGGGACTCAATTGATGGCGAAATTTACGGGATCGGCGCGGTTGAGCCGCTGGCAAAGTTGCAGCTTGAAGTGAATGACACGCGTAATCAGACGATGGACGCACGCACGTTTGCTTTGAATCCCGTCCTGGTAACGAGTGATTCGTCCGGTCTGAAGGAACAAGACCTGGCTCTTTATCCTGGTCGGAACATTCGAACGACTGACATCAGCCAGGTGAAGCCTTTGGCGATGCCGGACGTGACGAATACCGGCCTTGAGGGCGAAAAGCGCGCCCGCGATGACATGGATGAAGTTGCCGGCCTGAACGAGATCATGACTGGCCAGGGTTCGGTGAACCGCACTCCTGGTACGACGGTTTCGGCGATGATCGACGAAGGCAGCCTTCCGATCAACGACGTGGCCGATAACATTTGGAACGAATTTCTTATTCCGCTGCTTGAAATGTCGTGGCAGTTGAATGAACAATTCATCACTGAGCCGCAGGTTGTGCGCGCGATTGGCAAGGGTGGCATGGATTGGCTTACGGTTGATCCGGCCGATGTTGTCGGTTCGTATGACTTCAAGTTGCTTGGTAAAGACCAGATTGCGACGCGAATGTCGCAAGGTCAGCAGTTGATTAACTTCCTGCGCGACGCTGCCCCGTATATTCAACAGCAGCCTGGCTTGGTTGACGTTGGTGAGTGCCTGAAGCGCGTTTTGCGGGGTATTGGGCAGGAGAACGTGGAGGCGCTGGTTCCCGATAATGCGCCGTCGCTTGGACGTGACCCGAACGAAGAGAACATGGCGTTTATCGAGGGTGTGGCCCTTGATCCGCAGCCGAACGATGATTTCCATACGCATTTGGCCGTGCATCAGCAACTGATGATGGCTCCTGAGTTCCAAGAGCAAGGTTCTCCGATTGCCAAGCAGTGCGTACAAGAGCACATGCAGGCCACACTGGCTCTTTTGGCGCAGGTTGAAGCGCAACAGGCCGCACAGAAACAGGGTGGCGGTCAAAATAGTGGCACCCCCCGCAGTCCCAGCGATACTGGGCCGGTTGCTGCGTCGCGTGAGAATGGACAGATTCTTGGAGGTTCACCCCGCTAATGAGTGAGGAAAACAAGGCTGGTCGTGATCGTGTGTTGCAGGTCTACAAAGAGTCTGATGAAGCTGAACAGGCTCAAGAGGAAGTCGCTGCTACTGAGGGCGTTGCGCCCGAGGTGACTGATGCCGAGCGGGTTCAGATTGGCGATCTGTCCAGTGTCGTCGGTCATCCTGGCTTTGCCGTTCTCGAAAAAGCCGGGACCGACCTTATCAACAATCTGAAGGAACAGGCCCTGACTGCTCAGAATATCGAGCAACTGGCCTCGGTTGCTGGTCAGATTAATGGCATTCGCTGGACTCTTGGTCTGCCTTATCTGGCCCGAAAGCGACTGGCTGACATCGTGTCGCAGAAGTCGTAGTGGGGTGTTGCGCCCCGTTTTGTTTGTGGTAACATGTTGTCTGGGGTGTACCACTTTCGTGGTCGGTGGTTGTTCGTCGGCGGACGTTAAGCGTACCGATTGCAACGCGAGGACTCGTCGGTCCTCTTAAACCCGAGACGTTAAAGGAGGCGTTTGTGGAAGACGTGAAGGTTGCTGGTGCTGCGCCCGCTGCTGGTTCTGCTGGTAGTCCTGCTGCTGCCGCCGCCGCCGCTGGCGCGGCTGCTGCTGGGGCTGCTGGGTCGGCTGCCGCGAGTGCTGCTGCGGCGGGGTCGGGTGCGAGCGCTCATGTTCCGTACGAGCGCTTCCAGGAAGTGAACAAGAAGGCTCAAGAGTACGGGCAGATTCTTGACAACCTGGGCAACGACCCCGAGTTCAACGAGTTCGTGAAGTTGCGCGAATCTGGCAAGAGCCTGAAGCAGATTCTTGCTGACGGTGGTACGGCTGCCGCCGGTGCTAATACGGCCGTTGCTGCGGCGCAGGCCGCCGGCCTTGGGCGATCCGATCTGGATAAGCTCATGGCCGACATGAAGCGTGAGATTGGTACTGCGGTTGGTCCGCTGCAGCAACAGTATTATTCGCAGGTTTACGAGCGAATGGTGGCTGATGCCGAGCGGGAGTTCGGGCCGGCTTTTGACCGGATTAAGCATTTGGATGAAGTGCGTGGCATTCAGCGCCGGATTCCCGGCCTGAGTGTCGCTGAAGCCTTCCGTCTGACGGCGGCTTTTGATGGTGCCCTGGCGGCTGGTGGTCTGCGGGCGATTGCTTCTGGCAACCGCACTGCGGTTGGTGAGAGGTCTGGTGGTCAGACTTCTGGTGCTGCTCCTACGATGGAACAAGCCGTCGAGGCCGCAGCGAAGAGTGGCGATTGGCGGGACGTTATCCGCATGAAGCGCGCCCAGCGACAACGCTAGGCGCAGTTTGAGGGGGATGTGTTATGGCTGGCGATGCTCCTGCTCCGTATGTTCTTGGCGTTACTGGTGGCACCGTCGCGGTCCGCGAGGACCTGAGCGATGTTATCACGATGATTTCGCCCTACGAGACGCCGCTTCTGTCGGCGTTTAAGTCGGGGTCCTGCACTCAGACGAAGCATGAGTGGCTGCAGGACGCCCTGACTCCGCCCAGCGCGATTAACGCCGTGCTCGAAGGTTCTGACGCCTCGAACGACACGATCAAGGTTCGTACCCGGCTGGACAACGAATGCCAGATCGTTCGCAAAGTCGTGCAGGTGTCTGACACGCTGCGCGTGGTTGATAACGCCGGCGTGAATGACGAATACGACTATCAGGTTCAGGTGAAGCTGAAGGAACTCGGCCTGGACATCGAGTACGCGATTCTGAACGGCGTGAAGGCTGCTCGCGGTGTTTCCACTCCCGGCCAGATGGACGGCGTGTTGGCCACCATCGCGACCAACAAGGTCAACATGGCTGGGGGCGCGATCACTGAGCAGTGCCTTAACGACGCTATCGAGATGGCGTGGGTGGCGGGCGGTAATCCCTCGCAGGTGTTTGCCCCGGCCAGCACGAAGCGCAGTATCAGCCTGTTCACCGGCCCCGGTATGCGGACGCAGGAGATCAAGGGCGATCACAAGCTGGTCGTGACCGTTGATGTCTACGAAAGCGATTTCGGGACGGTCGAGATTCACCCGCACCGTTTGCTGCCTTACACCCAGCCGACGACCGGCCCTGGTGCCCTGACGGCCGCGAACAATAACACCCTGGTTCTGGACATGACGCACTGGACGGTGGCTTGGCTGCGCCGGATCACCGATACGGAACTGGCTCGCACCGGTTCCAGCAAGCGCGGGATGATCGAGGGCGAACTCACCCTCGAAGGCCGCGCGGAAAAGGCTTCGGCGGTCATCACGAATTACGTGAACGTCGCCGCGCCCTCTGCCTAAGGGGCGGGGTCGATGGAGGGGGTAGGGGTGGTGTTTGCTGAGAGGCGGCACCGCCCTTTTTCTTTCTCGGAGGTTGCATGGAACTCGGAATTGGTTTTGGCAGCGTGGCGCAGCGCGATGATTACGTTGCGCAGCTTGAAGAAGCCAAGCTGGCTGGCCACAAAAATATGCGGTTGGTGGCCAAGATTCCGGCGACGATTTGGTGGTCAATGATTGCCGTTGACCCGCAGTATTGGCATAAGCCGGAGAATCTGCGCCGGTTCAATATCGAGAACATCCTCGCCGGTCACGTCGAGGTGGGGGTGAAGCGCCATGAATCCGACGGAAATGCAGCTTCTCGAAAGCTGGTTCGAAGCTAAGGCCGAGCTGATTGCAAATGCGGCGGCTAAGGCGGCGGTTGGGGAATTCAAAGAGCACTGCAAAGAGGTGCGTGCCGGCTGCCCTGGTTTCAAGTTGGCCAAGTCTTTTAACCGGCTTGCGGGGATTGCTATTGGCGCGGCGGTGACGGCGGTTGTGGCGGCGGTCTTTGCCTGGCTGCATAAGGGGTAAATCATGCGTGTGGTGGCTCAAGATCAGTACGTAAAAGCGATGAAGCGGGCCGTCGGCGTTACGCAATTGACGACCGACGACGCCCTCGTGTTCGCTTCTATGGCGGCTGATGCTACTGCGCGCGTGGCTGACAGTGCGATGTGGCGCGATCTGTTGACGCAGTTTGTGGCTTCGGTTTCTGTTGGACAGTCTTGGGTGGCGTTGCCGGCGGATTTCAAGCCCGAGCCGAATGGGTCTGTGGTGGTTTCCTTCGTTTCGTCGGCGACTGGGGCCACTAGGCGCCTGCCGATTGTGTTGCGTCGGTATGGTGGCGTTCCTTCCGCCTTGCCGACCGTTGCTACTACCGAGATTCCCGCCGCCGTGGCTCATGTTGAGGTGGTGTCGTTTGTTGATCCCGCGACTGGCAATCCGGTAGCCTGGTATCTGCACTTTCTTGGCGGGCGGGTTGGCTCTGATCTTCATCATGTGCGCGATTACGTATATCCGGCCGTGCAGTCGGTTGAGGCCGGCGCTGTGACGGTGAATTACTATCGGACGTTTATTGCTTCGCTGCCCTGGCTGATGCCGGCGGCTTTGTCTGAGGCGTGTGAGGCTGAGGCCGTCCACGCGATTATGAAGGATCGCGATCACGCTAATTCCGAGGCGCGAGCGGTTGATGCTAAGCGGGCGATGGATCGGGCTTTGGCCGTCTTGGCTGTTGATCGGATTGGCGAGCATGTGACGCTCGATCCTGGCCACTTCCCGACCGGACAGGGCGTTACCGAGCCTGGCACTGGTCAAATGTGGGGTATGGTGGGGTAACATGAAGGTTCCGACTTTTCATGGTCTGAATAGCGACGCGGATGTCGGCGATCTTCCGCCGGGCACCGCGACCGCTTGTTTGAATGTGCGGATTGAAGATGACGGTCTAGTGAAGCGGCGCGAGGGTATTACGCGCCTCTCGGCGACCCGGCCGGCGCACTGGTACAGTCAGTATGGGTCTCTGGCTGCCGATGCGACTGAGGGTTGTCTCGATTTTGAGGGGCGGCTTTTGCGGTTCTGCGGGACTGGTAACGTGCAGTATCTCGGCGGCAGTGAGGTGCAATTGGGCTGCGGGCAGCCGACCGCCCCGATTGGTGTCTACATTCGCAACTGGTCGTATGTCGCCCCCGACGAGACGGTCGTACTTGACGGCGGTGGGGTGTTGAAAGGGTGGTACCGTTACGTGTATACTCTCTACGATCCGATTCACGACGTAGAGGGTCAGCCTTCGGCTTGTTCGAACCCGGTTAATTGCACTGCTCTGACCGGCAACGGGCTTCAAGTTTACATTCCCAATCTGGTTGGGTTTGCTAACTTTACGCACGTGCGGATTTATCGTACGCGGGCCAACACGGATGGCTGGTTTTTGCAGGACAACGCTTTTCGCCAGGTGTACTCGAAACAGTATTATCGCCTGATTACTGTCCCGATTGACACTGTTACGGTGATGCCGATCAGCGTGGCGCGTGCTCCCGGCGGTGATAATGGGTGGATTGCCGGGACTGATCCGGTCATTAACCTTAGTGTGACGGTTGATAATCCTGTGACGGCGAGATTTGTCGGTACCGCGATTTATGACAACCTGGTTGATGGCTTGCTGGATATTCCCCTCTCGCATGAAGTGGGTTGTATGCCGAACGGCGACTTTGCTGTTCAGCACATGAACCGCGTGCTGGTGTCTGGTAATAGCGATCATCCGCGACGCGTCTGGTGGTCGTTGCCTAATCGGCCGGAACAGTGTGCGATTCGGCATACCGCGCCCGAGCCGGTGATGTCTGGCGACTCTGAACATCATTGGCGGTGGCCTGGCTACGTTAGCGGCTATCAGTTGCCGCCGCGCGAGGCGTTTGTTGAGGTTGTTGGCGGTGGTGATGGGTCGATTGTTGGCCTTGGTATTCAGGGCGGTCGCGTGGTGGTGATTCTGACGACCGGCATTACGCTCCTGAATATGGCTGGCGAGGGGTATACCGAGGTTCCGACACTGTGGGCGATGGACGGCGGCCCTGGTGACATGACGGTGGTTACGTCTACCGCTGCTGTCTGGCTCGATAAGTCTGGTGTCTGGCGGTTTGATGGCGATGGCGTTCGGGACATTTCCAGGCATGTGCTGAAGAATTGGATGCTGGGAATTGACTGGACGAAGATGTCGCTCTGTTCTTGCGGCTGGTGGCCGCGTGAACATGAGGCGTGGTGGTCGGTCTGCATGGTCGGTGACACCGCGCCGTCAATGATCCTGGTACTCAATCTGAATCGTGGCGAGTTTTATTTGCATCAAATGCCCGTCGCGGTGCAGTCGATGGCGACGGTCGGCGATGACCTGCTAATGCTGATGTCGAATAACGCCGTGGTTAAGTGCAATGGGTCGGTGTTTGACGATTACGGTACGGTGGTTGATTTCGCGACCGCCTTTCAGTTGCACCTGAAGCGGAACGATGGCGGCGATGCTGTTGCCGGTATTAAAGACGTGTTTCGGTGGGTGAGTTTTCAGTTTCAGGCGCTCGATTCGTGCGCCCTTGGTCTGGCGGGCGTGAATCGTCGGGATACGACGGCCGATGATCGGTCCTATGTGGTTTCTCTGACCGATCACTGGTACCACTTCATGGCTGATTCCTGGCTTGAGTATTTGCGGGTGACGCTGACGCGGCCGGCTGGCAGTGTTCTTGGTGCGCCAGCGTTTATTCTGGCGCGGGTTGATGCGGAGGTGCGATAGTGGGTGCCGGAATCGTCAATGGCATTGATGGCATGATGGTCTCCGTGTCTGTACTTGACGCGTGCGGTGATCGCGCCGTTGGTGGGTCTCGGTCAATGCGGTGTTACGGTCAGGCGTCTATTGGCGATTATGTTCTGGTTTGTTGTGATAGTCATGGGGTCGAGTTCTGCGTTTGCTTCGCAGCGCAGGGATTGCCTGGCATTCCTGGTTCCGAGGGTCCGCAGGGCGTAGATGGTCCTATGGGTCCGCAAGGCGCTCAGGGTATTCCTGGTCCGCAGGGCGATGTTGGTCCGCAAGGCGAAACGGGTCCGCAGGGCGAAGAAGGGCCGATGGGTCTGCAGGGCGATGTTGGTCCGCAAGGCGAAACGGGTCCGCAGGGCTTCGAAGGGCCGATGGGTCCGCAGGGCCAAGAAGGGCCGCCTGGCCCTCCGGGGTTGCCTGGTGGTTCTTACTAGGGTCAATCGTAGTGGTTTTTTTGTGGGGGTGTTTTATGCCGGGTCCGGTTTTTGTTGGTCGTGGTCAAGTCTATGGCGGTAATGGCTTGCAGGGCGCTGGTCAGTATCAGTACGACCAGCAGAATCAGCGTCCGCAGCCTGGGCCGCGCATGGGTTTTACCGGATTCGACCGCGAGGCGATGATGGATCGTCTGTCGCAACAGCGTAGCGGGCAGCTTCGTAATCAGATGGATTACGAAGATCAGGAACGTAGCGCGAATGCCGGGTCGGGTCATCCGATGGTTCGTAACGATCAGGGCGTTCTTGGTCGCGATCCGCGATATTTTCCGCCAACGAATCAGGGTTCTCCTACCGGTTTCGGCGGCGGGTATCCTCCGGCTGGCAATGGCCCGAATCTGTTTGGCGGCGATCCGATGGTCGCGGCTACTAATCGGGCGGTTAATGGCGGTGGTGCTGGTGGCGCGTATAATTGGAGCGCCCCTTCGACGCAAGGCCCTTATTCCGAGAGCGTGCCGGCACAGTACGGTTGGGGTTTCCAGCCGTCGCAAAACGGCTACGGCCGTGGTTATGCGCCGTCGAACGAGCAAGTCAATCGTTACGGGAACGGCAACAATGATCGTGGCGGTTACGGTGGCGCTGGCGATCAGAATCCGTACGCTCCTCCGCAGATTTCGCCGCAAGAACAGGCGCAACGTGCCGTGCGACAGCGGATCGCTGAGGGTCTGGCTGGGAGGGTTGATTTGCCGGCCGGGCACCTTGCTACGTATGTTGCGACTGGCCAGAAGAGTCAGCAATTGCAAGACGCAATGGATTTGCGTGGCCGGCAAGGCATTGCCGATCCGACTACCGGCGAAACCAAGTGGATTACTGCCGCTCCTGGGATGCAAACCACGGCGGAGCGTTCGATGTTGAAGGACTCGTACAATAAGCAGAATTATGGGTCGTTTAACCCTGCTTCTCAATGGTCGGCTCAGTATGACGCTGCCGAAAAATCTGCGCATGACGCTGCGGGGCAGGCGTGGCAGAATAATCGTGATGGCTCGTCTACCCCGGAGGATGCTGCGTATGCGAAGTTGCAGGGGTGGCACCAGCAGTTCTCGCAGCTTCAAGGGGCCGGCGGCACCGATGGATTGAACGAGAACGAGTGGATTGCTCGTAAGTGGCTACAGAACCAAAATGGCGACGCGGCTGGCTTGCAGCAATTCGGGGCCTATCGGGATCAGCAGAACAGGTATTCCGGTGGTATCAATATTGCCGGCGAGGACAAGCAAGATGCTTACGGTCGCCTGCAGGCCGGGGCCGGCAATATTATTCCTGACGGGTCTGGTGGTCAGCGTATGCGGCAGGCGTCCGATGGCAATGCTATTCAGAACATGACGGCGTTTACGGAGGGTGCCGGGGCCATTAAGAACGCTGCTATGAGCGACAACGATAAGTTCGCTAAGAGCCAAGGTGAATTGTGGCAGGGCGATCAGGCGGCGTCTCGTGCTTACCTAGAGAGAGAACGTGCGAGTGATTTGGCGATGCAGACGGCCAAGACTGGCGCTGTTGTTCAGGGTACGCAGGACCAGTCCAAGCTCGCCGGTGCGCAGGCGACTGGGATTAACGTCGCTGCTTCTGGGGCTGCATTGGATCAGGTGCGTGGTGGTCCGATTAACCAGTCGCAGGGCAAGGCGATGGGGTCGATTCTTGGCCAGTCGGCTTCTCCTGGTGGCTTCTCGCCTGGCGGTGATAATGCCGGTTCTGGCGGTCCTGCCGCCCTTGGCGATGCAATGGCGACGAATCGCGACTATGACACCGGGTTTGCTCAGAGTGGGGCTGGCAAGTGGTGGGGCGAGGCCGAAGGCCGCGCGCAAGGTGTTGATCCGAATGCGATTTTTACCTGGCAGAACAATACCGGCGTTCTGAAGGCCATTGGCGAGTTCGGGCGTAACATTCAGTCGATGTCTGCCGCCGATCTGACGAAGTATCGTCCCGAGATGTTGCAGCGTTTGAATCACATGGAGGCGACGCTCGGTTCTCAGTGGGGCGCGAGTAGTTGGGCTCGCGTCGACGGCGAGTGGACCGACATTCAGGCGTCGATTGATCGGATTCGCAAGTCGCTGACTGGCGGGTCTGGTGCCGATCCCCGGATGGGTGTTCCGACGGCCGCGCAGGCGGCTGGGGTTAGGCCGTCTACGGCTAAATAGCAGTCTTTGTCGGCGGCGTGTGGTTCGGTTTGGTGATGATTGACGCGAATATCACCCCGACCCACACGCTTGCCGGCAGGATCAGTAGCAGTGCGTCAGAATTGGGCGTTTGAAGCAGGTAGAGTAAACTGACGGCTGTTATGGCTATGCTAATTGCTACTCCTCCGATTGTCCATCTGCGCCATGTGTCCATTTTATCTTCCTCCTTGATTGTGTTACGATAATCTCTCCTTTCTGTTTGTCAAGGAAATTCTTTAATGGGCGACTCCCAAACTACGCCGGGCTTTATGCGCTCCGTAGGGGATGCCCTTGACGCTTCGCAGTATGGCGTTTTTAACCTCCTGGCGGGCCGACCTTATCAGGCGGCGCGGGCGTTCAATTACTACAATCCTGTCTCATTGTTGTCCAAGCTGCTACCAGATTCTCTGAGGGACTATCTCCCGCAGGTCGTTCGGGATTGGACGACCGATCCTATTGATGACGACGTTCGCGAGCACTTCTCGGATGTCTTGGGGGCCTGGGGTGTTCCCGAGGGCACCGAACGCGATGTTGCCGGCTTTGCCGGTGACATGATTTTGCATCCGCTTAACCTTATCGCCGGCCTTGGCGTTGCCAGCAAGGCCGGTAAGACTGGGTTGATGTTGTCCCGCGCCGATAGCGCGGTCGAGGCTGGGTCTACGCTTGGTCGGGCGGCTCTCGCCGTGTCTTTGACCGGTGACGCGGGCCGGTACGTTGACGGTGCCGGGCAGGTTCAGCGAGCCTCGAATCTGTTTGATCTGTATCGTGCCGGTGGCGACACGATTGCGAAGTCTTATGCTGAACAGGCGGCGCGCGGCCAGCGCTCGCTCTTGTCGGTCTACGGGTTGCCGCCAATTGGCACTGCTGACCCGATCAGTCAAGGCGTGTTCAAGGCCGCTGATGCTGTTATGCCTACCCTGCAGCGTTGGGGCGAGGGTAATCGTGCTGTGGCCGCCGGCTTGCGCTTCGTTGCTGGTCCTTATGGCGATTTGCCTGCAAACGTGCGGGCGGAAGTAGAGAAGGTGTCCGATAATTCGGTCGGTCTTGAGTCGCAATTCATCCAAGAGGGATTGACGGACGCGATGAAGGCGCAGGCGCGCCAAATGGGCGATCAGGCTGTTGGCGAGGCGACTGATACTGCCCTGCGTGATTATAACTTGCGGGTTCCCGATGGTGTTGCCCCTAGAGAGAAAATTGCCGGCGGGGCGATGGATTCGGCTCTTGAGCATGGGGCTGTTGCCGATGCTGGCGAGATTAGCCAATCAGTCCACGATTCTTCTGCCGGCCGCGTGGCCCTGTCGTCCGACTACAATCGTCTTTTGCCCGGCTATTCTGACCCGAAACGCGTGGTTGGTATGTTTGCCGCCCACCTGGCCGAGACTGGTGGTGAGGTGGCCGGCGAGATTGCGCGCCGGTTGGGTTCCGGCCAGGCTCGGCCGTCTGATAATGTTCTGCTTCAGAATGCCCTTGCTTCTGGCTGGGAACCTGATGTCTCTCCTGATTTCGTGGCTCACGCTACGGCTGTGGGCAAGATGCTTGCTAAAGTCGGGCGTGATGGCGACGCCGGCGACTTCCGGCGCGCTGCGGCGATTGCCAGTGGCCAGAAAATGCGGGCGCAGGATGTTATTGACACCCTTGGGCAGGTTGCTGGTCGCGATGGGCAGGCGCGCGTCTACGATGTTCTGACTAATCGGCGAAACGTCAGCTTGTCGCCTGTCGAGCAACTGCTGCACGATACCGCTAAAGGCGTGATGGACAAAGCCTTCGAAGCGGAGGCCGCCGCCGGTCTTGTCGATCCGCGACGGAAGATTGCCCATTACATGCCGATGCAGATGGACTTTGCTAAGACGCCTTGGCGTGTGCGTCGGCAATTTGGCAAACTCGTTAAGGATTTGCAGGCACAGCGCGGGCAGCCTAGTTCAATCAAGGGGTATCTGTCTCGTGCCGGTCTTGAGATTACAGATGACACGGCTGCCGAATTGGCCAGCAATCCTGGCGCTTTTGAGAATCTCTTTCACAAATGGCGGGTGTTTCCGACTGCGGAACATGCCGAGAAGTTTGGCATGGTACTTGACAAGAACGTCGCGAAGCTGGTGTCGTTTCGTGCCAAGGCGAGCGCCGAGAGTACGGCGAGAGCGGTGGCCTTGCGTGGGGCGATGGGTCGGCTCAAGAATTGGCCGACTATTGGCGAAGTTGTTGGTCGGCGGATGGGCACCAACTTTGCTTCGCTGGCGGATCGGGCCGAGCAAGTCTCCCCGGCAACGGCGCATATGTTGCCTCAAGGGGCGCGTTGGCGCGCGAACGTCCTGCAAGAGGCGGCCGATCTCTATACGCAAGAGGGATTCAGGAAGCTGATTCTTGGTGGTCCGACCGATCCGGCGCTGCGGGCGCTGGCGAAGCATTCGGACTTCTGGCAGCGCTTGGCCGGCCGGGGGGCTTCTGATGGCGAGAAGGCATATATTAAGGCGCTGGCCAAGATGGGCGAGCGTCCGGCTTGGGCGCAGCAGCTGGATCATAGTCGCTTGTTCTCGGCTCTTAAGTACGCTGGCCGCCTGTCTAAGGCGGTTGTCACCCTGCCGTTTCCCGCTTTTCATGTGCGCAATGCGATTCTTGGACACCCCTTCCAGAACATGACGGAAATGGGTCTCAAGGCGCTTGATCCTCGCCTTTTTCTCAAGGGCGTCCACGCGATGTACGATCCCGAGCGGGCCGGGGCGTTCTCGCGGTGGTTCCACGAGGGGGTGTTGCGCCACGATAAAAATGGTGGTATTGTCTCTGGCACAGGGAAGTTTATTCCGTGGAAGCAATTGCGGAATGATACGGGCCGGCTTGGTGGGTTGCTTAACTATGCCGAGAACGATCTTGGTATTGGTGCTTCTCCTGCCAGTGTGTCTCGCTGGTATCACCAGATTAACCCGTTTGATCTGGAAAATTTTGCGATTTATCGCCACGGTGGCCGCCTCTCTACCGGTATCGAAAACCGCCAGGCGATGACGAATGTGATTCATGGTGTCGAGCAAGGCAAGTCTTTGCCGATGGCTGTGGAGTCTCGGCATCGTGCCTTGTTCAATTATGACTCTAAGAATTACACTCACCTTGAGAACGAAGTTCTTAATCACCTGATGATGTTCTACAAGTTTACCAAAGGTGAGACCGGGCAGGGGCTGCGGACGCTGGCGACTAACCCACGCGTAGCACACTTGCAAATGGGGCTGTTCCCGGCGGCGAGTCAGTTGATGGGGTCGAAGGAGGCGGATCGTTCGACCGCGCGAATGAAAGAGTTGACGCTTGGCAAGGTTGTTCAGGTTGTTCCGCGCGGGCAGGACAATTACGGTCGGTGGGTCTGCCGGCTGTACGTGGATGGGGTTGATGTCTCGGCTACCATGTTGAAAGAGGGCTTGGCTCGTCCTGCTTATGAGGACATGAAAGCCAAGGTTTTTAGGCGGGGCGCGAAAGTTTCGGCTTGCCCTGCTGGAAATCACCGGGTGGTTTCCGTTTCCGACGGCGACACGTTGAAGTTAGACAACGGCGAGACGGTGCGCGTCGAGGACATTGATGCGCCCGAGACGACGCTGGATCGTGAAGATGAGTTGCTGGGGCGGTACAACCCCTGGGTGGCTAACCGGCAGCATTTGCGGCTGGGGATCAATGCCGAGGATAATAATCCCAACTACCTTACTGGGTTGGAGTTTCCGCTTGCCGACACGCTGGATATGTTTGCTGACGGTTTGTCTGGCGCTGAGAGTCACGTGCTGGGGCGTCTACAGCCTTGGTTGCGAGTTGGACCCGAAGTGGCCCTTAATCGGTCCTTTGCTTTTGGGACGCCGATAACGGATTATGATACTGGGTCGCCGGTCCTTTCGGCGGTGGGCCTTGGCGACGAAGAGTGTGGCAAAAAGGGCTTTAAGTACCGTGCCGATCCGTATCTGTTGCACGCGATTGGCGCGAGTCCTTTCTCCCGGTTATATGCGACGGCCAAGGCTGCTGTTGATCCTCGAAAGTCGTTTACGGAGCGGATGGTCAACCTCTTCTCTGGCATGAAGGTAACGACGGTCGATCAGCGTCAATTGCAGCGTAATGAGAAAATGCGGCTGCGTGCCGCTGGTGTTAAGGGTAACTGGGATTAATTGGAGGTGGGTGATGCGAAAGTATCTGGTGCTGGTCTCCGTAATGGTGGTGCTGTTCGCCGGCTGTACGGCTGCGGTGTCTACGGTCGCTCCCGAGCCGGCCAAGTTGGGGGCTACTGAGGCGGTGTCTCTGCTGTCCGCGCTCAAGGCGACGCTGACCGACAATGGGACGGCGGCGCAGAATGCGCTGGTGGACGAAGCGATTGGTCTGTCGGTGAACACGGCGAATACCGTTGGCCCGCCCGCCACTGCGCCCGACAATAAGCAGCATATTGCCGCCCTTGTGCAGTCGGATGCGCAAGAAAAATCTGCCCCGACTTCTGCTGCCAAGGCTGCTGCGCGCGCCATTGCGGCTGCGGAGAATAAGGCTGGGCAATCTAATGTGAGTGCCCTGGCCGCGTCTGTTGCCACTGCGGAGGCGTCTAAGTCTCAAGTAAATGTCGCTGGTGGTATTAATGCTGCGGTGACTTCTGCCGAGGGCGGCGGCGGGTGGGTGTCTATTCTTTTGGCTGCGATTGGCGGCGCATTGCCGGTGGCTGGCGTAGCTTACGCGAAACACAAACAGGTTGGTGCGATGCAGGATCATAATGATTCGCTGGCTTCTGTTGTGACGGCACTGACGGCTGCGGCGGCGACCGTTATTGCTCCGCCGGCTGCGACTGCTCCGCCGCCTGTGGCCACGGTGGACCCGTTGGCGAATAAGATGGCTGCGTAAATGCGCTGGGTTGTTGTGCTGATAGGGGAGGGTGGCTTTTGTGGTCCGCCTCTCCCCTTTTCTTTTGGGGTGTTGCGGATCGGAGGTAGTCATGGTAAAGTCTGCTTCTCGTTCGGGCGTGTCCGCGAGTTTCCTCTCTTGCCTGCTTTCGTGTCCTCGTAAAGCCTTTTGGAAATATCAGTTGGGCCTCAAGCCCAAGGGATACTCCCCTGCGCTGGAATGGGGTACTGGGTGGCACGCTTTTCTTGAGGGGTGGGGGCAGGGTGAGCCGGTTGAAACTGCGTTGAATCGTACCTGGGCGAGTGTCGCCAAAGTGCCGTCTGATTGGCAGGAAGATTGGATTCCGCAGTTTAGCGCCTTGGCTGCTGGGTACGCAACCCATTATGGGCCGGATGGCAGGGGCCTCTATACCGGACTTGTTCTTGACAAAACGGAGGTTGAGTTTTCGTTTCGGTGCGGCGGGATTGATGTCGAGGGGCGTATGGACGCCCTGGGGCACTTGGCCCAGTCTGGTTTGTTGGTTCTTCCTGAGTACAAGTCGGCGTCGCGAGTTGATTCGTCTTACTGGAAACGAGTAGCGATTGATCGGCAGCCGACGATGTATCTGATGGGTCTGGATGGCGTTCGGCATTGTCTTTGGGACGTGGTACGGAAACCCTTGCTGCGTCGTGCCGATGGTGAGAGTTCTGCTGCGTTTGGCTGTCGGCTTGCTGCGGATGTACGTAAGCGCCCTGGTCATTACTTTGAGCGGCAGTTGCTGGTTCGGACTGATGACGACTTTGCGGAAGTGCAAGCCGAGATTGCTTCGTCTTGGGAGTTGTGGCAGTGGTTGTCTACCTCTGGTCGTGGTCCCGAGTTCTGGCCTCGCAACCTGGGGTGTTGCGTACAATATGGAATTTGTGAATACTATGGTTTGTGTTCTGACCTGGCTGGGTCTAGTGCCAGGGTTGCCGGCGACTTTGAGCAAACATTTGCGGAGGTAGAAGATGGCGAAGATTGAACGGGTGGCGCAGGCTGGCGAGTTGGTGCCGGCGAAAGTTGACGTGGCCCGCGCCAAGCGTGGCCGTACTGTCGTGGTCTATTCTGAGGGTGGGCTTGGCAAGACGCGTTGCCTGGCGTCGCTCGGGTTGCTTGGCAAGACGTTGGTGATCGACATTGATGGTGGGCAAGAGTCGCTGGCCGGTGTGGCTGGCGCTGATAATGTCGACGTTGTTGAGGCCCGGCGGATCGAAGAGGTCGATACTTGCTACGAGAATCTGGGATCCGGGAAGTGGAAGTACGATTGCCTGGCGATTGATACGGCCAGCGAATTCGAGAAACTGGCCAGCATGGACTTGGCTGGCAAGCGCGGTAAGGAGTTTACGAGTCTGGCCGAATACGGCGATGGCGCGCAAAAGATGCGGGAATACTTCCGCAAGTTCAAAGACCTGGCCTCGCGGGGAATGCACGTGGTCTTTACGGCTCATGTACGCTCTGACAAAGAAGCTGAGGGCGGCGGGCTGTTAGTGATGCGCGCACGTCCGGCCTTTACGGCCGGTTTCTCGAAAGAGGTGATTCGCCTGGTCGATATTCAAGCATTTATGGTCTATGACCGGCAAGAGAAGGCGCGTTATTTCCTGCTTGACGCCGGAAATCCGGCGTACGACGCCAAGCGTCGGGGCAGTGTGCTGACGGATAAAGAGCCGGCCGATCTAGCCGCGCTTATTACCAAGTCCCTTTCTTAACGGAGGTCGTATGGATCAGGATCGTGCGGCGGTGTTAGACAAGTTGGCGCAGTGGGATCAGCAGTTTGGGCAGTCGGATGCGGCGGAAGATACGCGTATTCGGCGTATCGAGCCGGGCGATTACACGCTTGAGGTGGTGGCCGGCGACGTGTTTGAGACCAGTAAGGGCACGCCTGGCTACGGCCTCACCTGCAAGTCTGTGGTCGGCCCCGAGGTTGGCGGTCGCGTTCGCCTGGACATGTGGGCGAGCGAGAAGGGTTGGCCGATTACGATGCGCGACCTTCGCGATGTGTTTGGGGTGACGGTCACGCGGCGCACTGATCTCGGCAATCTGGACCTGGCCGGTCGGCGGTTCAAGGCGCGGGCCTCCGATGAAGCGTACGATTCGCAACAGAATGGGCCTTCCGTTAAGACGGTCCTATCGCGGTTGTCGCGGGTCTAGTCGTCGGGTATCCCTGGCCCGGCCGGCATTAGTGTGGTGCCGGCCGGGCTGTCTTTTTGGGCGGGAGAGTTTATGCACGCATTATTCCGACTTGAGGCGGTTCTCGGCGGTAAGAATCGAATGCGGTTTTTGCGGTCCTTTCCCGATCTAGCGAAGCTATTGCGTGGCGAGGAATGGAAAGATGGCGGGGAAAACATCTTCTATTCGACAAGCCATTGCAAAAATATCCCCGCCGTGACTTGTCCGTGGAAGAACAAGGGTGAGGATTTTGAGGCCCTTGGCTTCGTTTACTTCGACCTCGATCATCTTGATCCGGCGTTGGACCTTGGCGCGTTCGTGGAGCGTGCGGTTGATCCGCTGGTGGTTGCCTGGGCTGGCGAGGGTGTTGAGCGTTATTATGTTAGCAGTGGTCATGGACTGCACATTTTGGTGCGGATTCCGTCTGTGATTCGTGTCGAGTGGTTTGGTGAGGTGCGGGAGGCGTATCGCCACTTTGCCTTGGACCTTGAGAACCTTTTGCGGCGCGAGGGGGTTGATGGCGAGGCCGATTTGCAGGTGTTCGATCCTACTCGCTCGCTGCGAGTTCCTGGCACTGTGAACGCAAAGGCTGGGATGCCGCTGGTTGAATGTCGCTTGATTGCCGCGTTTGATGGCGGTCCCAGCGAGGTTTTTAGGCGTCTGCTTGAGGAATTTAAGATTCCGGCGGCTGATCGGTCGCGCGGGATTCCCAAGCAATTACTGGCTGATCGTGTTTTGGAGTTGAAGGGCACGATTGAGCACAAGCGGTATTTCCACGTGATGTGCCCGTTTCATGAAGAGACTACCCCCAGTCTTGTCGTCTATAAGGACGGCATGGAGTTCGGGTACGATTTGCACGTTCCGCGTGGCGAGCCTGGCTATCGGGTTCCGTTGTTCCATGTGTGGTGCCAGGCTAAGTATGGGGTAGTTGACGAGACGAAGCGCGGCGAGTTTGAGGGGCAGGCCCCTGGCGCTTCCCCTGGTGCAGCAAGGGGTATGGGCGCAGCCGATATTATTCGCCGGTGGTCTGATACGGCGATGCGATTTAAGTACAGTATTTGTGGGAAACTGTATTCTGAGGCCCTTAATCTTGTGGTTACGCGGAGCGCCTTCAGTGGCCTGTATGACACTGTGATTCTCGCTCGGTTAGTGGACGCCGATGAAGCGCATGAGGGCAAAAATCCGATGGGCGCTCGCGGCGCTCCTGGCTTATTCCGCGATTTTGCCCCGGCCGTGTTTGCGCAGTATGTGGGTCTGCTGCCTTCGGTTGAAGAAGTAGAGCGTGGTCCCGAGGATGCTACTGGTGAGGCTGTTAGGGCCGCCGTGACGCGTGCCATTTTTGTACGCCAACAAGTTACTGATGAGGCGACTGGCCAGCGTCGGTTCGGTTCGCTCGTTACCGGGCTGGCTCAGATGCGTAGCGGGCCGAGTGGGTGGCGTCGTATTCCAGAATTTCCTGCGTTTATGCGCGAAGAAAACAGGGCCGTCTCTGTAGCGATTGAGTTGGAGTTGTTGTTTTTGGCGAAGGTTGAGTTGGATGGGATTGGGACTCCTCAGTACGGCTCGGCGATGGAGTTGACCGGGATCGGCCGTGTGTGCGCAATTGAGAGTGCTGGGCGGTCGTATTCGGTTGTGGTGTTGCACAATTCGTTCTGGCGAAGGTATATTCTCGGCCAAACGGAGGTTGTCAATGAAGTTGAATCAGGAGTACCTGACACTAACTGAGGTTGTCGACTATTTGCGCTTAGCCCCTGGCGGCGGCGGTCGGCGAATTCTGATGCGCGCTATTGTTCGGGGTGAGCTTCGGACGGTGCGTTTGGGTCGTGGTCATCTGTTCCGGGTGGCGTGGCTGGATCAGTGGATGGAGGATTTGGCGTATGAGCAAAAGAAATCGATCCCAGTTGGGTTTGCAGCACTTTCAAGCTGATGTGTGTGTAGCCGGCATTGGTGGCGGCGTCGGCATGATCGCAAAGCTGTTGGCGGATAGTCACGTCAACGCCGGCCTCGGTGAGGGCCGTGTTAAACGTGTGGCGGAGCATGTGCGGGCTGAGGTGGCCGATGCCGGCGGCGGCGGCGATTCGGCTGCACATCTTGGCGAGGTAAGTGTTCCCGCTGGGCCTGGCCCCCTCTGTTCTGTCGCTGCTGAAGAGGTACCCTCCCGCCGCCGCTGTTTGGCGACGTTGCAGACACTCCCTTATCGCTTGATGCATCGGCGTGCGTCGGCCGCCCTCGCGTCGGTTTTTTAGTGGCGAGCCGTCTTTGGATCGCACGTGGATGAATGGCGTCTCTGCCTCGAAATGCAGATCGTTTCCCGTCAATCGCAATAGTTCGCCCGCTCGTAGCCCGGTGTGTAGTGCGACCATAAGGAAATCGTAGGCTATCGGGTCGCTGTCCTTTTGGGCGGCGGCGAGGATTTTGGGGATGTCCGCGCGCGGAATGAGCTTATCTTTGGCGATTCCGAGAGCCGCGTTGCTTGGTGATTGTTTGATGTTCTTAGCCGGCGACCTGGCTATTTTATCGTTGGCGATCAAGTAGTTAAAGAATGCCTTGAGGTTCCTAAGATGGCCATTAATGGTGTCGGGACTGAGATTCTCGCTTCGTCGCTGTTCAAGGTAGGCGATTATCTCTGTCCCGCTTATCATATCTACTGTGCGAAGACCGCTCTGTGCCGCCAGAAGGCTGAGGCTGTGTTGTCGCATCGTGATCGTGCGCGGGGCGTGATTCATGCGTCTACACTCCGCGACATACTCGTCGATTGCTATTTGAAGCGGTAGGTGGTTTGTCGTCGTTGCGGTTGGCTCTTGGGGTCCGTAATTGATCGTTTGTTCGATTGCGGCGCGGGCTTCGTTTGCGTATTGACGGTTTCCACCAAGAGCCTTATAATATCGTACGCCCAGGATGGTCCAGTAGGCTTGGTAGTTCTTTCCGCGCTTGATGACGTGAACCGTTGTGAATCGCGGATGTCTAATGTCTTGCATAGCGAGTCCCTCGGCCTTTGGGGTGTTGCGAAATCGTTGCAAGGGGAGTATACTGCGGTCCGTGGGTCCGTGCAAGGGAAAAGTAGGTTTGCTGTAAATCGTGCGTTTTAAGTGCTTTGCGATGCGTGTGTGCCCATAGCGCAACTGGATAGAGCGTCAGCCTTCGAAATTGTTGGCGTCCTTCTTGTTGCCCACGAAAACAGCCTACAAAAAAGAAACGTGGTTCAGAAACGCCGTTTGCCGGCGGCTGATGGTTGTTGCGCGGCGCTCGCTTGCGAATGGGCGTTGCAAAATCGGCGCAGAATCGTTGCAAGATAGGGGCACTCTATGAGCGATGCGATTTGTCCGGGGTGCCCACTTGGCGATGGCGGCTTTTGCTGGGGGTTTGGCCAAGCGAAGAGTGCCGAGTTGCGCGTGCAATGTGATATGGTCGTGGCGTGTTCTGGTAGTCATGATTGCGGCGATCCGGCGAACCTTTACCCCCAGGTGAAGAGTGAATCTTGAGTCGGCCAAGGCTGTTCTCGGCATAACGGAATTGAAGGCTGGACAGGATCGTGTGATTAACGCGGTTCTGGCTGGCCACGATGTTTTGGCGGTCTTTCCTACCGGCTGGGGTAAGAGCGCTTGCTTCCAGATTCCGGCGCTAATGAGCGATGGTCTGACGGTTGTATTCAGCCCGCTTATCGCCCTAATGAAGGATCAAGTGGACGGTCTGCGACGGCGCGGTGTAAAGGCGGCCCGGTTTGATTCGACCTTGAACGCTAAGGAGCGTCGAGAAGTCGAGCATGAGTTGGGTCGTGGCGAAGTGCGGTTACTTTACATGGCCCCTGAACGGCTGCGGAATGAGGAGTGGATTTCTCGGTACGTGGCGTGCCAGTCGGTGCGGTACGTGGTGATTGATGAGGCACATTGTCTTGAGCGGTGGGGCAAAGACTTCCGCACCGCTTATCGTCTGCTTCCGAAATTCATTCGTCGCGTTCAGCCGGACAGCGTGATTGCGATGACGGCGACGGCGACGGAGGAGACCGAGAAGGCGGTGCGTGGGGTGTTGCGCGATACCCTGGTTAGAGAGTATGTTGTACCCCTGCGCGAGAATCTGTCCTACTCGAATTGCGACCGCTCGATTGATGGTCTATTGGAGTGGATTGGTGGCGATCTTGGCAAGCGCGGGATTATCTACTGTGGGGCTGTAGCTACCACGGTTGGTCTGGCGGGTCAAATTAACCGCGCTCTTGGTCGCGACGTGGCTGCGTCGTATAACGGCAAAATGGGACGTGGCGAGCGGAATGCGAGTCAAGATGCTTTCTCTTCTGGCGGCGTGACAATCCTGTGTGCGACTAACGCTTTCGGAATGGGCGTTGATGTTCCTGACATTCGCTTCATTATTCACTGGGACTTGCCGGGCACGGTTGATGACTACGTGCAGGAAAGCGGGCGCGCTGGCCGCGATGGTCTACCTTCGCGATGTGGGTTGTGTTTTTCGGGTCGCGGACTCGCCCTTCGTGAATTTCAAGTGCGCGAACGTAATCCTTATCGGTCGTCGTACGAAAAAGTCTTTGCGGCCCTGGCAAAGCGTGGTCGCGGAGAGATAAGGTGCCCGTCGTCGGTGTTGTCCAGTGAGTGCGGCGTCTCTGAGGGCGAGGTGCAGACCGTCCTCCGCGTGCTGGCTGCCGAAGGGGTCCTGGCTCGGTTCCCCTGCGAAGAACGTGGCCCGGTTGTTAGTGTTCGGGCTGGTGGCGGCGTGACTCTTTCTGGCCGGTCTGAAGAAGTGTGGCGATTCCTTATTGGTGCAATTGAGGATAGCCGGGACGGGCGGGTTGCCCTTCGCGATTTGTCGGTTCCGTTGCACGTTTCCGATGTGACGATTCGCGGGTATTTGGTTGATTTTCGTGATGCGGGGCTGATTGATGTGGAGTGGCCCTATCATGGTTCGGTAACGGTGGTTTGCAAACCTACCCTTATGTCCGTCGACTGGGCCGCTTTGGAGGTCAAGGCGGTGGCGGATCGAGAGAAGCTAGAGCGAATGAAGGCGCTGCTCGATTGTGCGTGCGAGGAGCGGCCGGCGTTTATTGAGGCGTATTTCCGTGATAGTCAGCCGTCGTTAAATGCGCGGTTGGCTGAGTTGGATCAAGGGGATGAAGATGGGCAGGATGCAGCGCGAGAAGGGTCGCCGGACGGAATTGGAACTCTGTCATCTAATTCGTGAGTTTGGCCTGTTGGCGGCGCGTCAACGCGAAATGCAGTACACAAAGTGTGGCGTGGATGTTGTGATGGACGGGTCGGTGGCCTTTCAGTGCAAGTCGGGCCGTGCTATTAACGTGGCTGCGGCGTTGCGTGAGGCTGTTGGCGAGGGTGACGTACAGTATGCGGGGATGAAGCGGGCGGCGTGGGTGCGTTACGATAACGACACCCAAGGCTTCGTTGTGTTGCCTACTGGCGACTTCCTGAAACTCTATTGTGAGGCTAAAGATGGACGATGTCTTGCTGAAAAGAGCCTCGCCCTTGTTGGAGCAATTGCGGAGGTCAATAGCGGGGTTGTTGGCCCTGTCGGAGTTCGAGCGGGAGAACCTGGGGTCGTCGGAAGTGTACTCGCAAACCTGGACGGAGGCGTACAAGAGCCTGGGGTTGCGCCCGCCGGCTGTGGACAGCAAGGCGGTGGCGGAATTTAACCGGGCTGGCGTTGAGGTTTGTATTGACGTGGGCGGTCAGCCGGTGTGGGTTGTTGGCGAGGCGACTGGCATTCCTGATCGGGTCGAGTTTACGGCGCAGGGCGTCGCCTTCCTATTGGCCTGCCAGGAGGCGTTTGGTGGCAAGGTTATCTCTGTTGGGCGGAGGAAGTGATGAGTCTACTGATCGGACTGGTCGGCAAGGCGCGCTCGGGCAAAGATACCGTGGCTTCGATGATGGTGACGGCGAACGGTTGCCCGTTTGTGCGGGTCGCCTTTGCGGACGAAGTTCGGCGCGTGGCGAGGGAAATGGGTTGGGATGGGTTGAAAGATGAACGCGGCCGGCGGCTGTTGCAGCAATTGGGTGGTGACGTAGGACGCGCTTACGATCCGCTCTTGTGGGTCAAACGTGGCATGGCCAAGGTGCGGCAGGCCCGCGATGACGACGGGCGTTCTGTCGTGGTGACGGATTGTCGCTATCGTAATGAGGTGGATGCGATTCGCGCTGCTGGCGGGGCGATCTGGCGGATCGTGCGGCATACCGGCGAGGGGTTGACGGGCGATGCGGCGGCGCATTCGAGCGAGACGGCGCTCGATGATTATAAATGCGACCGTGTTATCGTCAACGATGGGACGTATGACGAATTGCGGGCGGTGGTGCGACTCAGTTTGTATGATCTGACATTTGCGAAGGGGGAGGCTTATGGTCAACCGGGTGGTGCCACTTTGGCAGTCGCGCCAGTACGTGGATAGCAATGGGGTATTGGTCGGGAGCTTGCCTGGTCCGGGCCGAACGCTGGAACATTCGTGGCGGGCGCGATGCTGGGTGGACGATAATCTGATGACTGACGGTGCGGCGTTTGCTGCCGGCGTGGCGTCGATACCGACTCCGGCTGCGATCTTTGGCGACACCGTTGGTGCCACGCTTAATACCTGGGACGGTAATCCGCCGAATTATTCGGATGTCGTGGTGGCCTACGGAACAGTCAGCGCTGTCGACGTTAGTGCAGACGGGGTTAGCACCAACGTCACTCTGACCGGCGTGGTTGGCGATCCCACTTCAGTCACCTCGCTTTATTCCGGTCAACACGACGTTGGCGAGTTGTTGATATACAATGGCAGTGGTGGCGACGTTTCTGGCCTGTGCGTGTGGGACGCCGGTAACGGGGTGTTGGTGTGCAACGCCGATTACGGAACCATGATGGGGATGATTGGCTCGGTAATAACCGTGGCCGGCAATTGGCTGATGACCAATCCGTCGGAAATGCCGCCGAATGTGACATTCGCGGTGGCAGACTCGCTTGGCGGTGTTCCGCGCGTTGTTCTGTTTGCCGAGTTCGTGTCTGATGCAAATGCTGGTGGGTGGTCGGCTGGTGACGTTAGTATGCTCCCCACGATGGATGGTCTGTCTTATCGCTGGCAGTACGCCGATGGTAGTTATGGTGGGGCGGTTCCTTTGGGCAACGCGTGCCGAGTCGTTGGCAGTGCCGCCGACGCGGTTCTGGCGGTTATTCCTGCCCCGGCTCCGTCAGATGGTGGAATGCCGGTCGGGTTGCAAATTGGGTGGGCTGGTCTGTCGCTTGGGGCGGCTGGGTGTTCAACCGTCCAGGCTGCGGCCGCGTTGCAGGTGAGATTTGTCGGCACTAATTAGGGGGTGTTAAAATGGCGTTGACGCAAAGTCAGTTGCAAGCGAGAAATTGGTTTGCGGCCCTGGCGGCGGTCCAGACGAAGGTTTCCAGTGTCGATCCGGCCGACGTTGCCGCTCTCAAGGTGGCAGGGGTGCTTGATGCCTCCGGCAGTTACGTGCCGGCGCTGCCGTCGCATTTGACGTTGACGATCACCAGTGGTGCGGGTAGCTGAAAAATCGCCCGATAGGCCCACTCCGCGTTTGTTGCGGTTCTTCTAGCCGTTGGTTTCGGCCAAGAAAATAAAAAAGAGCACCGGCCGTTATGGCTGGCGCTCTTTCATTTTGCGGGGTGGCGGCGGGATGGTGTTGAGTGCGCGGATCATGCTGGCGGCGACTTCTTTCCAGGTGATCTGCGGGAGGAAGCTGAGTTGCTTATGTGGCGAAAAGGGACGCTCCTCTGGCATTGGCCAACTCCTCAAAATTGGAGGTATCGACGCAGAATACGGCGAGGTGATCCTTGAGTTCGGCGAGTTGTTCTTTTTCGACCTCGGCGATGTAATCGCCGCTGTCGCTTTCGACTCCCCACAACCCACTGCTGGTGAAGCGTTCGGTGCGGCGACAGTTTGGCGAGTCGGGATACGAGACGATGGCCTCGGCAAAGACTCCAAGGCTTTGCCAATCACCCCGATTGTAAGCCTCCATGCGCTCGAAGTCTTGCCGGGGTGAATCTGGGTTGCCGGTCTGTTCTCCCGTCATGGCTGGGATGAAGTATCGGAATTCTCTGGTGCCGGCGTTGGCGCGGAAGATGGCCCCTGGCTGGTTGGTGTTGGAGTAGTTGCCGAGGTTGGTGAGGTCGGGCTGCTCGTCGATTTTGTGGCGGATGAAGACGCGTTCAATACGAATAGGGTGTCGCACGTTTTCTCCTTGTCGGCCCTGGTGGCCAGGTAAGTAAGGTATTCGGGTGCGCGCACGCCGAGGAATTTGCCTGGGGCTTCGCCGGGGATAGGCAGGTGTTCAAGAACGTCGGCCCACGACGCGGTTATCCAGGTGCGAGTGCCTTGTGGCCTGAAGGCGATCCCGTCCTGGTCGATGCGCACGATGAGTTCGTGTGAGCGCATCTTGAGATCGAACGCGCGTATTGACCTGGATAGCGGTTTAAGTAGCGGGGTAATCATTGGCCACCTGTTTCAGGGCGCGATTGAAGTTGGCGCGTTCAGCGAGCGATAGGCGGCAAACCATTTGCGCGTTGTCGTCTCCCCAGTAGAGCGAGACGTAGTTGCCGCCGGTAAAGTGGCGGGTCTGGAATCCGTGTTCCTGCCAGTAGCGCACGTGGCGGATGCCGTGCACGTAAGCGGCAAGGGCGGCGGCGTCGAAATCCTGCCCGAAATCATCGTATTCGCCCGCGTCGCCGAGTCGCATCCAAAGGTGATTCATTTGGCGTGGTCCTCAAATAGGGTGAGTTGCTTGGTCGGGTCGGTGAAGTGCGGAATGGCCAAGATGACGCGGCAGGTTTCGAGGAGTTTCTTGCCGACCAGTTTAACCGGCTTCATTTCGCGCGGCGCGCCTTTGTAATTCATCAAGGTGATAGTCGGCTTATCGTCGCCCTTGGTGACGTAGCTGATCTCGGCGTTGGTGTAAGAGCGCCAAACGCCAAGTTCGGTAGTGATGCAGCGAGCCAGGGCCTCATCATTCAGGCCGTTTTTGCGGCGGTAATCCCAACGCGTCCGGGCGTTGCTCAGGTGGTGTGTGGCGTGGATCACGGCCAGGGCGATGGCCACGTCTTGTGGGCCGGTGTCTGCAGGTGAGGTAGTCACTGCAGAGGTAGCAGTATTCGCCTGTGTAGCAGATGCTTGCCGGCATTCAGCGTTCTCCATCTTCGTCCTCGGGCGGGGCGGTCGGTTCGGTTTCCATAGCAATGCCGTGCGCGATGAGTTCTTGCAGATCGTTGCCCAACTCTTTGCGTTCGCGAGGATCGGCGAGGTCGATCAACTCCATGTGATTGAGGCTGCCGACGCATTCGCCGTTGTTCAAGACGGCGCGAATATCAACCATGACGACTCCTGGCGAGCGGTAGTTAGGCGGGAATGTAAGCGTTCAGGCCGACGACGACGTTCTTGCCGTCAATCGTGATGTTTGTCCGGGCGTTGCCGTTCGTGCTGGCGACGATCAGGCTCTTGCCACTTTTGCTGCGCTGCGGCGGGGAGTTGACCGGGATGGTGATGACCAAGTCTTTGCCGACGAGTTCGACTTTCATGTGTGGTTCCTTTTTGAAAAAAAGGGCAGCGCGGCGGCTACCGGTAGGCTCGTAGTCTCAATTGCTCCCGCACCGCGTCTGCCCGTCTGTACGCCGTGGCCGGTGGCCACTGACCGGCCCGCCCAGCTTGGCGGTTGTCCGCAGACACGGCGTAGCTAGGCCGTCAGTAACTCCAACGCGTGGGTGGTATTCGTCTGCCGCGAACCCATCCAAACGCTGTTCAGGTACGACTCGTTATCGCCGCGCGTGGGGCGGTGCCAGGTCTCGTACTCGGCGAAGGCGTTAAACGCGCCCCATTTGGTTCCGCGAACGCACTCGAATTCGCTGAAGCCCTTTTCCGCTCCGGCGAATAGCGTGGTGATCGCATCGCGGTAGCCCTGGCGCATGGTGAGCGTCTTGCCTTCCATCGCTGGCGTGACCGGGCAGATCACGTCGAGCATGTCCTTCATTTGCTGGTCCGTGAACCGCTCGGCGGCGAGGCGTGTCATCGTCTCGCGGAACACCTCGAAATAGCGGGTGACGCTGGCGAAGTGCGTTTTGGCAGCGTCGAGCCGGCTGCGGAAGTTGCCGGTGTGCCGGACAAAGAACGTCTGGCTGGCCCCGCGAAGTGCAGCATTCAGCGTGTTCTGGCAAACGACGCGGATCGGGGTGTTGAGAATTTTGAAGCTGCCGCTCCCGTCGTGGAAGTTGACCAGCAGCATGTACGGATCGACGCGATCCCCGCCCGGCAATTCGATTGGCGTGGGGATTTTGGCCAGCAGCCAGACCTTCTCGCCCTGGCCGAGCGCGCCGGCGGTGTGGTAGATGGCCAGTCGCTCGCCTACCAAGGCGTCCATGAACTCAAACGCCTGGCTGTTCTGAATCTCCTTGAAGCGATTGCCGACCACGCCGAGAGCGACGCCATTGTCCTTGCGAACGATGGCGAAGTTGTTGGCGACTTGCAGGCCCCGGATGGATTCGTCAATCGGGCTGGCCAGGAAGATCGGCTGGCGTTCGACTTCCCAGTCGATACCGCCGAGTTTGAGGGCCGCGCCGGAAGTGACTTCCGATTCGACGGCCGTGCCCTGGCCGTGCCACGGCACCTGGCCGGCGTAGAACATGGATTGCAAGTTAGCGGCCATTGAAGTCCTTTCGAATGGGGGTTTCGTAACGGGCGTCCCACCAATCGCCGACGGCGAGGCAGAACATATCCCAAATGTCGCGGAGCATGGGTGACTCCTTTTATGTGAAGGTCATGGCTTCTTTGAGTCTGCTTCGCAGGCTCTTGACCGTGTTGTTCAGCTTGCGACGTTCGGCTTTGAGTTTGGCGATTTCCTTTTGCGCGGCTTCGCAATTGTGGCAGAAGCCGGTAACTTGCGGCGTGTCTGTCATATTCGCCTCGCTTGGTTAAGTGATGCCCGGCCGCCGGGAAGGACTCACACAGCGGCCGGGCTTCGGGCTGGGTTGACCAGACCCAGGCCGAATACTATCACATATGCGGGGCACAGCAACACCCCACGGTCGGTCCGGCATGGCTACCTCGAAATGTCGTTGTCGAGCAGGTTTAGCTGGAAATCGCAGTCCATCGGGAAACCGCGCAAATGCTTGGTGAACTGGGCGACCATCAGGCCGGCGCAGACGTTCGCGCAGTAGATGGTGCTCTTGGCGGTACAGGGCAGCGGCTCGGCCTCGGCGGCGGGAAAGAGCGTGGTCGGGTAGTGTTCAAGGCTGGTGATGGGGTCCTCGGAGTCGCCGCGATTGCGGTTGTAGCAGTTAGGCGAAACCGTGATGATGCGCATCGTTTCGGCGGCCATGCGTCCGTCCACGTAGAACGGGACGGCGAAGTCGGCGCAGGGTTTGGCCAAGACCTGCCAGATGAACGTGCGGGCGTCAATCGAATCGACGCAGGTGAAGATGGCCGGCGTGAGCGGCGTGAAAGCGTGGAAGCGTTCGAAGTAGTTGGTGATGCGGGCCTGCGGGTTGAGGCGGAAACACGCCTGGGCCGTAGCGTCCACCTTGCTCTTGCCGATGTCGTCGGGATTGTAACCCTGCGGTCCGAGGTTGACATCTTCGACCTTGTCGAAGTCGATCAGGGTGAGTTGCGTCGCTCCCATTGCGGCCAATTGCAACGCAACCTGCCGGCCGATAGACCCGATGCCGATGATGGTAACGGGGTGGGCAAGCAGTGCGGCGGCCGGGACAATGTCTTTGTAGCGCCAGGCGCGGCGGTCCTCGGCGTGGGGCTGTGCGGTGATAACCTCAATCGGGGGTTCCTGGCTGGGCGGCGGTGTCGGCGTCAGGGTCGATGAGGTGAGCGTCTCGTTCAGCATTCCAAGCTCCTTCTTGTTGAATGTCGGTCAACGTGTCAATGATTGTTTCCTGGTCGTCGTTATTCAACGCCCGGAAGTGGTGGGTTATGGCGACGATGCGCTCGGCGTCGTCCTGAAAATGCGCTGCCGTCGACGCGGCGGTCGTGATTGCGGTGGCGTCGTCGCGGTGCGACGGGTCGTATCCGCTGGTTTGCTCGTACTCGTCCTGTTGCCACCATGGAGTCTTGAATTCGGTGTGGTTGTTAATCTGAGCAAGCTGGCGAGTGGTGTTGC